>FRDC01004860.1_pt1 | contig 36881 bp, 32 predicted proteins | sample 1106171 | NCBI WGS metagenome assembly FRDC01 (sample SAMEA3930566, study PRJEB13176) | freshwater metagenome | biome: Drinking water system; feature: drinking water; material: water | place: Singapore | collected 2014-12-20 | reverse complement strand
TCCCACCGTCCATTGCACACGGATCCTCCTCCCATCAAATTTGCTATACAGTGGAGTATGGGTTGGCAACCTTTCTGGCTTATTGCAGCGCGTATGACGACGCTCGTTTTTCGGGCGGCGTTTCTCTTTATCCCAACCGTCCCTTCCGCCGCAAACAGTCCGGCAAGATACGCAGGCGTCAGCGCGTTTGGACGAATTTCCAAGGCCGTTGCATTCCTAGATCCCTTGAATTCATCTTCCGCAATATCTTCCCCCTGCCTCATCCTTCGCGCGAGGATGATTTGGGCCTTCTTGATAATCGAGTGCGCCTCTATGTCGGCAAGGAAACGATCGGCGATCTCGCAACGCAAATCTAGATACCATGGTTGCCGCCACGCTTCTTTGGTTTCTCCTCGCCGCACCTCGTATATGGATCCTCCATATAGTGCGCGAACATACTCCAATTCTGGTGGAATTCCATCGGTCTTCGCTTGGAATATTCTCACCACCACACGTCCTTTGCCCAGCCACACGATAGTCCCATCACCGTCAAATAGGCCTGCGCAGAACTGCTGCTCATTCATCCTAGCTATTCGAAATCTGTTTTTTTTCCTTGAATCACTGCTCCTTTTTCCGCTGTTGGCTCATACTAACATACTCCGCAGATGGCTGCCCAGTGTTTGACTTTGCCATCGGTACCATTGTGTTGATTGCACTCGCCATTGGTCTGCTGGCGTGCCTTGCACTCACTTGCTGGGCCTGTCCCATGGCACTCGGTTGCTGTGGCACCTGTCTGCGCCCGCCTGGTCTTGTGTACGATCCTACTACTCAGGCGTACATACCCAATAACCCTCGCGACTACCATCACCTCATTGCTACGCGCACGCCTGGCAACCTTCGCACCGGAGTTCAGCCACCACCAGTGGCGCAGACTGGCGGAATTTCTCCCTACGATCAGCACGTAAGCCCAGGAGGCTTTGGAGGAACCACTTCTGGCATGCTCGTCTATCGCGGACAGATTCGGGGCGCTGGACCCATCCAACAGACTGGCTAAGAGCAAGTCACTCCTTTGCAAGTGCTGCAAGGGGCTGTGGGCTTTACTCAATCAAATCTAAACACATTGCCCATCTCTGTAGTGTGTGCGTCCTCGTCCACAATTAGGTAGCCGCCCTTGATAGGTAGGTTTGCGTAGCTGTACATGCTCTTGAGACGGAGGCCGAGCGGAGAGCTGGGATCCACCGGGTAGTGCTGCTTGCCAGTCTCCTTGTAGTAGTCGTCGCAGGTCTTCTTTGCCAGATCGAGGCCCGTAAGAGTCTCATCAATGTCTGGCTTGACAAGCGTGGTAGAGGCAAGAGCGGGTGGCTTGCGCAGCTCTGCCAGTTCCTCGTTCAGCTTGCCGATGTAGATATTCTGCTTGCGACTGTGATCACGCAGCTCTGCATAGGCGCGTTCCACCTGGACTAGTTCCTTTTGCAAGGAATCTGTCTTGGCCATTTCCAGAGTGTGGGAGGATTGGACGGCCTCGAGCCGGTCGATCTCTTCACCCATTTGATTGAGCAGCTTTTCGTACTTGTTGCAATCTGCCTGGAGCTGCGCGACTTGAAGCCCGACCTTCTCCTTGTCTTTCTTGGCCGTCTCCAGCTGTGCCTGTAGGTCGCGGTTGCGAATGTTTGCGTCTGACAGAGCCCTTAGATTGGTGTCTCGGTCCTTGCTGGCCGTGTCCAGTTCATTTCGGAGCCTGCTGATGCCCGCGTTCTGGTATTCCATGGCCTTGGTGGTTTGATCAACGTACCTTACATTGTCGGCCAGGTTCTTTTTGAGCAGATCGACCTGAACTGCGAGCGCGCGGTTGGAGGCGCCGAGTTCATCGCGCTCCATCCTCAAGTCGTTACATTCCGTTATGGCCTTGCGAAGGGCGCTATTTTCCTCTGTTGCACGTTGGATGCGGGTCCAAAGCACAGCGAGCGAAGCGCAGACCATAGAGTGCCAAACAGTTCCAGCGGCGTTTTGCTTGTCTTCCTCCATGAAGCGCTCCGCGCGAGCGAACACCTTGTTTGCAGAGTCGGGATCTCTGATCGCAGCCTCACATAGGATGCGAATCACGTTGGGCTTGGCGTGTGTACGCAGCGCAAACAGTAGCGCGGGTTCTCCGTCGGCACAGGCATTACAGGCGAGGTCGCGTGAACGCATCATGTCTAGCACGGAGGCAGCCTCAGACATGATGGCAAAGCCCAGCACACCGCGCTTGATGATGGGGAGTGCCTTGCAAGTCTCGCACGGCACGCCTTGGGCAGAAATAGTGGAGGCGCCGTATTGTAGAAGGACCTGGATGTACTGACGAATGACGCTCTCATAGTGATGCGGGCCGTTGGGTTCCGGGTCTACCAGCGTCTCTAGCAACGTCCGGCCTGATCGCTCCTTGCCGTGTGGGCAGATCGGACGAGCGTTTACGAGCGAAAGCAGTTCGTGATTTGCATCCTTGCGTTGCATGGCAAAGAGCAGCTCCGACAGCAACTGGACCTTCACTTCCGATGCCTCACCCGTGCAGGCCGAAAACAGAAGCGTCTTTGCATCTGTGGTGAGCACATTGAGCTCCGTTTTGGGGTCTTGCATGATGCGCCGCACAGAGCGATACCAGCCCTTGCGGAGGGCCAGATTGAGGGCTCGCTCTCCAGAAGGGCCGTAGCTGGTATTGATGAGGTGTGGCTCTTGGCACAGGAGGCGATCCACTACGCTCGGATCGGGTTCCTTGTCCTGTGTCATGGCCCAGTAGAGCAGCGAGGTGGGCTTGGCGGGTGCATCGCTCTCCGTCTTCTTTGCTGCTTCCGCGTGAAGGGCCAGTCCGTGGGCAATGGCAAAGGAGGGGTAGAGACCGGAAAAGTCGAGGAGAAGCCGGGAGGCGTTGTTGTTGACGAGCGCAAGTAACAACTTTTTCTCCAGCTCTTCGAGTGCAATGTCTTCGCTATCCGCGCCGTTGTCACTGTCGGAAGCATCATCCCCATCCTCGAGCGGAGGCATGTCGCTCGTGTCCACCGGGGTCTCCTCCTCGTGCTTCTTCTTCTCTACGCCAAACAGGGCACGCTCGCGCGCCAATATGCGCAACAGATCTACTGGGGCCTTCTTCTCTTCTCCTGCCTTCTTCTCTTCCTCGATCTTCTTTTCAGCAGACAAGCGGGCGCTCTCTATCAAGTCGATCAGTGCCTTGGTCGGCGCAGACTCCATCGGCTGGTGGTGGAAATGGTGTGCAGTGCGGCGGTGCGCCTAGATTTATGCCTCGCTAGAGCCAAGTGGTTCCTTTTCTTTGGAAAAAGAAAATTCTAGATTTTACTGGTTCACTAATCAAACCGTTGCAACGGTGCTGGTTCTCGAGCCATCAAGGGCAGGAAGACAGTCATTGGCAGGCGAAAGGCCCAGGCAAAGGTGAGCATGAGCTGAAACATCAATTCGACCCGCTGTTTTGGCCTGATCATCATATCGATCGTCTGGACGCCCTGCAGAACCGCCATGGGAATGCCAACGTAGCAAAACAGGTAGAGCCCGCGGTCACTGAGCACATCGACTTCGTGGCAGACCATCACGGCCGCAATGATGAGGTTGCCGAGCGACGCATTCAGAGGGCCAATCTTTGTCAGTGCTACCAGATCGAGTACGATCATAAGGACGAGCGACAGGCGGCGTAGCTTTACCGCTGGAGTCTCGTTGTACATGGCAAAGAGTGAAAAAAAAGTGATTTACTTTTTGGTCTTTCTCGCCTTCTTGGCGCTCGGCTTTGCATTCTTTTCCTCTAGCTCGCGCTTCTCCTTGAGCGCCTGCTCTTGCTTTCGTGCCCACTCTTCATTCACCTTGCGGTCGCGCTCCTCTAGCTCTGCCTTGAGAGCAGCAAACTTTTCCTTGTACATATCTACATGCGAGTCCCAGCGAAGAGCAAGTAGCGACGCCGCCCTCATCACCATGGCAAAGGCGATTGCGTCTGTCGAGCTCTTTGCGCCGTATGCGCCCCAGTTGACCTTGGTTGGCATAGGAGCATAGTGTTGCAGCGGATCGAGATAGGGTGTGGCGAGACTGCACGAGAACCTGTTGTCGATCGACACCTCAAAGTATCGCGAGTACAGGATGTTCTCCTTTGTGAATGCAATGTATTCCTGACCCTCGGGTAGGCCGGTGAACTTGAATCGCTTTGCATCAACGCCCGCGTCCAGTTCCAAGTTGGTGGGGAGCAAAAAGAAGGGCATATCCTCTGGCCGGATCATGCTGGTGAAGGTGGACAGTGTGGTGTATGTGAAAAAACGCTCGGTATTTATTGGGCGTGGGTTGGCTCAGAGTCTAGAGCCACAGGATCATCGTCGCTTCTTGTCAATCTTGCCACCCCTGGTTGCATAGAGGCCCTTGCGGACGTTCTTGCCGTGCTGTATCTTGGCCTGCCGGTTTAGATCCTTGGCTCTCTTGGCAAGATGAGTGCGAAACTCTTCCACGCGACCAATAAACGCAGCGTTCCAGCGATGTGCCAGAAGTAGCGCGGCCTCGTGTAGCTTGCACAAGAGTGCAAATTCGGCAGTATTGAGTTCGCTATAAGATGCTGTTCCGACAGCCGCCGGTGACCACTCATAGTCGTGCAGTGCCTCCATGCAGGGTGTGCGCAGGCCGCACATATACTTGCCGTCCACCTTTAGATCAAAGTAGGTGGCGCGCTTGATGTCTAGCCAAGAAAGATTCATCTTGCCGAGTGACTGACCGGCTAGAGTAAATTTGTGATGCTCCACGAGGCTGGGCGGTAGTGTGCAATCGAGCGAGAGCACGATATCTTCATCGCCAGGATAGGTGGGCGACGACATGGTTGTGCAGAGCGATAAATCAAAGGAACGAGAAAAACATTTAATCAGTTTGGCTCTAGTGCCAATTCAGTTGCGTCCTCGACATGGTTGTGCAGAGTGATAAATCAAAGGAACGAAAAAAAAACATTTAATCAGTTTGGCACTAGAGCCAATTCAGTTGCATCCTCGCCATGCTCAAGCGTGCCGCGCGCGGGCCAGAAACGAGAGGTCGCGCCAAACTACAACGCAAGCCGGTTGCTATCCTTGGTCTGCCACGAGAGATATGGGAGATGATCATTGCCATGATCGGGCCAAACTATTGGCCCGTGCTCTATGCCAGTGCGATGGCCTTTAGCAAGACTGGCCTCGTAGAGTATGGTACATGGAAGCCTGGCGATTGCGTGCTAGAGTACATGCGATCAGGCCACTTTCGTCTTGCAGCCTACGCCGGCCGCCACTGGAAGTGGACGATCGGACCAATGTGCTTTGACGCGGCCGTCAAGAATCGCCACTACATCCCTTTTCCCGATTCGAGCAAGGTGGATCGACCGGACGAGCTGGCGAAATACCGCCTTGCCAACGGAGACTATCATCTACTCGAGGATCTACTTCAAACGGAGACATACCTACTACCGGATCTGGCCAGATACTGCATGTCGTACGGTCTCATAGACCAGATCGACTGGATATTGTCTGACAAAGATCGGCGCGACCGCATTGCGTTCGACGGCACGTTAGCAAGTATCGCGTATATCTCGGGCTGGCCGTCCGTGGTAGCCTGGCTGAGCGCGTGCCTGTTGAAAGAAGGCCAGGAAAATTTTGACCGGCACCTGGAATGTACTCCCTACCATCAGGCTGTCACAGCCGCGAATGGGAACGACTCTGGATACCTCTTGCATGTACTGATGCACCAGGGCACCGGCGACGTCAGCGGCCACGTATGCGAGTACGCCGCCATGAAGGGCAACCTCGCGCTCATTGAGGCCATTTGTGCACTATTTCCAAACGCAAAGCCATCGGAAGAACATTACAAGGAAATGGCCAGCATTGCTCTGGCATGCGGCCATCTTGAAATCCTCAAATACCTTGACAAAAAGTGCCCTGAATTCGATACCATCTTAGAGGGGCCGCTAGCAGTAAAGGGCGTGGCGTGCCTCGATTTCATGGCAAGCAAGCTGGGAGCTGGTTTCGATGCGAAAGTGCCGATATCGTTTAGAACCATCGAGGAGGTCGACTGGTGGATGCGCAACAAGCCAGATCGTGCCTCTGGGCTACCCTACAGGAAAATCGTCTCGATGGCGAGATTGATCAAACCACCGGTCGTTTACGAGCGGCTGGATGCTATGTTCTACTACCTATTTGTGATGCTTCCGCAGCACGGGCGCTCCTGCGTGGGGGCTATCAGAGCACCGATACTAAAATACCCCCGCGAATCGATCACACTTCTGCACAAGTACAATGCACCCCCGGGCTTTGCGAGGGCGATGTACTTGGATGAGTACGACGGTTTGCGAACAAAGCTCATTACCTGCACTTCTCGGGCGCAGGCTTACTTAGAGTGCTTTGATCTGCTTCCTCACGAGCGCGCTCTCCTGCAATTGCACATCGACGATCTGCGGCGCGTCTCACGGATGAGGCCGCATAGGGTGCGCACGCAGAGCACCGAGGGACAAGCCTTGATAGAGTATTTCGAGGGTGTAAAAAATTAAACGAACCCCTTTTCTTTCCGTCAGAATGGATCCCAACGCGGGCAGCAACGCAACCAAGCCGTGCCACGGATGCGGTATGCAACATCAAAGCTGGGATCACTGCACGTATTGCTCGGCGGGCTGGGATCTCTGTCGGCCATGCTACGCTCTCAGTCAGAAAAATATTGGCCATTGCAATCGCTGTACCACCAAGGGATGAAAACAAATTCTCTTTACTGACCAAGTGCCCTCACTGGCTGTTGTGGATCGCCATTGTACATCTCTCTTGGTGGTTCACCAAGCCAGCGAATATTAGTGTTGTCGCGCCCGTCTCGAACGAGCCTAGACAGGGTAGAGAGACGTTCTGCGCCGCAAGAGGTATCCCCAGCGAGCAGCTCTAGGAGGTGTTGAATCTCATAGGCGAGTGGCCGATCAAAGCGTCTCTCCACTGTCATTCCCGTAGTGTCCTGGTAGCGAATCCACACGACGCGGAAGCGTATCAACCACGCCAGGCGTGGACAGGCGAGGCCCGACTCTTGCACCATGGCCATGCCCTCATCGCCGAGCGAGTAGCCGACCAGGCGCGGGTTGAACATGTCCACGTGAGGTGCGCTGACATTGTCGCGCATCACGCAGTAGCAGTAGGGCAAGCCCACGTGAATTGCGCACACTGGCGGTACAACGTGGTCCTGGTGATAGTGAAGCGCATACGAAAGGTCCGAGTAGCTAATCTGATGGGCCATCACCTCGGGTATCGGAAACGTTACCGGCACGCAGTGCTCAATGAGCGGAAGCTCGCTCATGAGCGGGTAGATGGGCAGGGGAGGCACGGGCGGTGGTGGTGGAGGTGGTGGAGAGAGAATCTCTGTAACAATCTCTGGCAATGGGTTGGGCATGTGTGCCCAGGCGCGCTCTTTGCCTTGCAGTTCGTCCAACCGAACGCGGCATTGATACTGGAGCGTGCCAAAGCAAGCAAGACATATCATGATCAGTGCCAGAATAATGTACATCCACCGCGCGCTCCTCAGCATGCCCGCTATACGCTCTTCCGCTGATGCGAGCTGCGCTTCGAGTGGCTTTCGTGCCTCGAGCTGAACATTCAGTTCAGTTTCCTTCTTTAGGGCCGCATCGAGTTGCTCCTTTAGCGCATCTTCTCGTACGCAACGTTCTCTGAGTATGGCACTGATGGCTTGCGTGGGTCTGAGACGCTGCTTGTCCTCCTCGGAATAAAGCTCGCACGCCAGAAAGCTATCAACAAGCCTCAATACGTTCCTCACATCTGCAGGTGGCAGGGTCCCGATACGCGCTACCTGCGCGGTGAGCGTCGAGGTGGCTGCACGCAGCGACGCCGATGGTTCCTCGGCGGCCGGTTGCATGGCTCTAGGATCAGCCACGTAAATCGTTTTCTTTTTTGTTTTCGGTCTGCCTTTATTTTTTTCCCCCTCCCTTGCCCGCATGACTACCACCTGGCACGCATCCTTTGGACCCGCACCCGTAGATAGCCATTCTGTTTGCCTGGAACTAGAAGAGGCGCTCAAGAGGGACTGGACAATCCACATTGATCGCCTGTGCGCCGTCACTTGGGGCTTCTTTGCTCAAACTGGACGCGGAAGCGCGTATCTCTACTACCACAATAGCGAGCCTGGCGTCGCATACGAACGCAGGACGTTGCAGATTGGGAGGATGTCAGACGTTGACCCAGCCGCGCTAAAGCCCGTGTACAAGGCTATCCGAAAGGCGCTCCGCTCCTCACAATTGCGCTACTACACCCTCAACTACCCAACGTTTTCGAGTATCTGGCCCCTGGAGCATCTGCGTGGATTCGAGATTACCACAAGGAAATTCAAGATGCTCTCGTGCCACTGCAGCCAATTTGAGGAGAGCCCCGCACCAGCCGTGTTGGACCTCGAGCGTTTCAGCATGGTGTCGGATATGCTCAGAGAGTGGACCAAATGGAGAGAGGAAAAGGAGATGTACAAGAACGCCGGACCAAAACGAAAGATTGACGATAATACTGGCCCGTCCAAGGCTGCACGATCCGTTGTCGAAGAAGTTCCTGATATAGAGTAAACCGAGCGTACCGACAAAAACCACAGTGATTTGGGTGAGTCACGTGCTCCGCCCCGATGTCTATCTTGCCTCTGCTATTGCTGTGCCTGCTCCTGGGCGCAGCGGAGGCGCGGGCACCACCGCCCGTTCTAGAGCTGCCACTCTATCGGGGCTACTATATTACAGCGCAGGTGGGAAACGATGGAGGCAACAAGCTCCTGCGCTTGCGGTTTGATGAGGACAAGATTGTACTCTTTGGTTCGCCATCGGGCGGCACCTACGACGAAGTGGCAGGAACAGAGCGTCTCATGCTTGGTCCAGCGGTTGTGTTGCAACTGCCGGTGCTCTACACCTACCAGGGCAACCCATCGGTAAGCGATCCCATAGCCACCAATCTACGAGTGACCTACCAAGGCATACTCGGACTCGGCCCAGGTTCGCCACTCTGGGACTGGTACTCGTCGTGGATGCTAGAACGATCCTTTCTCTATCTCGGCCGGCAAGCAAACGCTCAGAGCAACTTTTCCATCGCCGGCATGCGCATCGATCCAGCGAGTGACTTTTCCTATGTCTCACATCTTCCCCTCTATCAACGGTGGGCTCGCACGCTCGGTGCTGGCGGTGCAGATCCCACAGCGGATCAGGCCTACGCACTGGCGCTGCTAGAGGCTGCAGGAGGCGGTCAAGTGCTTCTACAATCATCCAGCGCACTATCCGAGAGCATAACGGTGAAAGAGTATGCAGCGCGGTCCAACCACATCGATCGAGTGATGGTGGTCCAGTTGGCGCACGACTATGGCATCGAGTTGGATGCCTACACGATCGACTCTACCGGAGGATACCCCATAGAGCTGCTCCAGTTTAGGCCGCCGATGCCATCGTCAAACAACAACAACACAAAGAAGCGCGACATGTTTTCTCCCATCAGCTCTGTGCTCACCGTGGGACTCATTCACGCACGGGATCACATCATTTCTGCGGATGCATTCCAGAGCAGCGTGTTTCTCTCTCCGAGCAACAGCGGTCCGTTCCGAGCAAGGCAGGTGGACTACACCTGGGCAGTGTTTGCCCTCGTGATCCTCTCGCTCATCCACGTGCCTGGCCTCAGCGATTGGCTGAACCGCGTTCGCAACCTGCACATGCCAGAGGCCACTCAGGCAGAGTACGAGGCAGAGATTGCGCGGGGCCTGCAAAACTGGACCCTACTGCATCTTATCACGCGTTGGGCACTCGTTGGAGCACTTTGGATCACGCAGTTTTCACTCGTTGCCTACCGATCGGCGCAAGACTTTGAACCCATCGGATGGGCAGCCGCCTACTGGGGCTCGTTTGCCTATGTGCTGCTCGTGGTGCTGTTTGCACCGGTGCGCTACCCAGATCGCACCTCTGTGACGCGTTTCACTTGCGCCCTCTACCTCTGTGCCTGCCTGCTGCTCATGACACACTTTGAAGACTCTGTCAATGCGTGCATCTGTGTACTGCTTGCGTTTATGGGCTTTCGGCTTGTTGCCGTGGTGAACGTGATCGACTGGATTCGGCCGGACGACCCGAGCAACCGCATTCTGCCTGCGCTCGTTTCTAGTGCAGAAACGATCTTTTTCGGCTGGTTTGCGGGTTTCTACGTACTCCATCACATTGCAAGGACGACTCTCCCCGGAGCTCCGGCAATGCGCCTAGTAGAGGCAGCAGCCGTTACAGTGGTGTGGATGCGCGGGTCATTCCTGATTGTGATGCGCGCAGAGAGTGCCCGTCTGGCGGCCAATATGGGTCACATTTCCACTCGCGCAAGAGAGGTTGCTGCAGCGTTTGTCAAGCGGCAAAGAGAGCTCGTTGCTGCTCGAAAGAACCAGATTGTACAAAAGCCGGAAACGAGTAGTAAATAACTTGCACTCCCAAACAACCAATGTCTGCTCCACCTCCCCCGCCCAGGGGGAGCATCCGCGAACAAACGCTCTATGCTTCCGTGAGCGTTGTGTGGGTGATCGACACCTTTATTATCGTCGTTCTGGGTATCATCACGCAGCTGGTGCAAGTGGACATTTGCGGCACTGCAGGCTGGAAGACATGGGAGTATTGGTCGCTCATGCCCCAGGCAATCCTCTCGCTGCTTGCGAGCGCTGCTGTGGGCTGGCTTCTCTGGCACACCCTGTGGCGCGGCGCTCACTGGGTTGCAATGTTTCTTGTGGTCGGCACTGGATCGCTCAACATCTTTAGTGCCATCTGGTACATCAAGTACAACAACTCTTGCTCGTCCTTCCTCCAGTGCTGGGGAGGCTGCGCTGCCGGACCCGCATTCCCCATCACGGACGCCTTTATCACATTCTGGGCGCTCGTTGCATCGCTCGGTGCACTGAGAATCTTTTACGTGCTCGCCATCATTGTGATTGGATCGTACACTGCTACGCAGGGCCTACTCTGGTGGGCGTACGGCACAAACGAGGCAGCGTTCCACTATTACGAAAAGTACCCCGTCAGCAGCCCCTACGGCTACTCTTCTGTCAACACTGTCGACGGAGTGGTGGTGCCGCCCGCCGCCCTGCCCGCTTCATCGGCGATCGGAAGCAAGATTGCTGCCTCTTCTACTACTCCTGCGCCTGGGGCACTGCCGATCGGACAGAGAGTCGCCGGCCAGCCTCCGCGCAGCACGTTTGGCACAACTCTCGAGATCGCCAGGACAAAGGCTGCAGAGGGAAGCGTAAAGGGAATGGGTATCATTGGAGGAGCGCCAAATTGATAAAGAGAGATTTGTGTATTTGATTAGCATTCCACAGGAACGGGCTGCGAGGCCTCCACAGCCTCGGGCAGGGGAGGAGAGGGTGGCGGGGGTACGATTCCTCCGTAACCATCGCGTACGATCGCCATCGCACGGTCGACCTCTTCTGCCGAGCTCTCCCAGGTGATTCTGGGACCGGCGGCCCAGATCTCGCGGCAGCGGTTCACGCTCGGGCAAGCAGAGAGGCCATCGAGCACATTGTTGGCGGTCATCCACACCTTTTCAGCGTCGGGAGTGTAGGCGTAGAGGATGCGAGATCCGCGCCTCGCAAGCGCCTTGAGAACCACATAGTAGACTAGGCGCAGCTTCTCGAGGTACCACCTCGGCATGCCCATCTCTGCAGGGCGCTTGCGGATGGTCTTCATGATGCGCTCGGCGCGCGTCGCGGTGGAATCCAAATAAACAATAAAGTCAAACTGGAACGTGTTGCGGAGCATGGCAATCTCGAGCAAGGCCTCCACCTCGTACTGGTTGATGGACTCGAGCATCGCATTGGTGATCACAAACACCAGGTCGCCCACACGCGATCGATCCGTGATCGATACGTGGGTGCAGTTCTCATCAAAAGGATAGGTGCTAATCTTGCCGGCCTGCGCCTGCGCCTCGTTGTTGGTGTTGCTACGGATAACTCCAAAGAACACCTGGGTGGAGAAGCCATAGGGATTGCGCGGCTTGAAGCCCAGGTGGTCATAGAAGAGCTTGAGGAGCTTGGGAGGCGCCGGCTCTGGGAACAGATGACACTTGAGGCCATCCTCACCCAGGATCTCGGCGAGCTTGTCAATCATGTAGCTCTTGCCCACCGCGATGAGGCCCTCGATCACCACCACAGAGTGCTCGAGGAAGGCAAACTTGCACTTGAGCTGGCGGGGTGGCTTGGCTCCTTCTTCTGGGTAGGCGAGCATCACCGAGTTTACCACCTCATCAGCGAGGCGTTCCACGGACCACTCGAGAGGCACGAGCGGGAAGGCCTTGCCAAAGAGTGTTGCGATTTGATCGGGCTTGAGCCGACTGGCGAGCAGCTCCATGACACGGCCGCTATCCGCATCGAGCAGGCGGACAAGCTCACGGTCAAAATCAGCGCAAGTGGCATCGACAAGCTTTGCCTCCATCGGCACAAAAGGAAGGGAAACTGAAATCGAAAACCCGCTCACCGCCCTTTTAATTACCCTTTCAAAAAATTTTTTTGCTCCCCCATGGCACTGCACTCGCCCGAACAGGAACTCTCCCTACTCGAACAAACCCAGCCGGCTCAGGCACCTGTGCTTCTCCAAGCCAGCGATGGAAAGGAGATATCCTCCTGGGCCTGGACCGTCGTCTTCCTTATCGTTGCCGTGATGGCTGGCGTGGCTCTGGGACTGTCGGCGTTCAACACTCACAAACTCGAGGGAGCACCGGCGGCCATCTCGAGTGAGATCCAGGGCGCAATGGTCCTGGTTAGTGAGCTTATCATGTCAAATGTTACCGCCATGGCAGAGGCGCAATCTGGCGCACTGTTATCGGTACTCGATCAAATACAGACTGCGCTGGCCGGTCTCGACTCGCGTGTGTCTGCACTCGAGAACGCACGGAAAAGATGACAACAACTACATCCTATTCATTTCGTTGATAGCAAGGCGGATGCGATTGGCACCCTCTGGATCAACAAGTGTGTTGATAGCATATGCCATAAACTTTTCGAGCTCTTGCCGACTGACTGATCTCTTGACGTTTGCTCGAACCAGCCCCTCGATGAAAGCAATAATCCTGGGCACCGGCCAGCACACTGATGCGCCCTTGTAGGAACCACTTGCGAGCTGCGCATTGAGCGTAGATCCGTCAACGTGGTTGTCCTTGGTGCGTCGCTGAGTCATGGCCATGGAACCGTCGTCGGCAACCCAACGGTCCGGATTAGAGTAACGCACAAAGTCTTGCTTGGAAATGTCTGTGACGCGCGGTCCGAGCGCTGACCTCACCATTTGGCCAATCTCTGCCGGTGTGTGATTCCGTACAAGGTTGACAATCTCATTGCGATAAGGATCACTGATGATGTTGGCAAGAAGGGTCTCGATGAAGCCAGGATCGTTGGGATTGAAGCTCACGCAGCCAGGTCGCTCTAGGTAGTAGGTTTGAACCAGGCTGTGGCAGGTATCGAGAGCCTCGAGCGGATTTGGCATGCCAAAGTAGAGCTTTAGACCGAATCGTCTCAGAACTCCGCTGTCACTAATCTTGTCAGGAAAATTGGTGGCCGCGGCGATGACCAAACGCGGCACGCCAATCTCGCTAACGCGGGCCTTAAACTCTGCAGAAATACCCTCATTGTCCGATCCAGGCTTCTCATCGCCAAATAGCGCATCGGCTTCGTCAAAAAACAACACGATGCCGGCGTGCTGAGTGTACTTTCCCGTGAGGATGAGCGTTGCGTAGAGCTTGGCGGTGAGAATAAACACGGCGAGCTGGCGCGTAGACCTTCCGCGCCACTCGCTAATAACATCGGAGCGCCTCACCTGGATGATTCCGTATCCGAGCTCCTTGGCCATGGCATTGACAAAGGCGGTCTTGCCCGTTCCTCCGGGCCCGTAGAGAAGCAGATTCTCGTGCTTTAGGCCCGCTCTCTCGGCAAGATCGGGCACAGCCAACAGTGCGATGATCTTGCGCCTTATGATGGATTTTTCTTCCACCAGTCCCACTAGAACGTTGAGCGACGCATTGCCGGGTGGATCCTGGATAAAGGGCTCGACGAGCGGGTCGTTGCCACGGATCGAGGCGATCTGTTCCCTGATTGCCTCGGCGCTGCTCGTGTCTGTAGAGTGCGCGCCGCGCTTGGGCCTGCCACCGTCGTCGTCACCCTCGCCCTTTTCGCGTGCTGCAGTGCGAGTTCGCTTTTCTTCGATAAACTTGGCACGCTCGAGTGCCTCTCCAATGTGTGCACAGTCTGCGCTGCAGTAGGGTATGCCCACGTTGCCGGCACGCCTCACATAGTGCTTCCAGTCCTTGTCGAGGCAAAGTGTGCACTTGCGCCCGCCTGCTTCCATGCGCAAAGAAGGAAACTCAATACTCTTTTACTTGCCATCTTTAACGTTACTCTTTTGAGCAAGCACACTCAGGATAAAGGCCCAGTAGCACCAAGCGATGGTGAGAGAACCACCCGAGAGTGACTCTTTCGGAGCGTCCTCTGATGTCCCGACAATCAGCGCCTTCTCTGCCTTGATAGATGCCTCCACTGCAGCGCGGTCGTGATCAGCGTGGATCACATCAATCTCCTTGAGGTTGCGCAGCAGGCCGTGGTAGCCAAAATCAGACGCAAAGCCTCCGCGCGGCCACGTCCACTCTCCGTCGGGTGCGGGCACGCGATTCACAAGGAAGCCCCACACACGCGACTCTTGCGGGGTCACTCCCATAAACTGACACAGCGATCGGCAGAGATTGTGACAGCGCTGCATGGTGAGGCGGTAGATGCTTGTAGCGATTGCGCACAACACGCGGCGACGCTGAGCAACCAGGCCCAGAATGCGTATTCTCTCTGCGTCTGCAGCAGGCGCTATGGCTGTGCCAGAGCAATTGTTGCTCGATATGTCCCCAACGATCATCTTTTCCGGGTCCATGGCTGGATCGCCCCAGAAATCAGTAAACGAAGGAATGCGACCGGGTATGGTCTGGCATCCCTTGCCAAACAGCGCCTCGATGGCCCATCGTTGCAACATGTCGTACTTGTTCTGGCGTATCTGCTCAGTCTCGTTGAATTCGTCCCGCAACTTCTCCAAGTGATCTTCCTCTTGCTTGCGACCCTCCTCGTTTTCTATGCCGTTGCAAATCTTGGTTCGGAGGTGAGAGATGTTTGTCACCGCGTAGGTAAAGTAGTCGATCAGCTGAGGCGCCTGAATGAGAGCGTTGCGCCCGGTGGTGTTGCTTTGCTTGGGTTCCTTGCCATCATCACTCACGTAATAGTCACTTCCGCTATTCAGCAGCAGCAAGAGGGGCGTCCAGACGTAGCAGTTTGGCGTCATGGTGCGGTGGAGCTGCTCAATGATCTGGATGAGCGGTTCTCCGCGCCGCGTCTCCTTGACCTGATCCGGTGATATCACACGGTTCATGTCCTCATAGAGAGTAGACTCTTCGGGCAAGAGCTTGCTGCCATCGAGCATCACCGAAATGGTCTTTTCGCCATCTGTGTTTGTCTGCTTGATATCAAACTTGACCAGACCCGGGCGAAGTTTCTCGAGGAAGGCTGCCCGATCCCGGAGCGCACCGCCTTGTTCTTGGCCTTCGGGGATAGAGATTGGTGTGGCGGCCGCCTCGGTGATTGGCGCGTTCTGCGTCGGTGCAGTATCATCCACGGGCGCCTTTTTCTTCTTGTCCTTCTCAACCTTGATGGAGATGTCACTAGCGCCTGGCTGGTAAAGCGATGCTTCCAGTCGCCTGCGCTGGCTCGACGCAACTAGCTGCGCTCTCAATCGCGTAGAAGCGCCCTCAACTCCTGGCGCGATGGAAGCAGCGAGCATCTCGCGCAGCGTAGGGTGCTGCATCGCGAATAGAGCCGGGCAAATGACGCTTGGCTCTCAAAACGCGCGCCTTTTTGCCACGTTATGAAGACGATTTTTCTCTGTTGGTCACTAATTTTTTTCCCTCCCGCTTGCCCCCTGGCGATGGAATCGACGCGCTCTCTGGCTTGGCGTCTCTGCGTAGATTGCAAGAAGGATATTGGAAGCGGAGCATGCTTCCTTCTCGAGGCGGCGAGTGTATCTGAATCTGCTTCGGATGGCATCGCCTGCTTTCAGTGCGTCGATTGCAATGCCAAGTCGGAAGCGCTGCTAAACGTTTGGGCCATACCCGCTGCTTCCGACGATGCACACACGCTATTGTTGGGCTTACCTCTCTGCTTAAAGGATAGCTGCTGCGCAGGGAGGGCGTGCCCCGGTGGCGGTTACTGTTATGTCCATTCTGATTGCCGCTGCCATTGGTGCGGAGACGATGTTAGAGAGGGTCGAACATATTGCACCTTGGGATGTAGGCGCATCGCAGACAGAAACACTGGCAATGCCCTTGCGTTCAAATGCGCGGCTTGTCTTTTCTGGGTAAGATGCAAGCAGCCGTTCATTCACGAATACCTGGCCTACTGCTCAGAAGAATGCACTCGCCGCCACACCAACTGCCGCGACTGCGGCTTTGCATTGACAGGCCCGGGAGCGCGCGGACAGACTTTCCGGTTGTGCGAACGCTGCAAGACCAAGCCACCCAAGCGTTGCGTGCAATGTGAGCGCGCACTCGTTGATCGAGAGATACGCGCCTGCAAAGACACAACAGACCCACCGGCGTGCGACACGTGCAAGGGCAAGGACAAGTATTACTGCTCTGCCGGAGAAGTCGTGAAGATGTTGGAGGCGCTAGATAACAAGGTCTTCCCAGAAGAACCAGCACGTCCCTCGGTGTTTGTGAACCCTCCCTACGGAATGGGCGTTCGTCTTCAGTGGGATGAAATCGAATTTGCGCCGTCAGCTTTCGAGCCAGAGGAAGGGCCCACGCATGCAGAGCAAAGAAACGATGAGGAAGCATTCTATAGACAGCATGGACGGTTGAGCTGCCTCAGCGTTGATCTGGCAAGTCCTGTCCGAAATGATCCGCGGGAGTATCTGAGCTCTCGCATTAGCAATTTGTCGCGCAATCCGGCAGCCCAGATTACCATGGAGGGACGGAGGGCAATCGCGGAAAAGAAGGAGGAAGAGAAGAAGACGGACAAAGAAGAGAAGAAGGTTCCGGAAAAGAAGGAGAAGGAGGAACACAATGGCGAGCAGTGCGTGGTTTGCATGGATGCTGCGTACGATGCAGCATTCATGCGGTGCGGTCACATGTGCTGTTGCAAGGCCTGCGCAGACCGAATGCTGAGAGAAAAGAAGCCATGCCCAATCTGCCGCGCGCAAATCGAGGCAGTGGTTAGGATATATAGGCCTTAAAAAAATAGTAAATGCAGCGTGTAACATTGATGATGGAGGTCGCGGTAGACTATCACCGTGTGCTATTGCTCGGCGAGCCCTCAGTTGGCATTCCTGCGCTACTCGCAGACCTATTTCGGCATCACAACCACTCACCGGCGGGAAAGGCCAAGGCCAAGGCCACTCGAGTGAGGATATCCATCTGCCCACCAAGGGAGAACGCCTGCCTCTTGTCATTTGACTGCCTGCAGCGGCGCTTGGACACTATCACGGCGCGCAATTTCGACTATGCAACCATCAAAACAAAGGAGAGCCTGACAAAGATGATACGATTGGCAGACATTATCGTTTACTGTTACTCGGCCAGTAATGTGGGGTCGTTTGATGAGATCCGCGAATGGCAGAAACTGGTAAAGCGGGAGACCAGCGCATGCAAGTTTCGTCACGCAGCCATGCTATTGCGACTGGGTTTGCCAGCTGGGATAAGCGAGGACCGGGAGATGACCCTGGCAAAGGCGCTTGGTGTGAGCGTGCCAGATCAAATGCTACCACTGCACGCACCAGCTTCCGCCGAGGACCTCGACTCAATGGGGCTAAAGTGCTGCCGCGTGTCGATCCTCCTCCGCAGCGAACGTCAGGGAATCGCTCTCGAACCACGGCGAGTGTGTCCGCCCGAATGCAAGATAAGACAACCTCATAGGCACGAGAAAAAGACGAGCGAGTTTCTCGGTACGGAGGACACCGTGATACTCGAGACCGTTTCACCAAGCCGAGCGACGATGAGCTCTGGTCTCGACCGCGACTGGATGCGCAGCGCAGTGGCACCTCCCGCACGACAAGAAGCCGTATCAGTGCCACTCCCCGTAGCGCCTCAGCCCAAGCTTGTCGCCAACAACAGTCAAACAAAGCCAGGAGAGCGCACAAGCCTGCTGGTAAAGAGGGGCCAAGAGGGCAAGAAAAAGTCTTGGTTCTGAGGCCATGTCACGCACGTGGGCAGAGCGCGAAGAGCGCATGGAGGAAAACGCAGACCGCTACGGCGCCATACGCAGGTCTGGCGCACTACCTGCCGGCACCTGGGTGATCATTCAGTATGGAGTGCTACTCGGTATGGGCCCAACGCGCCAAGATGCCTACTTTGTGGCGCGCGCAGTCGGAAAGCTAGAGGCTGGCGAAGACAGACTTGTAACAACTTTATGAACGAGTGATAACAGGAGAGATGAGCTGAAGCAGGGTTGACGCAGCCGCACTGCCCACCTTGCGCCGCAGCTCTATCAACAGTTGCTCAATGTCCTTCTGAGTGGCGATGCGGCGCTGCTCGTTGCTCTTTGGCTTCTTGGGATCCGCCGAGTAATAGTAGATGCCCATGGCGTGTACCTGCGCCGCCAGCCTTGAGGGCAGGTCGCGATACTCGCTAATCTGGATGCGCGCAGAGCTGCTCTTCTTGCAGGTGTACTCTGCAATGCGGTCGTCTCTCGAGTCGCGAGAGCTCACAAAGCGAGAGGCAGCGCCAACCATCTGGTCAAACTCGCTCTTCCAGACCGCATTGTTGCCCTGTGTGGGCAGTGCCGAATAGGCACTCGCATACGAGAGGCGAAAGAGTTCGTTCGACTGAAGCTCCTGGGCGCCCCTCTCGAGATTGGCCATGCCAGGGATGGCAATGTTGGTGGAGCGCGCGATGGCACCGTCGCACACGTTGGCCAGGTAGACCTTGTAGAGGTCCGAAGAAATGGCGGGCCACGAATACGACTTGGAACTGCCAAGTCCCCGCACGCGAGAGTAGGTCTTGCGCGCACGAGACTTGATCCAGTCAAACACTCCGTCGTTGACAGTCTCGACCTTGCTGATCAACTCTCGAGAGGCCCGATCCGCATCGCTCATGTCAATACCGATGAGGGCATTGCTGACATTCACATTGACCACCTCCTCGGTGGTTGTGGTTGTAGTTGTTGGTTCGGTTGCACCGGTGGTCGGCGCCGCGTCCGATGCGGTGGCGGGTGCCTCGTAGGCAGTCGCTTGTGAGAGCAGACCATCAACCAGGAAGCGCTTGATCGATGCCTTGGTCATACCCACAGTGTGGTAGAGATAGCGCACAGATCGATACATGAGCTCGCGCAGAACCGCCAGCGCACTGGCAGTGTCGTCTCGCACTACGAGATTGCCGACGCGATCCACCGGCGCCTTGGGCAGCGCGTTGATGTCTGCATCCGAGAGGGCGCACCACATGCAGTGGTCCCACCAGGCCAGCCACGGCCTAAACAGGAGCACATAGATGAGATAGAGGCTCTCTGCGTGCGCCTCCGTGTCGCTCTCCTCGTGCGGGTTGTTGCGCTGCGAGATGGTTGCGAGTCTCGAACGCTCCTCCTCTGGGGTGATGACAATGTTGTCCACAATCTCCTTGTCAAGCGCACGCTGGGCAAACGCTGCAGCGTAGCGCATGGCTACATTGAAGAGCGTGGGGTCCATGGGCAGCGGTGTCTTGCTGTAAGGGCCAGGATTCTCGCGGCGGTAGCGCTCCACGAGCGAGTGCAGACCCTGGACTCGGGCTCCCACGTCGCTTGGCTGAAGCGCAAGCCAGATCACGGCCGCGGCAATGTCCGTAGGGCGCAGGCCATCCTGTTGGCAGAGCACCTCTGCGACGCTCTTCTCACTCGAGACGGTCGGAGGCACGGCACCAACCTTGCCTCCAGCTGAAATCACTGCCTCGCAAGCCTTGCTGCACGCGTAGCGATCCGATGGGAGGTCGATCTCGGCCCCGATCTTGCGACAGTGAGAACAGCGCGCAAAGGACAGGGGAAATTTGGTGTCCATAGCAGCCATAAAGCCCCGAGTCCCTTTTTCTCCGTGGCTTGCTTTATCAGTATTTTTACCCACCCAGCCCCATGGCATCATCAGAGCCTGCCGTACTCGTTCACCGCAACAGTGGCATCTGCTACATCATCGAAAACTGGGCCTTCTTCACGGCTCGTTTCAAGAATCTCGAAGATATTTGCTCTCCCGCGCTTCGCACCGTGAACAGCGATGGATTCCGTCGCATGCTCAAGGAGGCGGTCGAGTCCAAGCCCCGACACGGCGCTGTGCGCGCCATGCTCTGTGCCATCCCTCAATCGAGGACCACCGTGCACCGCCCTTTCGCCCCCGACAACATCTGGAACGACGCAAATCTAGCACCGCCCACTGAGAAGGACAAGGAACTCTGCTCAAGGTGGGTGAGGGTGACCTTCTCTGACCTTGTCAAGGTTCGAGCACTGCTCGCCCACGTGCAGGAGCAAATCTCTGGTGCAAATGAGATGTCTTCCACTGCCGTGAATGTGCTCTCGATCACAAAGCTCAGCGACGCGCCTGCGCACCAGTGCCGTGGCTTTGAAGACGAAGCCATCAACATCGGCGGACCTGGAGACTCGCACAATCTCTCGTTTTGGATCGAACCACTTCTCGGACCTGCACCGGCGTTGCTGCCCTACATGAGCGACACCTTTATCACGGACTGGGAGAAGAACCCGCTTGCCAACGATGGCCTGCTTCGCAGCGAGACACCACGCGTGTGGCACCACCCCACCGAAGGCGCACTCCTCGGTGCCACGGCAAACAATCTACTCAACGAGATTGGCGCCACCCTGGCAAACTGGCAAAACACACAGCGCTTTGCCACCTATGCGCCTCCCGAGGTGCGCAAACTCCACAAGCAACGCTACCCGGACAGCAAGAGTGCCTAGTTTATGCTGCCCAAAAGAGTGACAATAAATTGCATCGTTGCAAGCAACACCGATAGCAGCGCAGTTATGATGCCGCCAGGTATGACCATCAAGCACCACCAAATCGCGGCGAGAAAGCAGTAGGGCCACAACAAGGGTGGCATGCCGCGAAACTCTTGCCTCCACGTCCAGGGTATGTGATAGCGAAAGAACCACTCGACGCATCCCACATTGTCTGGCCATTCAGGTCCTGCGCGATATCTCTTGAGAACAATTACGCGCGGTGCGGCGTGCGGGCCCGGGTTGCGCTGCCGCCCCATAAATGGCTGCGAATGGTTGCCACCCGTTTACTTTTTTTCCCCCTCCCTCATGCGGACTTTGCTGTTGATCCTGCTGTTTCTTGCAGTGGCCGCCCTGGCACGACCGAGCCCAGACGACGAGCTAGTGTGCCCACCTGGCTGCGTTCACGAGGGCGATCACAAACTGGCCCAACAGGAACTTTTTGATGCGCGCGGAGAGGCAGAGCGCGTTCGCAACATCCTGCGTCACGGAGGCGCACAGGACAAGGGCGACAAATCAAACGGGCGAAAGCGCTATTCTGCACAGGATCTCATGGTCGGCCTCCTGCAAGAGGCGGGCAAGGCTGCAAAGTCGGATCTCTGTGGTTCGTGCGTGTCTCGCATCTGCCAGGACCGCGACTTTGCCGCCTACTTTGACCACAAGACTGAGGTGCTAGTGCGCGACGGTTCGCACGCCCATTCATGCACTGGCTGCGAGTGCGCCGTGTCTCAGGTGGCTGGGCTGCTCGTCTCGCTTCACGACGTTACCAAGATGTCGCGCGTGGTGACCAAATCCTATCCCACGTATGTGGTGGTTGAGGACAACCTCTTGCACAGCGGAAGCAAGACACCGGCAGAAGACGAAGACCTGCCACTTCACACTGCATTTGAGCGTGAGCTGGATGATGACACGGATGCATGCGTCCCCTCCGCAAAGGGCGAAGACGGTAATACCCCTCTCAAGGTCAAGGAGGCAAATCTGGGCAACGTTTCAACGGTGGTCTATATTGCCGATCTGAACGACCACGACAACACGGTCGGACGCATCTCAATCTACATCCTCCATCACTAGACGCGCACGTTGATGTTTGCGTCGCGCAAGAGCTTGACAAAGCGATCCACCTCGTCGGGGTTGATAAACACCTCTGTGCGCTCGATCGAGTTGGTCTCATCGTTATAGTCTATGTGTGCTAGGCACTTGCCGCCGGCCTTGAGAATGTCCACTTGCTTTACGTGGCTTACGCGCAGACCGAGCGTGTACTTTTCAGGATTGTAGCGAATAGTCCCTTCTCCTTCGGATAGAGCCATCTTACTCATCATGATGACCATGTAGAGCGATTCGGGCTTTAGGCGACAGATCTGCACACCCTTGCCCTTGATCCCGATGGTGAGGATCTGGTCCTGCTTGCTGTAGAGAAAATTGCTCCACAGATGACCAAACATTGCAAAGCAGGCGATGGCTGCCTCTGGCCCCGCGGCCACGTCCTCTGCGCGCACGGCACCCTTTCGAGGCGGGGTCTTCTTGGTCTGCTTCTTCTTGGGGGCGCGCTGGACGCGCGGCTTGCTCTTTTCCTTGGGCATAAATCCAAAATGACGCGGAAAAATGGAAATTTTTGCATTTGACCCCTCTAACGCCACCGGTATGCCTCCCAAGCGCAAGGCACCAGCCATAGAGCCAGAGCAAGAGCTTCGCGCTCCAAAGCAACCAGGCATCGAGAACCTACGCAAGCGCCATGGTCATGAATGGGCTCGCTACAAGGGCTACATATCAATAAGCCAGTCTGGGGCTGTGCTTGATCATGACGAGGACCTAGAGGCGCTCTGCACTCGCGCAGACGAGGACGAGCGGTCGTGGTACGTACTGCCAGCAAACATGCGCCTCTATCAACCAAGGCTGCAAGAAATCAAGCACGGATTCGCGTCCAGGGCCAATCTGGAACGGCACGTGTATCGCAACACGCACATTAGCCAGCCATTTACCGGTTGTCACATCACTGCGGTGGACTGCACCTTTGACCGTCCGCTCAAGGACTGCCTCATCAACGCTACCATCTGCACGTTTGCCTCGCTCAAGGAATGCGATCTGCAGGGCGACGGCAACTATATTGGCGTGGCAAGGAGTAGCAATGTTGTGGGCTTCCAGAATAGGGTAGAGTGTCTACACGAATCGATCAAAGAGGGCAAGCGAGGGAGTGTGGGTATTGCATTGAGATCCAAGTTTGACCCCAAAGAGACGTTTGTGGACACAAACTTTGACAAGGTTCTGTGCATTCACGAGTAAAGCCGCAAAATTGCCAGTTTTTCCCCCGATTTTACCAGTATGGCCAGGACTGCGACCGAGCACCTCGCGGACGTACGCCGCGGAATGCTCGTAGAGTGGACCGACGAACGCCGCGCCGGAAAGATTGCGAAATGGGTAAAGTGGAACGGTCGCGGTCAGTGCCTGGTAGAGCTGGATAATGGCGAGCAGGTCTACACTCGTGCAGCGCTTCTCAAGATTCACAAGGCTGCACTGCCCATTCCTATCCTATCTCTCCCGCTACCACCTCCCGCGCCGGCGCCCAGACTACCCGAGGTGAGCAGCAAGGTCATCCAACCACCCCTGGTGATGCCAGTACACGTGGCAGAGCTGCTCAAGGACACGGAAGATGACACCTCCCTCGAGAAGGCGCTGCTAGACGGCGAGCACGATCCAGCCACGATCCCAACACCATCTATGCGCGCAACAGCGGGCAACATCTATGTATTCTACGACCCCAAGACACCTGACCGCTGCAAGGTGGGCGCCGCCATCAACATTGAGCGCCGTCTCCGCGCGGCACGCACCTACAACCCCGACATGGTGTGCTTCCAGTCGCTACACTGCCCCATCGACTATATGCGCGCAGAGGGCATTGCGCATGCGCTCCTCTCACGCTGGTGGATCAACCAGGGCGGCCCAAAGGAGTGGTTTCAAGTGGATCCCAACGAAGCGGCCCAGGCATGCCTGAGAGCACGCAAAATTCTCTTGCTAGCAAAATAAAATGGTGGTCATCCCCATTTTTTCCTCTTGACACGTCACCCTCGCACAATGCGCGCGCAGGTTCTGCAGGTCCTCGCGGGGACTCTTGTTGCGTTCCTCTCGGTGTACATGATTCGCAGCTACGGCTTGGCTCTGGGTTACTCACGGGCGCACAATCTGACAATGTTTGAGGTGCTCGTAAACACAGATTGCTACAAGACCACGCCCCGCAATCCAGTCTGCGTGCCTATCATTGAAGATGCGGGCCAACCAATCTCCAGCCGGGTATTCTCTACAACCTGGAATGTGTTTACGTTGGTCTGGAACGCTGCTGCGCCAATCTCGGGACTATTGAACTGGATCGTGATGGGAACATTCTTTAGCGTGCTAAAGTACACTACCAAGGTGGTGCGCTTCTTTTTGCAGCGATATTAGTATTTCAATCGTTTGTAAAGTACAAGGATCGATCGGCGCGCAAGGGGCAGATCCAGACCTTGCCTCCGTCCTTCTGCTTTTCAATGCGCTCATACCAAACCGTCTTGGTTCTGCTTGTAAACTCTTCTTGAGTAAAGTTAAAGTAGACCTGCAAGCTTGCCTCCTCTGTCCTGTCTGGTTCAGTAACGTCCGGATCGACACAAGCATATGCGGTGGCCAGGTTCGCTTCATACTTGCTCTTGCATTGAGGAAACTCTGCCAGCAACAGATCGTTCATAAAGTTGTGCATCGAATTGCCGTGCTTCGCCAGGCATGCGTCCACGTTTGCCCTCTGGGTGCGGATACAGTACATGTCCAGCTCGCCATCGTCAAACACATACGAGATCACCACCCGTTCCCAGCCTTGTCTCTTGAACATCCTCTTGACCGCTTTGTTCCAGTTTCTGCACACACGAGCCGCGTTGGCCATCGTTTTGGTGGGGAGGTATTCAAAGATCATGCTGATTAGATCGGTGGGTAGGCATTCCACGGTGCCGTGCCATCGCTTTGCTGGAGGGCTAGGATCGAACCGCGCATCAAGGGCACGCTTGGGTGGCATGGCAAGAGGGGAAATGGTCTGTTGTTTACAAACTTGAGCCAAGACACCGTTTGGCTCATGCAAGAGCGCGCGAGGTGTCGTGCTTCCATCTTTGCCCTTTCGAGCAAGTTTATTTAGCATTGTTTTCACTAAAAGAGTGGTTTTTCGCTCAGGGAGGATAGTAAGGTCTTGCGCACAGCTAGGCAATGTTGCGCGAGTTGGTGCTTTTGGTCTCCGCTTCTGTGCTGGTGCTTTTCGTTACCCTATGCAACGCCGATACCATCGGTACCGCGTGCCTGAGCCGTGTCTCAACGTACGGACTAGGCGCCGCCACCGGCCAGATTCGTATGGGCTGGGCGTTGGGGGCAGGATCAGATGCTCCCAAGATATTCTATCGCACCTGCAACCGCCCTGATCCCGCAAAGCCCTCGCTTGTCTTTGTCCACGGTGTAACCGGATCGAGCGCCTGGTTCCAGCCACAGTTTGACTACTTTTGCGCACGCGGCTATCAAGTCGCATCAGTCGATAATCGCGGCGGCGGCTTCTCGAGCGATGTAGGCCCCTACGATGTTATCACCTACGCGGACGATCTTTACGCGGTGGTGCACGCGCTCAAGATTCGCACTCCATTCATGCTCACAGGCTGGTCGTACGGAGGCGCTGTTGCTCAGACCTACTACAACCGTCACCCAGAGGACGTGTCGCTCCTTGGTCTGACCGACACCACCTGCTCCTATGTGCAGACCACTGAATTTCCGTTCGCAATCGCCCCCGCTTTCCTTGCCACAATTATTAGACTCACTGCCGAGAATTACACTCGAGAGGCCATCAACGCTATCAACAACCGCATCCTCTTTGATAGAGATCCTCCCGCTGTCTCGGCCCTTCGCGAGGTGGGCATCGCCATCGCGCTCCAGTCATCGAACGCCACCTCGGTGGGTCAGTACGCAGCGTTCCCACAGTTCAACAACATTGACCGCCTCGGGAATATTAGCGTACCCACACTGATCGTATTTGGATCTGATGACCCGATCTTCCGCCCTGCGGTGCATCTCTTCCTCCGCAGCCGCATTCCCAACTCAAAGCTTGTGGAGCTTCGCGGTACCGGCCACTCTCCCTTTGCCACCATGCCAGCTCGCTACAACAATGAACTAGAGTCATTCATCAAGCAGAGCGACATCTCCACTGTTCCCACCTCTGCTATTCCCCACCCCGATGACGAGCGCGCGACTCTGGGCGGTGCCCCGTGTGCTCATTAGAGAAGAACCAAGCAATGGTGGGGACTTTTTCTTCTTTTTTCAGTATCACTACTTACATAAGTAAATCCCTGCCTCTATTTTCCGCGTGTCTCTATGCCTTTGTAAAGTAGAGCACGCGATCGCAGCGAATGTTCAGATCGCGCACCGTGTGATCCTCTGTGACCTCCATTCTTGGGTGCGCAAACGATTTCTGTAGCATATCGTAATAAAGAGTGTCATAGTAGAAGGAAGTGTCAATCACCGGGTGCGCCTTTTCGGGGTTTAGATCGGCGAGAAGAGTGTGCCAACGCTTTGCCGTGCGAGCGTATTTCACCTCCCAGTCTAGATCGTGAAACTCGGCCCGGGCCAGTTGTACCATAAAGCTCGGCAGATGGCCGTTCGCAATCTTTAGGGCCTTGTCCACGCTGGCCTTGCGCACCAGAAAGCAGAATATGTCTTGCGCAGCGGGGTCTACATGGTAGAGCACCATGATCCGTTGCCAGCACTCGATGCTAAACACCTTTCGGACAACGTCTCGCCACTGACGACAGACAAGCGCCGCTATGAGGCCCTTTGTTGCTCTCGGCAAGTATTGTATTATCGCGCAGATCAGTTCGCCAGGAAGCAACTCGATGGGAAACGCGCAGCGCTTGGCTGGTTGCTGTTCGCTTCCTCTTTTCTTGCAAACCGGCAGCTTGCGCTTGGCAGACATGGTTCGAAAACAAATGACTGGCTCAAAGGCGATTGGTATTGCTTACGGATGGTACAGAAGAGGCGCTAATGTCCAAGAGCCAAGTGGCCTCGCCCTCGTCTGCGCGGTTGCTAGCAGCAAAGAATACGCCGTCATCCGCAGCCCAGACCCGAGCCACGATCTTGTCCGTGTGACGCTCAAAAGATACTAGCAGGCACCCGTGCGTGGCTAGCCAGGTACGAAACTCGTTGTATCCGCTACTCTTGACAGTGAAGGTTGCCTCGCGTGGCATGCTGCGCTGATAGGTAACAAAAGAGCCAATTCTTTCCGAGACTGGAAAATGGGTCGCACCCCCCTCTTGTTACTATTTTTGATCCTCCTCTTCCTTTCCATCCCTGCGTCAGTGTCTGCAATATTTGGCAGCACTCCAGCATTTGTCGACGGACACGAGGAGATACCCAAAGGACCGCTCAAGGTGTTTGTAGCGTGTGCATTCCACGGACGAGAGTGGGCCACCGAAACACTGTGTCGTGCCTGGGAGGACGAAGTCAAGAGGATTGCGAGCCCCTGGGTCGAGTGGAAGTTTATCCACAATGTAAACCCCATGGGCTGCAAGATTGCGCGCGACTCGTACAATGCGGGCTGCCACCGCGGAAACTCGCGAGGAGTGGATCTCAATCGCAACTTTCCACCCATCAAGCGCTGTCCCAACGGCAACGAACCGAGCATGCCCGGATGGGTCACGCGACTGTCTCGCGACGCAGAAGAGTACCCGGGCGAGTTTCCATTTTCAGAGAGCGAATCAAGCAACATGGGTCACGAACTGAGGCGCTTTGCACCCGACCTCGCACTGTTTGTGCACACTGGCGCCGAGGCTATCATACTGCCATTCGACGCCTGCTTTGAACCGGTGCCATCAGAGCTCACCAATGCGCAGTACAGCGTAGCGCACCACATTGGCAAGGCGGTGGGCATCAAGAAGAAAGATATTGGCACCGGAACAACCAAGCTAGGCTATCGGAGCGTCGGCACAGCCATGGACTGGGCCTGCGCAGAGATGGACGTACCGCTGGCGTTCACTCTGGAAACGTACCGCGTACCAGCCGAGTGTCCCGAGGCAAAGCGCCTCCGTTCGATGGCGACAGCAAACATGACGCACCAAGACTGCAAGCAAGTGTTTGTGCCCCACGATAGTCACTGCACCGGCGTGGACCTCAAGGGCTACGCAATGCGTTGGCTGCCTCTCGTAGATGCTATCACACAGCTGGCATCCGACGAGAGCAATCGAGTCATACTGAGTAGGTGGATCAAGAAAGATCTTGTAATGAAACAGTAAAGCGCGTCTCTGAGAGTATCTTTTCAGAGAGAAATCCCAAAATGAGATCCACAATCTTGCGCGAGACCATTACTCCACCGTTAACGTGAGGAAGCAACCGTATGCTTCCGTACAAGGTGCGGGTTGTTTGCAAAACAAACAGTCCTCCTTCTCCGACACCATAGTCCTCTTGAATGTACACCGTATTTGGGTCCGCATCGTCCGGCAACTCGGGCATTAGTTGGGCCCAATTGAGCGCGAGAATCGTGTAGATAGGGGCGTCGGTCCGCACCCAGCNNCCCAGCGAATTTCGTCATCCACCGTCTCTTCTCCATCGTCAGGGGGATGCATCCCGCGAGTGGGCCGACGTACAATGACCCCGCGCCCAACAAGTGAGCCAAGAAGGGGAAAAATAAAAATGGCGTGTAAAAAGTGTCTTTGCAAAAAAATATCCCCGACCTGCTTGCCGCGCCTCCTTCATTTGTTGGCTCAAATGTCGGACGACGAGGGCTCGCAAGCCGGCGAGGATCGAGGAGGAGGCGGAAGGAGACGCAGTGGCAGCCGATATGGCCAGCAGCAACAGCAACAGAGGACCTTCACATCAAGGCCCAAGCTGATCTCTGGCCCTCTCGGCGAGAGCATTGGCAAGGGCGTGCCTCACTGCGGCCCGGCTACGCCTACGGATGGTCATCGGATCACAAACTATCCAGGCGCCAACAAGCCCGTTCTCCTCCGTCGAAGATGCATGCGCCATCATCCCAACTCGTGGTTTGATTACGTTACGGCACACGATGCTGGCGGCAACGAAGGCGGCGTCTCTTCTAGCTTTGCTTCAGGGCGGCCAGTGATGCCAGCGTTGAGCGATGCTCCAGCGAGCGGTCCCTCCTACATCAAGGTGCCAATGGGCCCGCCCTTGCCGCGCAAGGTGCCCAACATCCACCACATGGTGTATCTGGCACTACCCATGAGCTGGCTCGAACCAAACCCCGATAGTCTGGTTCACTTCAAGACCAATTCCCAAGATGATTGTCTGCGCGCCATCTGCATGTCGTTCCTCCTCACGGCGCTCTCTCAGACCGACATCAACCTTTCAATTGATAGCGAGAACACGGCGCACACATCAGGTGGAACGTTTCGCGCCGCTGACGGCCAAAACTACCCGCGCACCAGCACGTTTATTCACACTGTGTTTGCGCCCGACGCGTCCAATCCAGATGATTGGGACTCTCTCATCTCTGGTCTGCCTCGCGATCCAGCTCCAGGAGAGGACGCCACCGCGGCATCGAATCCCAGCATATCCATTCTGAACGAGCTTGTTCAGCCGGGTAACAAGGTTGGCTACATCATTGCGGTGGCCATCCACGATCCTGATCTGCACCCCAACGCGCTCTTTGCGTACAACATCCTCGCCAACCGCCTGATCAAGGGCACAGAGGACCTCACCCGCCACGAACAATACGTGGAGAGCCTCAAGTATCGCTACCGTGCCTTCAGCCGCGCAGCAGAGTCTGTCTTCACTCCCATGATGGCTTCGAGCACCAAGGTGTTACCTACGTCAGCAACTCCCGCCAAGCCCGCCGCAAAGCCAAAGAAGCAAAAGAAGGCGCGAAAGAAGGACAAAGACGAGGACGACAAAGATGACGAGGCAGAAGAGGCCTCATCTGGTGCCGAAGACCGCCTCTTTGAGGACGAGAACGCCGAGGCAGAAGAGGCAGCGGCTGCTCAGAAGGAAGCAGAGGAGCGCGTCGCGAGACGCAAGGCCGATCCGATCAACAATGACCACATGTTCAAGGCAGCCGCTCGAATTACAGAGCTGGCTGCCAAGGACGGTAATCTGCTGCTCGGAGACGGCGCCTCAGAGTCTTCCTCCTCCCCAGACGAGGACTTTGATCCCTCCAAGGATAAGGAGGAGGACGACGAGGCCAAGAAGGATGCCGCGGCCGGCGACACTCCTATGGCCGACGACGCGGATAGCATCGCATCCGACGCTAGCATCAACAATGAAGACAAGCCCGTAACTCCTAGCACTCCCCCGCCAGGAACCCCCAACATGCAGCAACAACAGGAGGACAGTGTGATGGAGGAGAAGGACGAGGACGGCGAAGAGGAACTCCTTGAGAGCGAGTCGGACGGCGAGATCGACTCTGAGGAGGAGGCCGAGCTGCGAGAGATGGAGACGGGCGAAAAGCCCAAGCGTGGCAAGGGCGAGGCAGAAGAGGGTGAAGAAGACGACGATGAGGACGTCAAGAAGCTCGCAGAGATCCGCAAGCGCCAGGCTGCTCTAAAGGAACACGCAGTGAATCTCGGCGCAAGCGCAGCGCCCGTGTATTCCATTCCTGGTCTCGATGACAGCCCAGAGGGCAAGGAACGGCGCAAGAAGGAGGCCGAGGAGCGCAAGTCTTCTGGTACCGCCTATCATGCTCAGCTGCGCAATCGCCTGCGAATCTCTCGTAACGCCAAGGAGAAACTACCTTGGTTCTTTGGGCGCTACATTCTCACCCTCGAGGACCTCTCTGCACTGGTGATGCACACCTACCTCACCGAGGCAGGTGCCGAACGCGCTCAGCAACACGAGGACGGACTCTACGATACGCTGCACAACCTCGAGACGGCCGTCTACCAGTACAACATGTACGGTATCGACACGCCACTGCATTATGCAGAGTTTTTCTCTTTCGAGAACGCGCGCCAGATCCTGCTGCGCAACTTTCCGGGCCGTATCGGCACCGTGTGCCTGGGTGGCAGCCCGCAGTTTTCGTTCGAGGCCTACAATGGCACCAAGGAGGATCCCGTTATCCGTGTGCCATATCCATGGATGTGCACCGAGTACAAGACGGGCGACCTCAACCCCGAGTACCTGTGCTGGTTCCGCACTCCCGGAGCGCTCTCGGCAGTGGAAGCCATTCTCGATGCCGCGCAGGATGCACTACAGAAACACGAGGATCTCGTCCGATCGCGCCCGTTGGCGCGAAACATCTATGAACACCCTCGCGCCAGCGTTCCAGACATTGTGCAGGGCGCAGTGGATGCCTACGAGAGCGCCAGGCCTGCGCAAGTGTCCTCTGCAACCGACATGCTCTACAAGCTCAAGGATCGGTTCACTCCCAATGTCCCAGACTTCTCCAAGAACCGTGCCTCGATCTATAACAAGGTCAACGCCGCAAGTACCAAGCCCGTGAGCGAGTTTGGCGCCGACCTTACCCATGCTCGATCTCTCACGCCCCTGGGCGACTCGGTTGCTCGCACCACCAAGAAGCGCACCTCCAGCGCAGAGGACATTGCGGAGCGCGACCAACAGAACAAGCGCCATCACCAAGACATTCTTGGCTGGCTAAACTGCGGACTTCGCCTTGCAAAGACCGAAGAGGACCGCCGCACTCTTCAGGATGCGATTACGGCGATTGGAAGCGCTGCGGACCCTGGCAAGATCGTACGCGAGATTGACACCTGCAGCGGCAAGTTTAGTACGGTGCGAGACTGCTGTACGCGCCTTACCACCACTGCCCGCACGCACGGCAGCGCACGCGCGCTGATGAGCAAGACGAGCGCAGCCACCACAAACCCCACCGCTCAGGCCTTTCTGGCCATCTACTGCAACCACACGGATCGCGCCGCTCAGGAGCTAGCCGTGACGCGCGTCAGCGGACCCATCGAGCGCCTCAAAGAGTCGCGCATCAAGCTCCGCGACGAAATCGTAAGCATGAGTCAAAAGATGCCGTTTAGGAGCAACACAGTGGCACTGCGCGAGTGGCTGGATCGCACCTATGGCGACTGGCGTCTGCACCAAAAACGCGTACCGACCGAAATGGACGCGCAGCGGTACGGACTGCAGATATCGGACGTGCAAGTGCTCTGGGCGATGGACTTTGATCTCGAGGAGCGCTACCGCAACGAGTGGCTTTGCACCGCCATGCGCGCGTTCCGTGCCGAGACCACCGTGGAGGTGTGCAGCACACTCTCGATCAACAACTCGGACCTGCCCAATAGCATCCGTTCGGCGCTAGTGTGGCTGAATACGCGCCCACAGGGCAAGAACTTTGTGCATCCCGTGATGCCGTTCGACCCTACGCTGGGCCAGTTTGCCACCTACTTTGCTCGCGAGGCCATCGAGATATCGTACACCCAAAAGGTGAACGAGTCGCTGGTGGCTGTGCTCGTGGTGGCCATGATGACCATCCGCCTATCGCAGCTCATTGTGAACCGCACCACCATACCTGGAGCCGAGCTCATCCTCGGCCCTCCGGGTACATCCAAGAGCGAGTTTATCAAGACCGTGATTTCTGCCATGCCAGCCGCCGGAGCTGTGCCGTCTCATCACAAGTCGAAGCTCTCAGACATGGCCTCGGACAACAAGGAGAGCACCGGAACAGTGCTAACACACGACGAGGCACCAGCCTGGATGGTTGCCAGTGCTAGCGAGTTCAAGCTCGAGAACCGCGAGCACCGCGACATGCTCAAGAGCGTCTTTACTCAGCAAGAGGTGTCGTACCAGCGGATTGTAAAGACGGACGACGGCAAGATGCGCCGCGAGTCGCGCGTCGTTCCCTACGTATTCAACATCCTAACTGCATCTAATCGTTACAACGCACCGCCCGACATCTCGGATCGCATCCGTCTCCACACCACCTTCTCTGTGCTCTCTCGCATCCGCTATGGAGGCGGGCGCGAACTGCGCCTCGGTGGCGGAACCAATGACCCTGAACTACAGGCCGCCATTGCAGCGTGGAAGCACGAGCGACTGGACGAGTATTTCATTGTCGTGGTTATCGAGTGTCTCGAAGCCTGCGGCGCGCTCTCGATCAATACCAAGGTGCTCAACACGCTCATCATGGCGGGCGACGCTGTGCTCACCAGCTGGTATGGGAACAAGTTTTCCAACGTCAGCGCGCGCCTCACGGGGCGCGCCGAGGCAGACTGCCGCCAGTTTACGATCATGAGTGCCTACCAAAAGAAGCTCCGATCGCCCCTCTCTCCCTACTTTCGCACCTACACGGAGCAGGTCGAGGTGGACGACCCTGCAAACGGTCGCAAGGCTGGCGATACCATCCCTCGCCTGGCAATCGACACTTCGCGCAGCTTTGTGCCCTCGGACCTCACGCACCTCTTTCAGACGAGCCTCTGCGCGAGCTATGGCGAGGCCGTGCCGGCCTACTGGAACTATCTCACCCTCGAGGCCCTGCCACTCAACCACTGGCGCCTGCTCTATGCCATCGCTGCCTGTCTGATGGGCTTTACGCCCGACTACTTTGAGCCCTCCTACCACCGTTACGGCATCAAGGTACCGGACGTGCTCGAACGCGCCAGCCAGCGGCACGGACGCGTGATCAAGCGCCGCTCTGAGGTCTGCTCCTATCTGGCCGACTATTACAACTTTACCGACCAGCTGCGTGACAAGGCCTACGCTGCGCAGCGTGCCCTCGCTTCCTGGGGACTCTCTAGCGAGGAGCGTGAGAGTCACGGCGATGGATTCGCTGCAGTGCCTCGTCCGCAGTTTGCGACTGTGGACCAGATTGCACGACTCATTCCATCTGCTGCTGACACGTTTGCCGGAAAGCGGCGCAACAACACCAAGCCCAACGCTAACGGTCACCACGAACCCCAACAACCGGACCTCAATCCTTCGGTCTTGCTGCGCGAGTTTGTCGGCACCGAGGATGACCTCCTACGTCAGATCCACTCGGCCGTATCCCACGTGGTGGGCGGCGTCGATACAGAGGTGATCAAGAGCATGATCAAGCACCTTGCAGACTTTATGGTGGAGGTGCCGTGGCATCGTTCTCAAAACTGCGCCACCATCAAAGCCTCTACGCTGGGCTTTGAAGGCGTCACTCCGCGTGCCGACGCACCCAGGATTGAACCGGGTGATCGCAGCGTAGAACAACTGCGCGAGGATCAGAAATGCGGCAAGCTCGTCAAGAAGACACTCGCACTGCTGCGCATGGATGTGGATCCACTCACGGGCAAGTTTTTCATCTCCATGCCCACGTATGCGCTCATGTGTCCCTGGCCAGAGGTTCACTACCTGGCCATGTGTGCTCACGAGGGACCCAACACTCGCGCCTGCCGCACCATCCTGCCGCTAGGCTACACAGAGGCACCTACTCTGATGCATGTGTGGGATGTGATGCCCAACGCGCACGGATCGACGGCCATTCACACTGGCAATCGGTTCTCGAGTGTCACCTCCTCTTCTCGCTCGCGTATCAGCGTGCCTACCGTGCTTGGCGGTGACGATGCTGCGAGAGAGCGCCAGCGTCGGATCCAGGCCGAGGCAGACGCACGACAGGCCTACCTGCACCAACTCAAGGACCAGGACGAGGGAGTGGCAAGCAACGAAGCGAGCGCCGGCTTTGACTGCGAGATGAACGAGTTTGCTCGCTACCTGCAGAGCATACACTATGTACCCCCGCGTGACTTTCCCGAACCGCCTGGCACCATGATCAAGGTCAAGGACCGCTACGCCTGGTACGCCCAGCGCATGATTGACGCGCCTGGCAACACGGACGCCTACATCTATCACATGTGGAAGTGCTGCCCAGATCTCAACAACGGCACGATCCGACCGGCAGACGAGAAACCAAAGATCTACCCCGATCATGACATGAAGGAGACCATCAGCGAGAATGCGCTCGCTGCGGCGCGTCTCATCTACGAGGCCAACATGACTCACTACATTGACGAGCTCGAGTGGAACAAGTTTGAAAAGTCGGTGCAAACCGAGAGCGAGGCCGCACTCGAGCAGGTGCGCAAGGTGCGCGACTTTGACACGGCGGTGCGAGACGGAAAGAAGACCATCCGCGAGAAGAACGCCATGCGCGACTCTGTTCACATTAGCTTTCACATGTGGAATGAGGAGCGCAAGCGTCGCGACACTGCCTCAAGCCGACGTGACAGGAGAGAGGTGGCAAAGCGCAACGACATGGAGATGCTCTACGTTTGCTGCGATGAGCAGGGCTACGAGCACATCATTGACTATCTACGCTCGTGCAAGAGCACCACCGATGGTGCTGCTCCCGACCACGAGATGAGTGGTGGAGGAAGCAGTGCAGCACGCCGCGACATCCCGGCCAGCCCGGCACGCTCATCGGACGTTGACGCAAACGAAGCACTGCGCAGGATCGGAGAAAAGAGTCGCCGCATGATGACCGCGGTGCAACCCACCATCAACGAGATGCGCAAGAAGAAACAGCAACGGCGTGTAGCTGATCCGAAAGCAAAAGGCAGTGAGTAAAGAGATGCTTTATTTACTGCTGCAAGTGATGCAGGATGCTCTATCGCGCTTTTCGAGTGTGTACCACCCTCGATTTTCGGATCTGGCCGCGCGTGTTGGCCTGGAAGAGATGCAGGGGATCTATGTATCGTGCGAATGGTGGACACTCATCCTGCGTACCTATCTGGGCGACAAGGCCAGCAGCGCGCGGGAGTTCCGTACCGCGGTGATCGACATGCGCACCGCCCTCACCGCACTCGTTGAATCTACGCTGCTTCAGCCACGGCAGGTGGAAGAGGCGGTGCACTCGTTTGAGGGTTGGGTCTCACGGGCGAGCCCACATCAGAGCGCAGTGATGCAAGAGCTAGCCTCTGCACTTGCCACAGAAAAACGGTTCATGGAACCAACATGTCGCGACAAGAAAGATCCTCTCTTGGCTCTACCATTACCAAAATTTGAAAACGGAGGCGACGACCATTGGCAATTACCGTTCTAGCCCACCGCGCGACGCAACCACTCATGCCGACTCACTGCGCCTACTGCGGCATAACAAGCACTCCCCTGTGGCGACGCTGGGACGATCTCGATGCCTGCAACGCCTGTGGAATTCGCCTAAAGCGAAGCACCGTGCAAACGAAAAAGAAGAAGTCTCAAGTGCCCGAATATACCTTTACCGAGGCTGCCAATATCCTTCTCGAAATGTACAATAGTAGTAGTAGCAGCAATGCCGCCACCACTAGCGCAGCCTAAGTGCGTGCTTGGCTCTTGTAAAATTAGTAAACCAAGCCACTTGCACTCGGATGTCGCAGCCTGTGCCTCAGCCGCCACCGCTTCAGTTTTCTCACCAAGCGCACGTCCTGAACGAATGTCAGGAAATGTTTAGGCGCTTTATGACCAAGGACGAGATCTGGGCGGATGATATGATCAAGATAAGCGACATACGCCTTGACCGCTACGGCGCCGGGCTCGTTTCCTTCTTTGACCAAACTGCGGCGTTTGTTAACGGCAACGATAAGGTGTTGTATATCATCATTGCGTACTTTGCCATCAGCCATCATCATTACCACTATGGTGGCTACGAGCTGCAGGTTCTCGGTGAGCTGCTCTCGAGCGTGCCAGATCCAAGCGGCATATTTGACATCATAGAGAGGCTCGTTGCGCACTGGCAGCACCGGGGCGGATACAAGCTTCCGGGATGCGACTTTGTCGGAAGCACGTGGTGGCGAACCTATCGGCACTGCATCTGCAAGCTGCACATTTGTTTTCGTTCCTGGGACGTGCGCACTCGGCGCACCTATCTGCGCTACTCGGTTCTCAAGACTGGCATCGTGAAGGACTACAAGTTGGAACAATAGTGGGGAGTCAACTCGAACAAGGTGGTACCACCGGTCAGTCCGGTCGCGCAGAGCCAACTCGCTCGCCCCCTGGACGCAGCTCCTCTGCATACGTCACTATTT
>FRDC01002464.1_pt3 | contig 36882 bp, 44 predicted proteins | sample 1106171 | NCBI WGS metagenome assembly FRDC01 (sample SAMEA3930566, study PRJEB13176) | freshwater metagenome | biome: Drinking water system; feature: drinking water; material: water | place: Singapore | collected 2014-12-20 | reverse complement strand
TTCTTTGGGTGTAATTTAGAGTTGGACAAGACTGGTAGAGCAGGTGAGTTGGAATGACGCGCAGGATTTTCTGCGCAAACTCCAAGTGCTGTTGCCGAGCACTACTGAGGTGGGGTTACCGACTGAGGCGCAGTGGGAGTACGCCTGCCGCGCGGGAACAGGCACGCCATTTAGCTTCGGAGCGCAGATCACCCCCGAACAAGTGAACTTCGACGGCAACTTTCCGTATGCCGGCGGCAAGAAGGGGCTGGACCGAGGAAAAACCGTACCGGTGAAGAGCCTTCCAGCGAACCGGTGGGGCTTGTACGAGATGCACGGCAATGTATCGGAATGGTGCGCGGACGGGCCACGGGAGTACACGGCGGAGCCGCAAGAGGACCCGAGAGGCCAAGCCACTGGTGTCAGTTTACGCGCTCTGCGCGGCGGCTCCTGGTTCAGCTTCGGGAAGGACGTCCGTTCGGCGGGCCGGGACGGGTACGAGCCGGACTACCGGAGCAGGTACACCGGCTTTCGCCTACTCATATCGGCGGCATGATTCACGTCCCCGCGGGCTCACACCTCGCGGGACTTTTTATGATTTTTCAAGCACACGCTCCGACGTTAGGTTTCCCAGGCAATTTTTGTTAAAATACTCGACAAATAGATGGCGATATTTTTTATTGTTTTGGCTTTTTTTTCAACCCTTTTGGGGGGTTATATTGGCCTGCGCTTAAAAGATCGGCTCCATTTGACTTTGGGTTTTAGCGCCGGAATTTTGCTGGGTGTGGTCGCCTTTGAGCTTTTGCCCGAAATCAGCCATTTGAGTGAGGAATTAAAAATTGATTTTGATTCGCCGATGATTTTTTTGGTTGGTGGTTTTTTGCTCTTTCATGTGGTCGAAAAACTTTTTTTGATACACCACTCCCATGAAGAGAGCTACTCTGAACATCGCCATCCAAAAGTAGGGGTTTTGTCTTCTTTGATTATTTCAACCCATTCTTTTGTCGACGGCCTTTCGATTGGTTTGGCTTTTCAAATCTCCACTGCCCTTGGCCTAACCGTGGCTTTGGCAGTCATTGCCCACGCTTTTTCGGATGGCTTAAATAATGTTTCTCTAACTTTGTCTCATAAAAATTCAGAAAACCGAGCAAAACATCTACTTTTAGTAAATGCCGCCGCCCCAATTTTGGGCGGACTATTAAGCACTTTAATCACTTTTCCAGAAACAACGCTTTTATTTTATCTAGCTTTTTTTGCCGGCTTTTTGCTCTATATCGGCGCGGCTGATATTTTGCCCGAAGCACACAGCCGACATTCTTCCAAAAAAACTATTTTTGCCACCATTTTGGGCGCCACGCTCATTTATTTAATTTCTAGATTTCTTGGCCATTAATTAGCTACCATTAAAATCTGAAAACCTGCCCACTCGCTATCTATCCCAGTATCCCACGGGATACTGGGATAGATATATAATTGATTCAAAGAGAAGCCTTCGGTTTTTATGTTGCTAAAAGAGATTTTTTGGATGGCAAAAAACAGTAAGTGCGCAAGCACGAAAAAGAAACAAAATAAACAAATTGTCAATAGTTTGTAAATTTGTTAAAGTAGCCTAGTGAAAATTGCTGGCATAAATGAAGCGTTAGTCCGCCGGATTAGCCGAGAAAAAAACGAACCCGACTGGATGTTAGAGAGGCGATTGGAAGCTTTTTCTTTGTGGGAAAGAGCGACTTTGCCAAACTGGGGGCCAAAACTTGATCAATTAGATTTAGAAAAAATAAGTTTCTACATTGACCCAGCTATTTCCGAAAAAGATCGCTGGGAAGAAGTGCCCAAAGAAATTGCCGAAACATTTGAGAAACTTGGTATCCCGAAAGCGGAGAGAGATTATCTGGGCGGGGTTGGGGCTCAATATGATTCCGGCATGGTTTATCACAAAATCAAAGAATCTTTGGCCAAGAAGGGGGTAATTTTTGAAAACATGGATACGGCGGTGCAAAAATACGAAGACTTGGTCAAAAAATATTTTATGACTAACTGCGTTCCGGCCAAAGATCATGTCTTCACCATGCTTCACGGCGCGCTTTGGAGTGGGGGTACTTTTATTTATGTGCCCAAGGGGGTCAAGGTTTCCATGCCCCTGCAAGCCTATTTCCGAATGAACAAAAAAGATAGCGCGCAATTTGAACACACTTTGATTATTGCCGACGAAGATTCTGCTGTTTTTTATATCGAGGGCTGTTCGGCGCCTAGATACGAGAGCTCCTCGCTCCACGCCGGCTGTGTCGAACTTTTTGCTTTGCCTAACGCCAATATTCGTTACGCCAGTATTGAAAATTGGTCAAAGAATACTTTTAACCTAAATACCAAAAAGGCGATTGTCTACGAAAAGGCTTCGGTCGAGTGGCTAAACGGCAACATGGGCTCTGGCGTAACGATGCTTTACCCGTCTTCGGTTTTGATTGGCGAAGAAGCCAAGTCAGAGAGTTTGAGTATCGTTTTTGCCGGCAAAGATCAAATCCAGGACACCGGTGCGAAATCAATTCATTTGGCTCAAAATACCACCTCCATTATTCGCTCTAAATCAATTTCCAAAGATAGCGGAGTGGCTATTTATCGTGGATTTGTCGAGTTTGGCAAAAGGGCCGCCGGCTCATCGGCTTCGGTTTTGTGTGAGGCGATGCTTTTGGACAAAGATTCCGCTTCTTTCACTTATCCGGCTTTTAAAGACAATTCGGCCTCTTCCAAAATCACTCATGAAGCCAAAACCGGTGCCGTAAAAGAAGAAGAGGTTTTTTATTTAAAAAGTCGCGGGCTTTCCGAAAGGGAGGGGATTAGGCTTTTGGTCGGCGGATTTTTTGGTCCAGCCATTGGAGCTTTGCCCTTGGAATATGCTCTCGAATTAAATCGCTTAATTACTTTAGAGCTTGATAATGTATGAAAGATTTTTTCTCCAAAGAAATAATTGTGCGCGCCGAGGCAATGCTTTTTGGAAAAACCCAAGATGTTTTGAAATATGGATTAAAGCTAGAGGTGCCGGCGCCTCGGATTGAAGGAGTTGACCAGCCGGCAGAGGGGGAAACGAGCGGACAACAAACGACAATCAAAAATTTGCCGGAAGTAGCCGAAATTTTTTCTAAATTTGAAAAAACAATTCTTAAAAATTTTTCTAACGCCAATTTGTTTTTAACTTCTCGGCAAAAAATTGAAATAATGAAAACTTCAGCTAAAGAAATTTTACTGGAAGGAGGAGTGCCCACTTTTAAAATCTTGATAGCCGAAGAAAATTCGAACTTAAAAATTTTGGATCAAAGTGAAAGTGGGATAAATTTTATTTTGGCTGAAAAATTTTCAAATATTGAATACTTCGAGCGTCCAGAAAATACAAGTCACCCGCAAAACAAACTTTTTCTAGTTTATTTAAAAGATGGGGCCAAAATAAATTTTGTTTTCCAAAACAAAAGTCAAACGCATCACAAAAAACATCTAAAAATTATTTTGGCCGGCGACTCAAGTGAAGCTAAAACCAAAACCAGAATCGAGCTTGCCGGCGAGGAAATTTATGACGAGGCGATTGAAATAGAGCATCTTGGCAAATCAAGCCGAAGCGAAATTGATTTTCGGGCAATTGTGAGTGATCTTTCTTGGATTATTGAAAGACCAGAAATAACTTTAAAAGAAATTGCCACGAATAGCTTTGGGAAAGAAGAAATCCGGATTATTAAAAGCCACGAAACTGCTAAAATTGATGCTATCCCGTCTTTACATGTAGAGGGTAAGGGTAGTTTTGGGGAACATTCTTTTTCGGTGGAAGAGATTGGAAAAGAAGCTTTGAATTTTTTAAAAATTAGAGGGGAGAGCGAGGCAGTGGCCAAAAAGTTGCTGGCCGATGCTTTTTTAGAAAAACAACTTTAAAAAACTGATATGCTTGATGTCAAAAAAATAAAAGAAGATTTCCCGATTTTCAAAAATGCGCAAATGGCCGGAGAGCCGTTTTATTATCTTGATTCGGCGGCTAGCTCTCAAACTCCGGAGAGAGTTGTTTTGGCTATGCAAGATTATTATTTTAAATATCGCTCCAATGTTCATCGAAGCATGTATTTAGCTGGTGAGCGGGCCACTTCGGCCTATGAGGGGGTTCGAGAAAAATTGGCCAATTTTTTGGGCGCCCGCTCGTCCGAAGAAATAGTTTTTACCGGTGGCGCCACGATGAGTATTAATTCTTTGGCTGAAATGTTGGGGAGGAGCGAGTTGTTGCCCGCCGGCGGAAATTATCTGATTAGCGTGGCCGAACACCATTCAAATATTTTGCCATTTCAAAATTTGGCCAAAGAAAAAGGGGCGACGATTCGTTATTTTGGTTTAAATGAATCTTTTGATTTTGAAGATTTTGAAAATCTACTTGATTCCGAAACCAGACTTTTTATCGCCCCTTTGGCGAGCAATGTCACCGGCACGATTTTCCCGATCGAAAAATTAAATAAAGTTCGCCAAAAAACCAAGGCTTTAATCTTAATCGATGCAAGCAAGGCCTTTGGCCACCACCCAATTAATGTCTCTCAAATTGAATTAGATTTTCTTTACGGCTCGGCCCACAAGGCGCTAGGGCCAACTGGAGTTGGATTTTTATACGGCAAATTAGAACTATTAAAAAAGTTGCCACCAGCGCAATTTGGCGGCGGCATGGTTAATGAAGCTAGTTTAGAAAAAGAAGCCACCTATTTGCCCCCACCCCTTAGATTCGAAGCCGGCACGCCCAATGTGGCTGGGGTCATTGGCTTTGGCGAGGCCATTACCTATTTGCAAAAAATTGGCTTAAAAAATATCGAAGAACATATTCAAGGTTTAGTTTCGACCACCATCCAAAGACTCAAAGAAATAGCTGGTCTAAAAATCTACGCCCAAGAAAATCCACAAAAAAATATCGGCATTGTCTCTTTTCTTTTGGCTGAAACCCACCCGCATGATGTGGCCAGTATTTTGGGCCAAGGTGGAGTGGCCATTCGGGGTGGACATCATTGCGCCATGCCACTAATGAAATATTTAAAGATTCCAGCCGTCAATCGCGCCAGCTTTTATTTCTACAATGACTTGGGTGATGTTTCGGCCTTAGTTGAAAACTTAATTTCTCTCAAAGAAAATTTAAAATCAAAATAATATGACCCTAACCGAAGAATACCTCCTCTTACAAAAACTAACCGAACTTTCGGCGGACAAAGCCAGGTTTGGCGCTTTGCCAAAGCCGGCCGAGAAAGTGCCAGCCGAAAATCCGGCTTGCGGAGATTCTTTAAACTTGTATATTTTGTTGGACAAAGCAGAGAATAAAATTTTAAAAGTCCATTATGACGGTGAGGGCTGTGCTCTCTCGCGGGCCGCCGCCGCGCTTTTAACCAAACATCTTGAGGGAAAAAGCTTGTCGGAGGCCAAAACAATCACCCCGGGGACACTATATGATTTAATCGGGGTACAAATCGCTCCAGCACGAGCCAATTGCGCCCTCTTGCCTTATGGGGCGTTAGAGAGTTATCTTAAAAATTATGTTTGAAATAAAAAATCTAACTATCAAAAAAGACGGACTAACCTTGGTCAAAGATGTTTCTTTCACTATTCGACCAAAAGAAATTGTCATTCTTTCGGGCAAAAATGGCGCCGGCAAAAGCTCTTTGCTTAAAGGCATTCTCGGTTATCCGGGATATCAAATAGTTAATGGAAATATTTTTCTGAACGGAGAAGACATTACCAATAAACCAATCGAAGAGAGGGCTAGCCTTGGACTTTATTTGGCTCTGCAAAGCCCGCCGACTATTGAAGGATTATCTTTGTATAACTTAATTTCTCATCAAGAAAAGAAAAAACACGGCGAGGGTTTTGATCCAAAAAGGTTGCGTGAAAACATGCTAGCCCTTGAAAAAAAATACGGCCTGCCGGAAGGGGCCATTGACCGCGGAATAAACTTAGGCCTCTCGGGGGGTGAAAAACGCCGTTTAGAACTTTTGCAATTAACCACTTTTTTCCCAAAAATTGCTTTTCTTGATGAAATAGATTCCGGCGTAGACCTAGAGACCGTTCCGATGATTTACAAAACTCTAAAAGAATTGAGCAAAGACGGCATGAGCATCCTTTTGGTAACCCATCATCCCTTGGCTCAAACCAAACTCAAGCCTAACCACACCTTTTCTATGGCCGACGGCGAGCTGCAAATATCAAGGACGGTCCTTGATATCAAGGACCGTCCTTGATATTTATGCTAACCAAAGAGCAAATTTTAGAACACTTAAAGAAGGTCAAAGACCCGGAGCTTTTGATTGATATTGTGACTTTGGGCCTTGTTTATGAAATAAAGTTTGGCGAAAAATTGCCAAATTCTGAAACTCCGGAATATATTGAGGTTTTGATGACCTTAACCACTCCATTTTGTCCATATGCCGAAGAGATAATTTTAAATGTCGAAGAAGCTATAAACGAACTCCAAAGCGGGGAAGGCAGAGTAGAGATCACTTTTGATCCGCCGTGGGAGCCGTCAAAGGAGCTCAAAGAAAGGTTGGGGATTTTTTAAGGAACTTTCAAAAAATATACACTAAGTTCGCTATTTACAAACAATAAAATTTATGCTTTTATTATTTGGGTTTGTCACTTTGAGGATGGAAAAAGTGAAAGATGCTGTTTGGGAAATGGGTAGGGAGGATGAGTTTGGGGTGTATGCAGAACTCACGCTGGCTGCTGGTAGTCAGAGTGTAACTCAACGCTTCCGCAGAATCAAGGAGTCATCTACGCACGCGGGGTTTTGGCTCGCAGATACTGCTTGTACACAGGAGATGTGGGAGGCAGAGAATAACCTCAACCGGAGTTGTTTTTTGGGAGAGCAGTTGCCGGTGGAGAACGTGAGCTGGTTCGAATCACGAGATTTTCTGAATAGACTCAGTGAAAAATTGTATGGAATGCAGGCAAGATTACCAACCGAAAAGGAGTGGGAATATTCCTGCCGGGCGGGGACCACTACTCCGTTTAGCTTCGGTGAGCAAATCACGCCGAAGGAAGTTAATTACAACGGCACATATCCGTATGACGGAGGCGAGAAGGGGTTATATCGAAGAAAAACCGTAGCGGTGAAGAGCCTGCCAGCGAACCCGTGGGGTCTGTACGAGATGCACGGCAATGTGCACGAGTGGTGTGCGATCGAGTTAGGGGACAAAGCCGACGATTGGAATCCTAAGGCTTTACGTGGTGGTTCGTGGGCAAGCTTTGGACAAAACGTCCTTTCGAGAAGTCGGGCCGTTTGTGAACCCGGCAGATATGCTTCGACCATCGGATTTCGAATTTTGATTTGTCAAAAACTCGTGGAATGATTTAAAGCGCGACTCTTCGTCGCGCTGCTTTTTTGTCTCCAAATTACTTCCCCAAAGATTCTTTAATGATTAGCTCTAAGTTTTCGGTGGAAACCGCGCCATTGATGCGCCGAATCATTTTGCCGTCTTTAAAAACCAAACTATGGGGCGTGCCATCAACTCCAACCAAGAGACCATCTTGGATGTGCTCTTCTATTTTTTTGGTGTATTTACCGCTATTAAGACAGTTGTTAAATTTGTTGACATCCAGGCCAACAAATTCGGCAATTTTTGGCAGCTCACTTTCTTCTAACTTATTGTTGGCTGGAGTAATTTCAAAAAGTCGATCAGCGTAACGCCAAAAAGCGTTATTCCCGCCAATGTCCGTCGCGCACTCAAGCGCTTCGGCTTCTTTTTTGGCTTTTGGATGAATCTCCAAAGGAAAGTGGCGATAGGCCCAAGCAACTTCTTTAGGATATTTAGCCACAGTCAATTTCATGCTCTCATGAAAACGCTTGCAAAATGGGCACTCTGTATCGGAGTATTCCAAAATAACAATTTTTGAATTAAGCGAGCCTCTTAAGTGATCGTCTTTGTTTGGTGGCTTACCGGAAAAATCGCTGTCTTTTACGCCAACTTGTTTAACTTTTTCACCACCCCCAAAATTCCCCCCTGAATTGATCGAGCTAGCGCCGTTATTTCCACTAAAAAAAATGGCCAAAGCAATAACAATCGAACCAAAAACAATCGCCGTCGGCGTTGTTAAAACAAATTTTTCTTTATTTTCCATAAACCGATAAATTATTAAATTAAGATTATTAGTCAAATTGTAACACACAAATCACCCTTTTTTACAAATTGCGAGACGGGTTAGGGCCATCTCCAAGAGTTTGCTGGATTGTGCGAGAAGAAACAGGCGAGAGGGAAACTTGGCGAGAAAACCAAAAACGACCCCCTGAAGTCCTAAAACAAAAAAGATTGTCCTTTACTGCCCACACATGCACAAAGATCGCCATTTTTGTTTTTAATAAAACTCATAACAAATTGATACCCAAATAATCTATCCCAGTATCCCACGGGATACTGGGATAGATGAGAACAACTAAACCGCCCGCTTCTTTGTGGTTTTTTGATTTATTTAATTGTTAACATGTCGAGCAGGTCTTTCATTTTTAAGGTTGCAACCGCAATCACCGAATCGGCCCCACCATAATAGATATAAATTGTCCCACGACGAATCACTGTTCCGCACGGAAAAACAACATTCCCCACTTGCCCAACTTTTTCATAATCCGTTTCGGGAGAAAGAATCGGGGCCACGGTTCTGGCCAAAATCTTAGTCGGCTCTTTTAAATCCAAAAGCGCAGCGCCGGTATGATAAAACCCATTTTCAGAAATCCCATGATATAGAAGCACCCAGCCTTTTTTGGTCTTAAAGGGCGGGCCGGCAATGCCAACTTTTTTGCTATCCCACATGCCTTTTCGCGGGCCGAGCAATTGCAAACAAGAATCAATTTTTTCTTTCTGAAAATCAAGCGAAGAAACATAATCCCCGCAAATATGATGCGAAACCCGATGTAATAAAAAATATTTACCTTTGATTTTCTCCGGGAAAAGGCAAGTGTCTTTGTCGTCAACTCGATCGGGGGTAATCAAAACTGGCCACTCCCAATTAAAGCGCTTAGCCAAAAAATCTTTTTCTTTGATAGAAGTTATCGCCACTCGCGGCGGCTCAATTCCGTTGTAGGCGGTATAACACATATAAATTCGACCATTAAAAAAAGTGACTCTCGGATCTTCACAACCAGAATTGCCCCCCGGAACTTTTTTCATTTCAAAGTCCGCTCGCGGAACATAAATCGGGACCGCCAAACGCTCATCTATTTTAAAACCATCTTTGCTTTTGGCACAACCGATCACTGAAGTATTGTCTGCGCCCATCGCCCGATAAAAAAGATAAACCGTCTTATTTAATTCAATGGCCGCCGGATTAAAAACGGCTTTGTTTTCCCAATCGTTTTCGGTTTTTGGTTTAAGAATTGGGTTACCCTCAAACCTAACCACTCGCCGATCTTTTATTCCGGGAGTTAAAACTTTTAATAAATCTCTTAGTGAAACTTTGGCTCGAGCGCAAACAGTGTCCGCCCCACCATAATAAATATAGAGGACATCACCATAAACTTGCGCCCCCGAAGGAAAAATAATGTTCCTTTCATGGCCAAACTTTTCATAAATTTCTTCTGGCACCATTAGCGGATATTCGGTGCGGCCAAGAATTTGCATGGGGTTATGTTTGTCAAGCAAAACCGCTTCAATGCCAAAAATTTTTTCATCATGGGTAAAATAATTCTGAATATGAGCGTAAATCAGTAGCCAGCCGGCTTCGGTTTTGATGGGCACAGCACCGATTTCGGCATGGTCGTTTCGCCCGCGCGCCAAATTTATAACATGCTCATCTAATTTGTCATAAAAGCGATTCCATTTGTCTGTCAGATACATTTCTTCAAAGGAATCGAAAAAAGCAAAAGCAATTTTGGAAGGTGGCAAATCGGGATTAACCGTCAACATGGTGGCAATTGTCCCATGAACTCTCTCCGGAAAAAGCATCATCGCCTTGGCATTAAAAGGCGTAATTAAATGTTTTTCTTCAACAGTCTTTAAGTCTTTAGAAACGGCCAGCCCGACTTTAATGCCATTGGCTGAAAAAGGAAAAGTCGAAAGAGCCGTGTAAAAAACATAATATTTGCCCTCAAAATAAGTAACCCGTGGGTCTTCACAGCCATATTTCTCCCAATCTTTTTCCGGCAAAATAAATTGCTGACGGTCTTTAAAATGCCGGCCATCTTTAGAAACAGCCCGAGCGATAGTCGAAAGATTAAGCCCCACATCGCCAAGCAAAGACGGCCCGGACATGGCGCGGTACAAAACATTCAAACCCTCTCCACTTCCAACCGGCGACCAATTAAAAGCCGCATGAGCCTCCCAATAATTTTCTTTATTGGGGCCAAGGAGCGGATTGTGGTGGGATCGCCTGACGGTAAACATATTATTTATTTTTTACAACAACCGGCTGGGCAGTAATTTTTAAATCTTTTTCCTCTTTTAATGCTTTTAGAAAATCATCCAAGGGAGCAGTGGCCACGCAGGTGTACATATCAGCCGCCCCATAATAGACATAAAGAATTTCATCTTTGACTACATAGCCAGAAGCAAAGGCTACTGGATAACCAACCATAGCGCTTTTTCTTTCGTAGGGCATGATTGGGGAGAGAATTGGATTTTTGCTACGAAACAAAATTTTGGCCGGGTTTTCTTTGTCCAAAAGCATGGCGCCAATATGATAGCCGCCACCTTGATACCCCGTGCCTTTATAAATAAACAAAAGTCCGTCTTTGGTTTCGATGGGCGGTCCGCCGGCGCCGACCTTGGCCGAATCCCAAGCAAAACGCCGCGGGGGAATAACCCCATGTTCGGCCAAAAAATCTTTAGCTTCAGTTGTTTCAATATCCGGAGAATCAAAAACAATTTTGCTCGGATCTTTTGGGGCAAGCATCATAACGCCAGTGCGCCAAGTTTTGCCATATGGAGAACTATAAAAAAGACACCAGCCATCATCCGAAAAAAATGGCACTGGAGAACTGGGTAATTCCTGATGAGTTTTGTCCCAAATTGAATTGGGTGGCTTAATCAAACCGCGATCATTCCTCAACCAGTTTTCATCTTTAAATTCCAAATCATCTCGATAATCAATCAAAGTCGCTGGCCAAACTCGATGAATAACGCCATATTTCCCGCCGATTTTTTGCGACATGATACAGCTATTTTTATTGCCGGTGCCCCAAATGTTCGGTGGGGCGGTCATAAATTTGGGCCGTGCCCAGCCGTGCCAATTTCTTTTTCGAAAATCGGCCAAAGAGATTGAGGTGATGGCACCTCTGGCTTGTTCGTAACCATTAAAGGCGGCGTAAGTCATATAAAGACGATCTTCCAAAACAGTCACCTGTGGATCTTCCGACCCTTCAGAGCCTGGACCAGAACGATAGCTCGTCGTCCATTCTTCTTTTTTAAAGCCAACTCCGGAGGCTTTGTCTTTGGGAGAATAAATCGGGTATGGCAATCGTTCAATAATATTTATGCCGTCTTCACTTCGAGCATAGCCAATCACCGAAATACCGTCTTCGCCAATGGCTCGATAAAAAAGATGCACCGAACCGTCCAGAAGGCAAGCGGTTGTGTTAAAAGTAGCTCGACTTTCCCAATAATGCTCGACTTTTGGGTTGATAATTGGGTTATCGGGCAGACGGATAATTTTTGGCCGATTGGCTGATTCTAACTCGTGCGGGGCCGGCAAATGTCGAAATGTTTTTTGGGGATATGGATGAGGAATAGTAATTGAGCTAACTAAATTATTTTTGTCCGAAACATAGATAGTTAAGAGAGCGCCATAAGCAGATGCGCCCAAAATCTTTGGCAATCGTTCGACGGTGCTATCAAAAGAATAATTTTCTCGAAAAAGCGGCGCGTCATTTTGATAAATAATTTTGCCCGGATCATCGCTATCTAAAAGAGCGTAGTTTAAAGACAAAACCAAGCCGTCTTTGGTCTCGGCACTCGACTGATAAAAAAGCAACAAATAAGGCGAAACCATTTCCCACAAAACCGGCTCCAAATTATTTTCTAATAAAAGACTTCGTTCTTTTAAAATCAACCCCTCCGGCTGTTGCCAAAAAGAAAAGTCCGAGGAAAAAGCGCTCTTTAAACCATCCTCGGTGGAATACAAACCAAAATAAAAATTTTTGTGTTTAAAATTTGGCACCGGCACGATCATTTTTTCGATTTCGCTGTTTTTACCCAAGACCCTCCAACTAAACCCGTCTTTGGAGGTCGCAATAGCCAACTCTCTTTTGCCTCTTGTTTCTCGCACATACGAAAAGACTAAACCGTCCAAGCCAAAAGACAGGCGACCCTCTCTAATAAAATTTCGATTTTCTTCCCGACCAGTTTCAAGAATTAAGCTAACTTTTTTTCGACTGGTGGAGAAATAATCATTTTCGTCACCTTCTAAGAGATGAAGGGTTTTCGTCCCGGGAGAACTTTCGTGAAGAACCAACATTATCGGCGTGCCGTCTAGGCGTTTGTGCACCGCAAGCGGCTCTTTGTCTAACCCGCCCCGCAAAACACTTCTTTTCGAGAGTTTTTCTTTCATCTTAAATTCGACGATAGCGATCTTCCAAACGAACAATATCTTTTTCGTCAAAATCACCCATGGCAATTTCTAAAACCACAACTTTCTTATCTTTAGATTCTAGCCGATGAATAGCCATTGGTGGCACTAAAAACATTGCCCCCGGCTGGCCAACCTTTTTTTCGTCATTAATGGTAATCAATGCTTCGCCTTCTAAAATAAACCAAAATTCAGAGCGATTTTTGTGATATTGCAAAGATATAGAGCTATTCGGCAGAAGGGTAATTATCTTAACCGTTGACTTCTGATTGGCTGTAAACCTTTCAAAAAAACCCCACGGCCGTTCTTCTTTTAAATATTCTGGACCCATTTTGAAATATTATAGCTTATACACAGCCTTTTAATATGTGATTAAGTTTATCTCTTGTTAAAATTAACTCAACCGGACAATAACGACCGGTTAAATAAAAATATGAAAGCATTGCATGCGATTGCCTTTATTTTGGTAATTGTTGGAGCGTTGAATTGGCTGGTTTTTGGCCTCTCTGGTTGGAGCGTTGGAAATCTTTTCGGCGAAGACATGAACAATATGGTCGCCAAGGTAATTTATGTTTTGGTTGGCCTCTCGGGTGTTTATCTTATTTTGAACCACAAAAAAGATTGTCTAATGTGCCGAGGAGACAATGGAAATTCTGGAATGGGAATGAAATAATCTTTCATCAAAAAAATCAAAATCGCCCTTCTTGGGGCGATTTTGATTTTGATTAAATAAGTAGCGGTTAATTTATTGCCGAATCAAGAACAGTTTTTGAGCGCCAGGGCAAAAAAGGACCGTCCTTGATTGTCCTTGTCCCCAAAGACGGTCTTTTTGGTCATTGATACAAGCAACAAAAAGAGCAAGTCGAGCACACTGATTTTATGGATATTTTTTATTCTCCAAAAGAAGAAGTGTAGGCTCTGATTTCAATTTTGTCGACTGGGCGGATTTTGAGAATATTTTTTTTAGGCGCCACTGCCTCGTGTGGAGATAGGTCAAGTTCTTCTACAATTTTTTCAACCAAATCATTGTCAAAAAACCAGTCGGCCGAAAACTTCTCCAAAGAAAAAAGTTTGGAAAAATCTCGCATTGTTTTTTTGCCACTGGCAAGAAAAAACTCATGAAAATACGACATGGCTAACTCGCGAGGGGACTTATAAATCGGATCACGATACCGCAAAACATTGTGCACGGTTTTAGAAATGGCTCCAAAGTAACCACCTTCTTTGAAGATGGTTATCACGTGATCAAGGTCGTCTTTGGTCGAACGCAGGTCCATTAACCAAACCTCTTTTTGATGATATTTTAAAATAAAATAGGCCAGTAGCGCCCCTTCCGCGCACTGCGCCAAACCTCTCTCTAAAATAAATCTGGGGGCGTAAATTGTCTCATCTTTTTTCTGAAAATTGAATTTTAAATTGTTTAGAAAAGTTTGAATCTTGGCGGGAGTATTTAACTTTTTAAAAATCTCTCGCTCTTTTTTGGTTAGAATTTTATCTAAGTCTTTTTTCATGTTTTTTATAAAATTAGCGATTCCCGATAACTCTATCCTAAATTTCGAAAAAAAACATTTGCGCTGTCGCCAAAATCAAGGGCAGTCCTTGGAGACAGCAAAAAAGGACCGTCTTTTATAGAGGATAGTTAAAATCTTTTAAAATTTGACTTAAATATATTTTTATTGCACTATGCTTTTGGTCAAATTACCCCCAAAGGAGGGGAAAATGAAGGATTTTTTACTTGAGCTTTGGCAGGCGAGCGCGGCGCGACGAATCGTCGCGCTCGTCGACCTCCTGATCGGCATCGCTTTAGCGATGCCGACGGTCGGGGGCCAGATCATCGGAATACTGTTGGGGGTGCCCGCCCCGACGGAGTTTAATCTGGCCATCAACCTCCTTGGGCTGGTTGTCGTGGTGTGGTCAGTCGCGCGATTGAAAATAACTCGCGCGCGCAATGATCTTGCGGCCCTCGACAACCTGGCTAGAGTCGGGATCACCATTTACCTAATCAGGGGCATGGTGCTCGGCGGACTCTCGCCCGTGCTCACCATTTTCGTCGCCACCGAACTTGGCGGGCTAGCCCTCCAGGTTCGGTGGGGCACCATAAAAAACTTGGTGTTGAGGAGCCGTCGACTCTCCTAACACCCACACCCACCCCTCATCGGCCGCGGATCCCCGCGGCCGACTTGTTTTATCGCCCAAAAAATATCAAGGACGGTCCTTGATATCAAGGACCGTCCTTGATATGGAGAGGACTATCTCCGAAACCTCCTTTACTTTTTCAGCCACCACCTTATTATCCAACCCCTCAACATTTAAGCGCATTTTATTAACTGTGTTGGAAAAGCGCACATTAAACCAAACCTCCGGATAAGCAAAGGTTAGCCCGTCAAAGTCATAGGTTAGCGCAGAAGAATAGCGCTCTTGTAGTTTTTGCATCACCAAATTTTTGTCGGAAATGTCAAAATTTATCTCTCCCGAATGGGCATATTTTCTATACGGGGCCACAAATTTACTAACTGAACAACCAGCCTCTTTTAATAGTTTCAAAAATATTAGAACAATTATTTGGGGCATTTCAAAAGAACCAATTGCTGTGCGGACAAAAAGATGGCCGGAGGATTCGCCGGCAAATGGTGCATCGACTTCTAACATTTTTTGCTTGATGAGCGAGTGGCCAACTTTGGTAATAATCGGTTTACCGCCGGCTCTCACAATCGCTTCTTCGGTGATTCTGCCCGGTCGAATATCATAACAAATCGCCGCGCCGGGGTGAATTTTCAAAAAATGTTCGGCCGAAATTGCCCGAATAATGTGCGGTTCGACCATTGCTCCTAACTCATCAAAGAAAAAAATCCGATCGCCATCGCCGTCATAGGCAATTCCCAAATCAGCTTTTTTGGCCACAATTTTTTGCGCAAGAATTAAATTGTTTTCCGGATTAAGTGGGTCAGCCTCATGATTGGGGAAATTGCCATCTGGTTCAAAGAAAAGCGGGAGAATTTTTAAATTTGTTTCCAAAAAAAGCGCCTCAACAAAAGTGCCCCCCAAGCCGTTGCCAGCATCGATTGCAACTGATAAGGTCGGAAAATCCGCCGGTTGAAAGCCAGTAAACTCATAAGCAAACTTGGCCTCCTCTTGTGGTAAATTATTCAATTTTTCTAAAGCCAGATTTTCACTGGCGGGAATTTCAATTTTTCCATTACGAGAAAGAGCAATTTCGGCCATTAAATTTTTAATTTCTCTAAGCCCGCTATCCAATCCAACCGGCAGGGCCTTGTCTAAAACTATTTTAAAGCCATTCCATTCGGCCGGGTTGTGTGAAGCGGTTACCTGAATACCGGCATCCAGTTTGTATTTCCCAACCCCAAAATAAAAAGTCGGGGTTGGGACCATACCACCGTCAAAAACAATGCCCCCAGCCTCAACTATTCCTTTTATTAAAGCGTCCTTAAGTGGGGGAGTAGAAACCCGCATATCCCCGGCCACCAAAATCCTAAACGACTCAACCCCTCGGACATTTCCTCTATCACCCTCTAGGAGACTGCTCTCGTCATCAGTTTTTAACCCAACACCAACACTCGCGCCATTTTTTCTCTTTTTTAAATAAGCCACGAACGCCAAGCCCAAAAGATAAGCAAAGCTCTCATCAAGCTCTTTGTCGGCCAAACCTCTAATATCGTAGGCCTTAAAAACGTGGTCAATCTTTTCTATGTCCATAAAAACCTATATTTATCAATAAAATATCAAGGACGGTCCTTGATATCAAGGACCGTCCTTGATGAGGTTTGGGGTAGGTGGCCGGTTAGGTGGTCGTGATGGCCCAAAATTTGACAACTTCTCTCCATGTCCAAATCCCAAGTAACTTTGTCCAAAACTTCGGCAATGTCGTAGGCGCCAAGGCTGGTTTCTGGCCCCTTGAAACGCATCATATAAATATCTTGAAAAGATTGATGGTCGCACGGCCGCCACCATTGCCGACCTTTGTAATGGTCATAATTTCGACCCTCCAAAAACTTAACTACCAAGTCTTTATCGAGATTTTCGCCGCCACCTTCTTTAAAAGCTAGAGCAAACTCTTTAACCGCCGAATAAGCATAGGCGGCATAACCAGAAGGAATTTCACCGGGATAACGCGCACAAAACTTGTCAGTAAATTTTTTGACCGACAAATTGTCTTTAACGTCCCAATAAAAATTTACACTAAAATAGGTCCCGACCAATTCTTCAAGCGACGCCTTGCCAACGACAAATAAATCCGAAATAGTGCTAACCACACTTAACTCTTTGGTTAATTTGCTTTTACTAACTGCCTTTAGGGCGTTAATTTGATCCAAACCAAAATTGTTAATACACAAAACATCCGGCTTTAAACTTAAAATATCCAAAAACCAGCTCTCATAAGTTTCGATCGTGGTGCCCATGGGAGAAATCTTTAAACCCAAGACCTCGCCACCTAGTTTAGGGATAATTTCGTTATACGAAACCATAACATCTTTGCCAAATTGAAAATCATAGGCAATAAAATACCAGCGCTTGCCCAAGTGTTCCACCCCCCAACGCGCCACCATTTGGGCCGTAATGTGGGGAGTCAAAGATTCGTGGAAACTATACGGCCCCAAATGTCCTTGATCGGTCATGATATTGGTTTGGCAAATGCCAAAAAACAAAACTCCGCGCTCAACACAAGCCCGATTGGCCTCAATAACCGTCGAAGCGGAAAATGTCCCAAAAACCGCCTCTACACCTTCTTTTTCGATCAACTCTTTGGTGTGATCGTAGGCTTTGCCCGGATCCATCGCATCGTCTCGCGTCAAAATTTGGAACTCTCTCTTTGAAAAACCAACTTGATTTACTTCTTCTGTTGCCAATTGCGCACCCAAAAGCTGATTTTTGGCCATCGAAGCGTGCGGGCCGGTGTAGCCAGAAACAAGACCAATCTTAAGTGGGCGACCAGGAGTCATGTAAGTATCATACTACGAAAACAAGTTCGAGTTTTGAAAAACTGCTTGCCAAAAATTGACCAAAAATAGTTGCGGCCGTGGCGAGAGCTGTCTCCCGCCACGGCCGCCAAGGTTCATTTGTCCTCATGGGGGGGAGGGGTTCCCGTCCCGGACATCCCAGACAGTCCTCCCCGACAAGGCCTCCCTTATCTCCACCACCGCCCCGCGATAGAAAAGAACAAAAAATAAGCCCTCGTCTGTCTCCACCAAAGAGCAGGGAACCTGCTAGGTGAAAGTTTTAGAAAACTTAAGAACAAGAATTGGCTCGGTGCCATACTCACCATATTCTTGTTCCCAAACCATCACTGTCCTCTCTCTTGGGCAAGAAAACTGCCCCAAAACAGTCGGTTCTTTTTCTTGAGGCGGTGGATCAGGGTCAATCCCCACTTTGATGAACAGGCCACCTAAAGATCGAGCTTCAGCTTGGTCCAGATCACACGGTGGTGCCGTCTCTCTTTCCGGGCAAAAGTGTAACCCAGTGAAAAGCATGTCCTTGTCAACCCCAGTACTCGACTTTGCCCAACCAACAGAGAAAATATCCCCCCGATTAACTTCACCTGGATAGTTAGAGGAATAAACTTTGGCCAATAAAACTGGAGACCCATTATTCCCCCACAGCAAAACATAAATCTCGACTGGTCGAAGCCACACTTTTACTTTTGGTAAAAAAAGACTACACGGATACTCGTGCCACCTCTCTATCACTTTAATAAACAAAAGACATCGCCCATCCTTTTGAAGTACTAACCCATCAATGGGCGGGAGATCCCAACCATCGTGCGCCAGTGCTGGCGGAGAGAAAAAACAGAACACAGAAACCAAAAAACCGGCCAAAATCGAGACTATGCGACTCATTTCCATCTCCACTCGTCAGTTTTGGCGACGAGAGCCGGCTGGAACAAAGGTTCAAGCTGGCGACTATGCTACGCCCACCAAAAACCCTGTCAAGCAAAATCTAAAGTTCGAATTACTCATTTGGGCAATTGAGACGCGGACAAATCTTACAGTAATTGGCCAAACCAAGGACGGTCCTTTGGGCCCCAGAACAAAGAAGGGTCGTCCTTTTTGGTTTAGTGGCTTTCATCGGTGGGACGAAGAATACAAAAATCGTCAGGATCTCATTTTAAAAAAACAAAAGCAAGCGGTCGCCATCCGCTTGCCAAATTTGCCCAATTCTCATGTTTCTTCTCCGAAAAAAATTTTGGGCTGAAATTCAATTCCGTTATGAAATTCCTTCGAGGAAACATCAAAATGCCGAACATTCCTCCAGGCAATTTCGAACCGATGGTGTTTGGTTATAGTTGTGTTTGTTGGTATGTCGTAGGAAATTAGAATCAACGGCATCGCGCCGGCAAGTCCGCCAATGCCGTTTCCGGTTAACAGCAAGTAAGATTTATTCAACTCCTTTGGCCAAAAGAGCCGATAGCAACCATAAGAAACATGGTACTCCACATTTTCTTGTTTGTAGAAACATGTTCCCACGGATTGCCAGACAAACGGAGGGGGCTGACTCAACGGAAGGCCACCACCGCCCAGGTCCAGCCAAAATGGAAGTAAAAAAAGCAGAAAATTCATTTCGAAGACTCCAAAAAGATGAATAAAGCCGAAACGCTTAACCAAAGACAGCCTACTGCCGCTTAATCTCCATGGCAAGGAATAACTTTTACTGACAAAAATTTAAAAAATTTTGGCCGAATTAAACAAAACCCCAAACCTCTTACACCAAGTTAAAACATACGGATACTCTTCGATTCGCACATCTTTTGACACGGAATAATTAACATTACCCTCCGTTGCCTTAATCGGCCCAAGATCAACAAACTCTTTGGCTTCCAAATCTTTGGCTAAATAAACATACAAATCGGGCCCATTGATAGTTTTGTAGTTTTGAAAACGGACAAAATTTTCTTGTTCACCCAAAATTACCAAGACTTCTCCAGAGGCCGGATGAAGTGGGGTCGGCACGATCGGAGCAGGAGAAATTATTTTTGATGTGTCTGGCAAATTATTTGGGTTAATCAGTTTTTGCTCTGTTAAATTCTCTTCAATCAAAATAGGCAATGGATCATCCCGTTTAATTTTTCGCCACAAGGGAGAAACGGCGTAATACCCAAAAGACAAAACCACAAGAAAAACAATCGTCCAAAAAATTTTCTTTTTCATGTGTTTAATTTAGCACACCAAAACTATATATAAAACATTTTTACTGCTTCAAGCCGAAACCGCTTTTTAGGAGTCGCCAACTGATGAAGAATAAAACAAAAAGTAATCCAAAAATTACCGCAAAAGACGTAAAAATTGAAACATCCGAAAAACCGACGAAGCCGTAACGAAAACCATTGATCAAATAAAAAATCGGATTTAAATAAGTCAAAATTTTCCAAAAATCAGGCAACAGGGTGACGGAATAAAAAACCCCGCCAAGATAAACTAGGGGAGTTAAGACAAAAGTCGGCACGATGCTAATACCATCCATCCCTTTGGCATACACGCCGTTTATCAATCCTCCCAAAGAAAAAGCTAAGCTGGTTAAAATTAAAAAACAAAAGATAATAAACGGATGTTCAATAGGTAGGGCGGTAAAAAACAAAGCCACCAGCAAAACCAAAATACCCGTTAAGACACCTCTTAAAACTCCACCCAAAACATAACCAAAAATAATCGTCAAGGGCGACATGGGCGAAACCAAAATCGTATCAATCGTGCGGAAGAAAAATTTGGCGGTAAAAAAAGTAAAAACTGTATTAGAAAAACTATTGGTAATCACCGAAAGCATAACTAAACCCGGAACAATAAAAGCCAAATAAGAAACGCCATCAATTGAGGCAATATGTTCACCTAAAATTTTTCCAAAAACCAAAAAATACAGGACGGAGGTGATAACTGATGGCAAAAAGGTCTGCGACCAAATTCGAAACATGCGCACCACATCTTTTCGAACCATCGTATATAGAGCAATAAAAGTTTCTTGTTTAGTCATAATAATTTTATTGAGAATTAGAAATAGATTCCACTTCTTTTGTTTGAGTCAATCTGACAAAAACTTCTTCCAACTTGCCGTTGCCACCGCGGGCGGTTTTTACCACAATTCCGGCGCCATCAAGCAAGCGTATCAAATTAGAAAGCATTTCTCCGGAAGAAAGAACAATTTTGATTGTTGCCCTATCGACAATCTCTGCCTGATAACCACCTTCAAGCAAAATTTTTTGAGCAAGGGATGATTCGTCTTTTTCCAAAACTATTTCCAAATTTTCGCCGGAGATTTTGGTCAAAATTTCTCTCATCGAGCCATTTACCACGATTTCACCTTTATTTAAAATCAAAACATTCTGCGCAAGCATTTCCGCTTCTTCAAGATAGTGGGTGGTCAGCAAAATGGTTATGCCGTCTTTGGTAAGATTCCGCAAATAATCCCACATGCTTCGCCTTAATTCGACATCAACTCCTGCGGTCGGTTCATCCAAAATTAAAAAGCGAGGGGAGTGGATCAGCGCCCGAGCAATCAAAAGCCGGCGCTTCATCCCGCCGGAGAGTTGCATAACTTTGCCAAATCTTTTTTCAAACAAACCAAGATCACGCAGAAGTTTTTCTGCTCTTTCTATGGCCTCTTTGCGAGGGATGCCGTAATAGCCAGCCTGATTAACCAAAACATCAATTGGTTTTTCAAAAATATCTAAATTTAATTCTTGGGGGACAAGACCGATTAGCCGCCTTGTATTTTCTGGAGAAATATCTTGGTCAAGACCAAAAATTTTTACCTGACCAGAGGTTTTGGTAACCAAGCCAGAAATAATCCCAATCAAAGTGGTTTTGCCGGCGCCGTTTGGGCCAAGCAAGGCAAAAAAATCTCCGGCTGAAATGGTTAGAGAAAAATCTTTTAGAGCTGTTTGGCCCGATGTGTAGGTTTTGTTTAAAGAAATAACACTTAGGGCAACTGAAACATCTTGTAAATTGTTCATTTGAAAACTCTAACATACCAAAAGTAAGACACAAAAAATATCCCCACCAAAAATTTCTGGTACACAGAAATTTTTGGTGGGGATTGTAAAAGAAATTTGGATTATCCATCATAGCGCCTCCAGCCGTTTTGATCTTTAATCCAGATTTCTGGAATCAAAATACTTTTTTTGATTTTCTTTCCAAGCCCACCATGAAGGGCCTTCGACAGTGCCCTCAAAATCTTGTCGGTATTCAAATAGACACTATCCTCATCTCCTCTGATCACTCGGCCAATAGTTATGTGTTTTATCCCATCTAGACTAAATCCCTGGTTTAGTCTCTCGGCCAACTTTTTGTTTCTTTTTCTATTACCAGTCAAGATATAATCCAAGTCCAGTCGAATTAAAATGTAGTCACCCTGGCCAGCTTGAGCCTTAGGTTTTTTTGTTATTCTCGCTCTATATTGTTCGGCCTGATCGCCAAACATTTTAAAGCTTTTTCTTATCTTCCTTACAAGAGCAGGGATTTCCTCCGCAGGAATCGGCCCACTCGGCAGAATGGTTATATGGAATGGCAAATTGGCAGCCCCATCTTGGTAGGGAATGAAACAGTCATTGTGGGCTTTTTTTAACCCACGAGACAACCCTTTCAAAACTCTTTCTACTTCTCCCTCAAAACGAAGGAGAAGGACAATTTTTACAAATCCATCTTTCATCCCATTCTCCTTATTGATTGATTGACCATGGTGAACAACTGCCCCAAAAGATAGTATCATGCCAAATAATTGGATGAAACTTGACTAAAAATATGAGAGTAAATAAACTTAACCCAATGGTTAACATTAATTCGATAAGTGAAAAATTAAATTCGCTTTCTTCGCCCACCAGGCTGAAGATTGTTGAGCAGTTAACCAAAAAACAAAAAATTTCTGTCTCCCAAATAGCTAGACCGCTCAAAATATCTTTACCGGGCACCTTAAAACACTTAAAAAACTTAAAGAGATCCGGAATAATAGATTTTCAAAAAGACGGCCGAACAACCTACTGCTTTTTAAACCGTCAAAACTTAAAAGAAGTTTTGGATTGGTTTTTAGGCCAAAAAATGTTTTGGGATCAGAGTTTGGACAAATTAGAAAAACATCTAAAAAAACAAAATGAACGAAAATAGATTGGTCATAAAAAAGAGATTCCCTTGTTCGCCGGAAAGACTTTGGCAAGCTTTTACCGATCCAAAAGACATCGCGATGTGGTACGGACCAGAAGGCTTTACGACGGAAATCAAAAAAATGGAAATAAGGGAGGGAGGAGAGTATCAACTAGTCATGCGCTCGCCAAAGGGCGATCTTCATCCACTACGAGGAAAATTCTTAAAACTTGAGTCACCAAAAAAATTAGTGGCCATCTGGCAATGGGAAACAGAAGATGCGGTAATGGGCACAGAAACTATTTTGACCATAGAAATAGCTGGTGAAAAAAATTCTTCCGAATTAACCCTAACCCACGATCTAAAAAATCTAGAATCAAAAAAACTCCACGATGTTGGCTGGAATTCAAGTTTGGAAAAACTAGAAAAAATAATCTCGTGAACATTAAAACCGTCTGATATTAAGATCAAAAACCTCGGCGCTTGATAATGGAACGAGAGTAAATTGTTAAAAATAAAAAATAAAAAATATGCAAAAATATATTGTTATTTATCACGCTCCCAAGGGGGCCATGGAGAAAATGAACGAAGTCAGTAAAGAAGAAACCGAAAAAGGAATGGAGCCATGGATGAATTGGGCCAAAAAATGTGGCGAGAGGCTCCTTGATTTAGGACAACCTCTCGGTCCAACCGAAAAAGTTAGCCAGTCCGGCTGGGAAAAAATTGACAGCACGATTGTTGGTTACTCAATCTTACAGGCAAACTCTATGGAAGAAGCTAAAGAGCTTTTGGCCAACCATCCCCATCTTTCTTGGATGTCTAGTTGCGAAATAGAAATCCATCAAGCCCTGCCTCTTCCAGGAATGTAGAACTTTTGAGGCCGATTATACAAAAAACATAGCCCTCGTTCGGGGCTATGTTTTTTGTATCTCTAAACAAAAATCAATCGTATCGCCTTCGGCGATTTCCAATTTTTTTCTGATTTCTGATTTAAGGGGCAAAAGATAAGTATCGGATTTTTTATCTCTAAAAACCGAAGTTGCCCACTTTGTTTTTCCAATTGTCGCCAAAACAGCCAGCGACCCCCAGGCGCGAGCGGCTTTGGCAAACTCTTTTTTTATTTCAACCGATTCTTTTTTAGGCAAACTCACAAAGTGCCACGGCGCTGACCCTTGGTATCGCCAAACCCGCCCACGCATTTTAAAATTTTTTTTCGCCAAATTTATTTCTTATTGTTTAGAATTTTTGTACCAAAGACTTATCCCATTCGGCTCTCTCCCGACTTTGATTTTGTTGACCAAAGTGTCACTTTTAGTTTCAATGACCGAGACATCTTCGCCAAGCAAATTGGTTATATAAACGTATTGCCCATCTTCAGAAACAATCACTCCGTGTGGGGCCAGGCCGGTTTTAATTTCCTTAACCACTTTTTTGTCTAAAAGATCAATTTTATAAACCCGTTCGCCGACCGGCTGGCCAAAATAATAACCCTGATCGGCAAGATAAACAAAACGAGAATCCGGAGTTGAATACATTTGAATTGCTCCTTTTGCTTCTGGCGGCAAATCAACATAATCAACTTCTTCGCTTTTAATTTCATAAACCGCCAAGCGTTTTGTGTCATACAAAGAAACAAAAGCGTATTTGTTGTTTGGAGTCACTCCCGCCTGAACCGGAGAACCCTCAAGAAAAACTTCTCGATATTCATCATTTTTTAAATCTAAAATTCCAAGCGCTTTGCTTTTTAATGCCGCAATGTAGGCAAAGGAATCGTCTGGGGAAATGCGCAAGCCGTGTGGCTCGCCGTCTTTTCTCGCCAAAATATTTTTCTCCACCTCAAATGTCTTCGTGTTGATTTTATAGATCACGCCCTCTTTTTGAGCAGTCGCGTAGGCGTAATCACCACTTTTAGTAACCACCACGTGCGCAAGATGAATATTTTGTTTAATTGGAATGCGTTTAATAATTTTGTCTGTCAACGGATCAATCACAATTATCTGATCCGACTCATTTGTCACTGATTCAGCTTCATCGCCATGAGCATAAGCCTCTGGGACAAACCGGCGGGTGTGCCCCTCGTGTTTGCTCGCGTTTGCAGTTACCCAAACGCTTTTGTTGTTCGGGCTAACCTGCACGTTGTGTGGAGCATATATCAACTTGCCACCATCATGCTCAACCGAGAGATCAATGCTTTTTAGAACTTTTTGTTTTTTGGCGTCAATGACCGCAATCAAGCCATCGCCCTCAACCGCCACATATATTTTTTCTTTCGGCTGACCAATAGAATTTTTATACCAAAATCCAGCCCCAAAAATTACAGCAATAAAGACAACAAAAACAAACATTTTATTCATAACAAAATTATAACAATTTTTTGCTACTTGTCGTCAAGCTTTCTGTTTAGAGCAAGACGTTGAATGGCTAGAACACTCCAGGCAATCGCCACCAGTGCCGTGGAGAGCGCCGCGGTTACAAGATTAAGGGAGATATAAGTAAACACAAAAACAAAAAGAATTAGAGCGGTCGAAAAACTTGTCCAAAAAGCCGGCTTGTGATGACTGATCAAAGAAGGAACAAGGGCGAAAAAAAAGATCCACTGACCAACCGCAATCACAATATCCTGCCAAGACATAACAATATATTAAAACTTAATGAAAATATCTCAAAGTTTTTTATTCAACCGGACCTGCGCGTTTTAGGCATTTTTTTAGCCGCCTTGCTATTTTTGTCTCCTTTGTGGAATGGCGGTTCTTTTTTGCTCTGGCGCCCGAAGCTATCCTTGACCTGATCTTCAAGCCTTGGTTTGAAAATAAAATTTATAAAAAGACCTTCGAAAAACACTAAGCGCATCGCCGACAAATGCCAAAAAACTCCATCGCATGATCATCAATTACTTTAAAAATAGACGGTTTTTTTATCTTTAAATTTACTCCACACGGAACATCTTCAACTATCCCACAACCAGTACAAACCAAGTGGTGGTGATGATTTCTGAAAATATTTAATTCATAGTGAGTGTGCCCATGCCTAAAATCAATTTCCCGAACAATTTTAGAAGAAATTAAATACTCAAGAGCTCGATAAAGAGTCACGGGGTTTAAAGATTTTAGTTTTTTCCCAAGATAGGCGGCGGTAACCGGCTTTGGCTCTAACCAAAGTATTTTTAACAATTCCAGCCGGCCGGGCGTCACTTTACTGCCGGCTTCTCTTAAAATTTCCTCAAAATTGGGTAACTTGTTCATACGGGTAGATTATCTCACAAATGCAACAAATTTGCAATTGTCAGAAAGATGTTTTAGTATACAAATGCAATAAGTTTGCGTTTATACATTATTAAATTTTTAAACAAAAAATGAAAATAGCTTTTCTCGGCAAAGGTGGGAGCGGCAAATCTACTTTAGCCACCGCCGCCACAAACTACTTCCACCATAAGGGTCACTTGGTTTTGGCCATAGATGCCGATCACAACATGGATCTATCTTTTAACCTTGGGGCTGATCCAAAAAAATTCATCGGAAAAGATCCTGCCAAAATTAAGCGTTATGTTGGCCTGCCTGATTCGGCCGGCTTTTTAGAGGCAAAAGAATTTGGGGAGAAAAATGGAATTATTTTTCAGTTAAGCCCGCCAGATAAATTCACCGAAGAGGTGTCGGAAGAAATAAAGAAAAATCTTTTTCTAATAACGGCTGGACCCCATACGGAAATTGTCCGTTCCGGGGCGCATTGTAGCCACTCGTTGGCCGCTCCACTTAAAACCTATTTACCGCTTTTAAAACTCAAAGACAACGAAATAGTAACTATTGACGAAAGGGCGGGGACTGATCCGGTCGCAACCGGAATTTTAAAGGCCATTGACTTGGCCATAATCGTCGTCGAACCAACAATTCACAGCGTGCGGGTGGCTAGCCAAATTGCCGAAGAATTAACCTTGGCGAACGTTCAATATGTTTTTGTGGCCAACAAAGTTACCGACGAGAATAAATTTTTAGAAAATCTATCCATCGCTCCAATCGCAAAAATAGAAAAAATCATCAGCGGAGAAATTTCTCAAACCGTCCTTGAGAAACTATTTGAAAAAATAAAAAACATGTAAGCGGCTTGTACTCCGTGATGCATAGCGGAGTACAAGCCGCCTGCATGGGGCAAGCGGCAATTCCTTTTGGAGAATATAAATGTCTTTCCCATCAGTAGAGAAACATTTGGAAGCAGGCAAGAATAATCAAGATGCTCTTCTGGCTGCCGTCACAGAGGATTGCCCTTTGGCAATCGAATATCTCCGTCAAAGAGCACGGGAGGCAAATGAGTTGGGAGAGCCCATACAGTGGGTGGAAAACCCAAACTCTGACCTGGGCAAGCAACTCATCCGAATACACGCTTCGGATGCTGTGCGCCCACTCGTGCAAAATAACATCTGCGGTGGCCTAAATCTCACCTTTGTTAACTGCTGTGGAGGAATTGTTGGCGGAGAGAAAAAGAACCAGCTGGAGCTCATTAGTTTACAGATTGATTTCCAGGCTGGCCCCACGGCCTACGCAGGTTGTTGAAGGCTTGAAACAAAAAATCTAAGGCGCTCGGCCTCTTTGGTCGGGCGCTTTTTTATTTGTCACTCTTTGTCTTTGCCTCAAACTGAAAGGCTTCATTCCAGTTAATGTTCCGTGTAATGATCATCACTATCGCCAGCAAGAAAAATAATAACAATGAACCAGTGAGAAGAGCATAAGTTTCGAGATTAAGAACAATCAACAAATACGAATATACAAGGGTTAGTAACAAGGCGACAATAGTCGCGCCCTTTTTTGTCCGCAAGATAAAATAGCTGTAAGTAGTAATTAACCCGATGGTCATCAAGGCCGCACAAATGTAGGCCATCAAAAATCCGAGGTGTTCGGTGAGAGATAGTAATAGTAAATAAAATTCCGCCAGCCCCAATCCGACCAATAGATATTGGACTGGATGTAACTGCAAACGCCCCAAAACATCCATCAAAAAGAACGAGCCAAGGGTCAGCAAAATAAACAAAATAGCGTATTTAAGCACTCTCTCCACCTTTCGATACACACTTATGCCAGTTTCTTTTTCAAAGCCCGGCAGATTGCCAAAAATTAAGACTTTCGATTTATCGCCACCCTGAGTTTCTAGGGCAATTTGTTGATTATTTAAGCGATCACTAACCACGGAATACACAGCCATACTAGCCGCAAAACTTACGACAAAAACCACCCCAATAGAAAAAACTTTTACGGTAAAGGCCAAGCTGGGCATAATTTCATATTATAGAACAAACCAAAACTTCAAAAGGTTACTGATTTTTAAGTGCCAAAGTTTTGATTTTCAAAATAGATCAACGTGTTGTAATATTTTCTTTGTTCAGGCAAACACCGTCGGCTGCTGTATCCAACACAGTACGCCACATTCGGGAAACTGAATGCGGTGCGGAGGTTCGAATCCTCCGCGGTGGACTGAAGGCTATACTGCGAGCGCGTAGCTAATAGGCGGGAGACTGTGAAAGCTTGGCTCTGGCAAGGCTTGAGTCGCCAGTGAAATACCGCCCGCGCAGGGGATAGATCTGTGTCACAAGGGCGCGCTAGATGTCGCTTGAACACGAAGTTAGTTATTCGGCCCACCTTTCAGGCGGGCTTGTTTTTGTTTAGCAACGCGCCACTATTTTCCCCAGAACAATTTCGCTTGCTGTGACTTACTTAATTTTTTCTAATTTCAATTTAATTCCCAAATACGCTCCAATTGCGATACCCAAAGAAAAAATAAAAATACTTAAGACGCTATTTTGAATATCAGAAAGAATACTTGCCAAAACACCAAGTTGGATAAGGGAGCTTAAAAAAGTGATGGCGGCGGCGTGAATTGCTTTTTCTTTCGTAACATAGCGAATAATAATTATTGAAAAAACGGTTTGGATGACTCCAGCCACAAAAAATAAAAATAATTTAATTATCATTTTAAAACACGAAGCCCAGCGCAAAGGCGGGGCAACTAGAGTATCAAAACACTTTATAACGACACCACTTTAGTTTACAAGAGATGTCGAAGCAACTCGGACCACGACTGTACAACAATCATGGGCTTTTGTTGCCAGTACTCCTTCATCGCTCTCGGTTCGGGCCGGAAAGCATACAAATGCTCAACCGAAGCCAAACAATTTAGGACTTTCGGGCGATCATCCACGAAGTGGGTGATCCCGAGGCGGCTACAGATTGGACCTTTTTCACGGAACTTTAGACAAAACTCGATATTGCTATCGGGTATGCCGGTCCTGTTCCAAAAATCCAAGTTGGTCAGCCACTGTCGCGTCATCGTTTGAATCTGCGGGCCACATTTCGAGACGATCAAAACACTCTCGAATTTGCGAGACTCCATGATTTCTCGCAAAGAATCTATCGCCCCCTCAACGGGCGTTCCATTCATTTGCTCCAAAATGACATTCCCACAATCAACTCCAAGTATTTTTTTCAATCAACATCTCCTTTCACTATTTAAGGGAACATTCCCAATAAAAATATAACCCGATTATAATTAATGGGCAACCTGATAGTCGTCCACAAAAATGCCCCGCCGAAGCGGGGCATTATCAAGAACTTTTTACGAACAGAAGCGGAGGTTGACGCGCCGAACGCCATCTTCCTGAAGGATGATTCCGACTTCAGCGTTCATGAGAATTTCAGGGCGCGACAGATAACCTACTTCTGTCCCGATGATCTGGTCGTGAAAGTTGTTCATCACCCCCCCAAGTCGTCCATTGTAGTCAATCCAAAGATTGGGCACGATGTTAATCGAAATTTTTTCGTGATCAATAATTTGGGCCGTGCCCATGAGCGTGTCTAGCCGCACCTCGCCACGTTCGAAGCGAATGGTGCACAACTCATGTTTCGACGACTCAAGGCAACGAGTCCCCATAAAGTGAAAGGTGATATCGTCGTCGCGCCTGCCGGCGACCTCATAGCGATAGGGGCTGTCGAATATCTTCGTGGCACTGAACCCCTGGATGCCAAATAAGAAATTCATAAGATCAACCTCATGATTGAGGTGATCGAGCAACAGATTACTATCGGCCTTCCACCCCCCGCTAAGTTTGCGGTATGAAAAGTCGAAAGAAATGCTTATCACCCTGCCAAAGTCTAGACGACTGGACACCTCACTCTTGAGCCACAAGAACGGCTTATCGAAGCGCCGTGGGTGGCATGAGGTAATCACGAGCTTTTTCTTCTCGGCGAGATCGAACACCTCTTCGAGTGACGCCATGTCCTGGCCGGGCACGAGAAGCGGTTTCTCGCAGAAGATATGCTTGCCGGCGGCGAGAGCCATTTCGATCTGACCTAAATGGTGTTGGTCGGGCGAGCAGATCATGATGGCACTGATATTCTCGTCGGCGAGAAGTGCTTCGAGTGTGCCGTACCTCTTATCACTGCCGACAATCTTCTCCGTGGCCATAGGGTCCGGATCCCAAACGCCACAAATTCTGAAACTTTCTAGGCAATTCTTCCCGTGGTGCTGGGCGTGGTTACCACAGCCGATTATGCCCAAATTAAACATAAGCTGTATATATAGCAAGAAACTAACTTTGGCAACAGCCCCATTGGTAGGTGGTTCCCAGAATTAATTGCAACGCTTTAATTTAAAAATTAAAAGGTTACGACAAAAAAATAAAAGCAATTTCGGCAATAGCCCAGCTGTGCGACCTCCACGAGACCTCTCATTTACAAAATAACTTTTTGAAGGAAGGAGTAAGTTGGCCGAGTTGAATGTTTTAAATTTTAGGCAATGTTCGGATGGTGATTGTTGAGAAAATAATTGCAGGTTATTAGCTTCAAGTACGTTCTGATAAAATGCTCGCATGAATGAAATTCACACCAACATATACATAGACAGTGCAAATTTGCACAAGGCTTCTGTGGAATTAGGTTTCAAAATTGACTACAAAAAGTTCCGTGGGTGGCTTCGGCAAAAATATAATCCAGTGAATGTATATCTTTTCATCGGACTTATTCCAGCTAAAACAAAATTATATGAGTATTTACAGAAGTGTGGCTATATACTCATTTTCAAACAAACGATTTCAGTGGGAGGTGAAATAAAAGGCAACTGCGACACGGAAATTGTACTCAAAGCCACTTCACATTTTTATACCAAAGAATACGACCAGTGCATTTTGCTCACCGGAGACGGCGACTTCGGTTGTTTGGTAGAGTTTCTTATGCAAGAGAAAGTACTCCACTCGGTGATTGCGCCCAACAAGAAGAAGTGTTCAATCCTACTTCGCAACAAGAATTGCAAACTTACTTTTTTGAACGATGTCTATCATAAGTTTTCGGAGAGGATGGCGAGCTAGAAAAGAAAAACCCCCATTGCGTGCGAACATGCAACAGGGTTCTTTCTATGGTTATATATTTAGAATACAAGGTCTAAACAATAAGTCAATGATCCCGCCAATGAGCTCCGGAATTAAACACGACACTTCGATTTGAAATTAAAAGGTTACGACAAAAAAATAAAAGCAATTTCGGCGATAGCCCAGTTGTGCGATTGAAGCAAGGCCATGAGCTTGTCGAATGGTTCGCATGATCAATATTTTGAAGCGAGGCCATGAGCTTGTCGAATGGCTCCGCGGGTAGGACTCGAACCTACAACCAACTCGTTAACAGCGAGCTGCTCTACCATTGAGCTACCGCGGAATATTTCGGTTAAAAATCAGGGAAATTCTCCCTTACTATTCGCCTCAAACCGATAGGAAAAACTATATCAGAAAACAATTTTTAAGACAAAAAATAGAAAATGTCTTATTTAAATTTAAGGCTATTTTCACGCTATGGCGTGAAAATAGCCTTAAATTTGAAACGGAGTAAAGCGCAGAGTAAGACACCATAAATTATAAAAAAGCGGAGGCACATTTAAGAAAAAAGTTGCAAAAAAAAATTAAAGTTTAGAGTTAAAGTCGTGGTGTGACGGCTAGACCATGGAGCAGCTGGGTTTCCGAATAGATGAGCAAATCGGGACTCATTACAAAAGACACCGTCAAGCCACGTTTGTTGTCGGGTAGTTTTACTGGCCGGGCCTTTTCAGGAAGGCGTAGCTCGGCTGGTGCACAGGGCTAGCAAATGCCGGTCCCATTGTTTTCTTGTGTGTGCACGCGCGAGGATATGGGGCAAAAGATTAGGCGAGTTCCCGAGGCGTCTTGTGGGGTAGTGCTATAGGGATGGATTTTTTGTGTCGTAGGAAGCCGACTTAATGTGGCTAAACGTATCTGATCGATACGACCAACGATGCAAGGAAAAACCTCAACCACTGCGTAGTAGGGAATAAACCTTCTAAAAATAAAGCCACCTTAACCCGGTCGGCTTTTTGTTTGATTATTTTTGACACAAAAAGTTCGAGGGTAATGTTATAATTTGTAAGCGAACGGATGGGGCGCAGAGGTTTCGCGATATTAAAAGCTAATATCGAAAAAACTATGTACATCACCGTAAAAATGCAGAACATGGGCGTGAGTGGGGCGATCACTGAATATTTGGAAAGAAAAATCTCGATTATTGAAAAGTTTTTAGGCCAAAATCACTCTCAAGCTAGAGCTGAAGCAATCATCGGCAAAAAAGGCAAACAGGCCAATGGTATGGGGTTATTTTTTGCCGAAGCGACCGTCAGCTTGCCGGGCAAAAAGTTTTATGCCAAAGCCAGTCACGAAGATCCGTACGCGGCCATTGATGCTCTTAAAGAAGAATTGGAGAGGGGGGTGACCAGCAAAAAAGATAAGCAAAAATCCATGATGCGCCGGAGCGGGGTGATGGTCAAAAACATTTTGCGAGATTTTTATACCGGCTTGGGCGAGAGGGCACAGTCTGGCTTTGACCGAAGCATTTTGTTGGCCAAAAATTTAAAAGGTTTTAATTGGCGCAGGAACAAGAAATAACATCATTTGGACTACACATTTGGTTATGGGTCGTGTAACGATGTTTTATTTGTCACGCCATGGAGGATATAAATAATGCGATAGATTTTGTGGGGAAACCAAGGACGGTTCTTTTGGTGCCAGAACAAAAAAGAATCGCTCTAATAATTTTTGCTTTTGGTGTTTTTGATTAGAGTTAAAAGGAAAATCAAAACGGTTCTTGAATTTTAGAACAAAAATAGTTTCCCAAAAATCCGCGAATCGGCGGATTTTTGGCATAAAGTCGAAAAATTTGATATATAGTAAATATATCCTTAATAATTTTGTTTAAATATGAAAAACGCGATTGGATATTTAATAGTTTTGGCGGCGTTAGCCGGAGGATTTTATTTGTTTTTTAAAAATGATAATTCTCAACCAAAAATTGAAGGCGAAAAAAAATTAGAAAAAATATCGGAAGATAATATGAGTAACACAAACGACCCAAAAAATACAAATTCAAAAACTTTAGCCAAAATCCATACTTCTTTCGGCCTGATTACTCTTGAATTAAAACCAGAGACCGCCCCAAAAACAGTTGAAAATTTTATTAAGTTGGCCGAGAGCGGCTTTTATAATCAAACTCGCTTTCATCGAGTGATTAAAGATTTTATGATTCAAGGTGGCGACCCGCTTTCAAAAGACCTCTCTCAAAAAGAGCGTTGGGGCACTGGCGGCCCGGGTTACGCTTTTGCTGATGAAGTTGACGAAAGAGACAACTTAATTTACGGGACTTTGGCCATGGCCAACTCTGGCAAAGACACCAACGGCAGTCAGTTTTTTATTGTGAGTAAAAAAGACGGCACTTCGTGGCTAAACGGCAAACACACGATTTTTGGCCAAATAGTTTCCGGAGAAGAAGTTTTGGAAAAAATTCAAAATTCCGCTACCGACGAAAAAGATCGGCCGAAAAATGATGTGCTAATAGAGAGAATCGAGATCAGCGGGAATTAAAAGAATGTAAAAAATTAGCCAAAGTTGTCTTCTTTTTACCCTCCGGCACAATTTCGATTGGTTCAAACAAATTGGCTGAAAACTTGGCGGTCAAAACTTTTATCCTCATTTTAGTCGGAGCTTTTGGAAAATAAAAATAAGCGCCCGGATTTTCGCCATAAGCTCGAAAAATCCGCCAATTCTCGACGGAGTTTTCTTCGGTGAAAGGAAAAACCAATTCTCCGTTTTCGGTTTTAAGTCTTTTTGTCATAGTAAAGAAGTGTTCATTTTGCGGTTTGGCTAGAGAGATTTTTTGTGGCAAAGCAGGCAAAATATCTTTTAAAAGCACGGCACCAGCAGAGGCCAGTTTTTTGCTTAGACTTTTGGTCGTCTCATCAGCCCCAATCAACACTGGCTCACTTTGAGCCAAAATTGGCCCGTGATCAATTAAATTATCAAGAGAAATTATGCTCACCCCCGTTTTTTTTTCGCCGGCATAAATAACCGTTTCAATTGGTGTGGCCCCTCGATAAAGGGGCAAAAGCGACGGATGCAAATTTAAAAAACCATATTTGGGCAAAGTTAACAGTTCTTGGGGGATAATCCGACCATAAGAAACCAGAACAAAAACTTCGGCTGAAACTTTTTTTAACTCCGCTAAAAAATCTTCCGCCAATAAATCTTTTGGCTTTAAGGTTGGGACACTCTCGTTTTGCGCCCAAGCAGAAACTGGTGTCTCGGTTAAAACTTGCTGACGACCAGCTTTTTTATCTTCTCCAGTGACAATCAACACCGGTAAAACATCAAGGCTTTTTAACTTTTCCAAAACCGAAACCGAAATTTCACTATTGCCCCAAAAAACAAAAGGAGAGTGGTGCATAAAAAAATAATTTAAGATTTTTTCTCCGGCAAAATTTCTTTTACCCCGCGAGCTTGATCAATAAACAAAATACCGTTTAAATGATCAACTTCGTGTTGAAAAATCTGCGCCAAAAGACCGCTCGCTCCGCGTAAAAAAATCTGCCCGTCTTGGTCTTTGGCTTTTAAAGTAACTTTGGAAGAGCGCTTGACTTCGCCATACAAAAACCGAACCGACAAACAACCCTCCGGCGTCCAATGTCTCTCTTTGGAAAATTTAATAATTTCTGGATTGATAAAAACTTTGTTAACTTCAGAACTTGATTCTTGAAAAACCTTTGGCGAAACGACAAAAAGCCTTAGATTAACTCCAATTTGCGGGGCCGCGATGGCCACACCGTCTTCTTCTTGAGCTAGAGCTCTCTCTAAATCAGCAATAATGCCTTTTAATTTTTTTGAACCAAACAGGCTCTCTTCTACCGGCGAAATTTGGCTCCGCAAAATTGGCGCTCCGGACTGCAAAATCTCTTTTAACTTTTTCATTCCTCAAATATATCGCAAAGTTGCGCCCGATAATAGTCAGTCAATCAAAAACAAAACTCAATCAAAAATCGAATCCGGATCAATTTGAATTAAAATTCCGGAGGGAAAACCATACAAAATATTAAGCAATTCCCAGTCGGGCCAAATTTTTACCCTAATTAAAGTATGTAAAACTTTTTTGCCGGCCGAGCTCCGTCCAAAGAAAAAAACTTTTTCCCGATCACCAAGCCGGTCGCTAATCATCTCTTTAGTCTTTAAAAGAGCTGGTTCTGGGCCGGCGGAAGAAAGTCTAATTAGGGTGGCAAGCGGCGGATAATCATATTCTTTTCTTTCGGCTAATTCATCTTTGTAATAATCAGTTAGGACTCCGGACTCGATATAAGAAAAAATTCTGGCTTCCGGATTTCTAGTCTGAATAAAAAAATTATCTGTTCGGCGCGAAAGCTCGCTCGCAATCATAATAATTCTTTCGTGCATCCGAAAATCCGGCACCGAAAAAAGAGCATCCAGAGAAACAATCGCGCAGGCAAAAATTTTGGCCGGTAAATATGGCAAAGCAAATTCTGTTCCCAAAAGAATTCCGCCCGTTTTTTGCCATTCCAGAGCCACTTTTTCTAGTTGTTTTTGAGAGCCAGCTCCGCTTTCAAGGAGATAGATCGGCCGATCCGGGAATCGTCTAACAACCTCCTCTTTGACCGCATCAATCCCCACTCCGATCGGAGAGAGTTTCCAGCTTCCGCAAAAACTGCAAGAAATTTCTTTTTCCAACGAAAGTTTTTCTTTAAAACCACAATGATGACAGCGATAATTCCGCTCACTCGCTTCGTTGTATAAAACCAAAGTTCGACTACACATGGGACAAACTTTCAAAGAACCGCAATCACCGCAAACCGTCACTGGATAAAGCCCGCGACGAGCCACGAACAAAAAAATTAAATCTTCTTTCGCGGTCGTTTGAAAAAATTCGGCCAACTGATTATTTAAAAAAGAAAAACTCCAAGAAAAATCGTTTGATCGCTTGCGCATGTCGAGCAAAATTTGTCGCCGAAAGTTTTTGAGCCGAAATTTTGGTTTGGCCAATTCGGTGATTTCGTAATTTAGAAAACGGGCATAAGTTTCTGGCCGAACAATCTGCCCGCCGTAAATAAGTCTTAATCCGCGCCTTCGAGCGTAAATCTCGGCCACTGTCCGCAAATCAGCATACGGCCGAGAAAGAGTTTTCCAACCCCGCGCCGACTCCCGATCCAAAATAAGCGTCGCCACATCGCCCCGCGGAAAGGGGAGGGCCAAACGAGTGCCAACCATCAAAACCGGATGTTTGTTTGAAAGAGCTGATTGCCAGTTATGAAGAAATTTTTTTTCAGATAAATCTCCGTGAAGCAAATAAGCATACTCACTAATTCCTTTTTCAAGGTATTCGTAAAGCCGCATGGCCTCTTGCCGATTCGGCACAATAATTATCAGTGATTCGCCCTTGGCAAAAGATTCGCGGATTAAGTTTTTCCAAACCAAATATCTCTCCTCCTCGCCATCGTGCAAAAGAAGCGGTAAAAATTTGGCCGAGGATGAAGTTTTAGTAGAATCAGCCAAAGATTTTTCGAAACTTTCGGCTCTTGCCGAAAAATTGATTTCCTTAAAACATTTTTCTGAAAAAAGATGCCGAGAAACAAGACTGGCCAAAAGCTCCCCGGGGGAAGAAACAAAATATTCGGCCGCCTCTTTTAACGCTTCAATAAAAGTCTGATGAAAAAAAAGTTTGCCGGAAAAATTGATAACTTTTTTGGTTGCGAACGGAGCGTCTTTTAAAGACGCCTTTTGGGCGGTGGCCGATGACACCTCCAAAACCAAAGCTCTAATTTTCCGCCCTCGCAGAGGCACGGTAATAATCATGCCAACCCTAGGTGGTCTGGCCGAAAAATAGGTCAGGGGGTTGGCCGGCGCGCCTTTGATAATCGGAGTAACCAAAACGACATACATGCCGACATTCTAATACACCCACCTCTTTCG
>FRDC01001823.1_pt1 | contig 36911 bp, 48 predicted proteins | sample 1106171 | NCBI WGS metagenome assembly FRDC01 (sample SAMEA3930566, study PRJEB13176) | freshwater metagenome | biome: Drinking water system; feature: drinking water; material: water | place: Singapore | collected 2014-12-20 | reverse complement strand
ACTCCAGTCATGGTAAGCGCGCGCGCATTTTTCATCTAGTGCCAGGGTTTAAAAGTAGGTTGTGGTTGTTGTGGTTGGTTTAGACTGAATGAATAAGGTCCAAGCGGCCAAATGCTTCAGAGTGTCGACCAACACAATTGGAGAATGGGTGCAGAAAGGCTGTCCCTGCGAGCGGCGGGGTCGGAATGGCGAGGAGTACACTTTCGATCTGCCGGCCATGATTACCTGGCGAGTCGAGCAGCTGGTCGAGCATGCCATGGGGCCACTGCTCAAGGGCGACGACATGGCCTCGGCCATGAAACGGGAAGCGATGGCCAAGGCCCAGCTGCGCGAGCTCGAGCTCGCCGAGAAGAAAAAGACCCTGATCAGTACCGAGTTGGCCGGCCAACTCGTCGAGCGCGGAATTATGGAAGCCCGATCACGCCTCCTTGCGCTTCCCACGAAGCTCGCCCCACGGTTGATCGGTGGGGGCACGCCGGCGGTGATCAAGGCGACCATCGAGCACGCGATTTATGATGCCCTCCACAGTCTTAGTCGGTTCAAGCTCAGTGAGGAGGTTCTGGACCAGCACGTGGAGTCGCTGGGCCCCCCCGCCGAAACTGACCGTGAGCGAGTGGGCCGACCGATACCGCCAGCTCAGCCCCGAAAGCAGCGCCGAAATCGGGCAGTGGGAAACGGCTCGGGCCGAGTATCAGCGGGGCATCATGGACGCCGTGTGCGATCCCGAACTCGAAACCATCGTCGGGATGACCAGCGCCCAGATCGGCAAGACGGAAATCATCAGTAATGTCATTGCCTATTTTGTCGACCAGGATCCGAGCCCGATGCTCCTGGTGTTTCCAACGCTCGAAATCGCATTGGCCTATAGCAAGGATCGCCTCGCGCCCATGATTCGGGATAATCCTCGGCTCCGCGGCAAGGTGAAGGATGTGAAGACGCGGCACTCGGGCAATACCCTGCTGCACAAAACCTTCCCCGGGGGGCATATCACCATGGCCGGGGCCAACTCCCCGGCCTCACTGTCCTCCCGGCCTGTCCGGATCGTGCTGTGCGATGAGGTCGACCGGTTTCCCGAGTCGGCCGGGACCGAAGGGGATCCGGTGAAACTGGCTCAAAAACGCTCCAATAATTTCTGGAACCGGAAACTCATTTTGATGTCCACGCCCACCATCAAAGGCCGCTCACGGATCGAATCCGCCTATCAGGCCTCGGATCAGCGACGCTTCGCGGTCCCCTGTCCACGATGCGGCTGTCGGCAGATCCTCAAGTGGTGCCAGGTCCACTGGCCCAATCCGTCGAACGAGCCCCCCTTCAAGGCGGACCGGCATCGCCCGGACCAGGCGGTCTATCAATGCGAATCTTGTCAGGCGCCCCTGGATCATGCCGAGAAGCTCGAGATGGTCCAGCGCGGCCGCTGGGAAGCCACCGCCGACTATCCCGGCACGGCGGGCTTCTGGATCAATGAACTGTGGTCGCCCTGGGTGCCGCTCAGCCGCATGGCCGCTGACTTTTTAGCCGCCAAGCAAGGCGGGCCGCTGCAGCAGCAGGTCTTTACCAATACCTCGTTGGCAGAGACCTGGGAGCTCCGTCCGGGCGAGCAGCTCGACCAGCACGCGCTCTTCAATCGGCGCGAACCCTATCCGGCCCCCGTGCCGGCGGCCGCGCTCGTCCTGACCGCCGGCGTCGATATTCAGCAAGATCGGATCGAAATCGAAGTGAAGGGCTGGGGGCGGGGCGAGGAATCGTGGGGCATCGAAGAACAACTCTTCTATGGCGCGACGACGGATCCGAACGCCGGGGCGTGGGCCAGCCTCGATGCCTATCTCCAGACGACGTTCCGTCGTGAGAATGGGGATCTGCTCGCGATTAGCTGCACCTGCATCGATACGGGGTTCCGAACCAAGGAAGCCTATGCCTTTATCGGGCCCCGGCAATCCCGACGCATCTTTGGCGTGAAAGGGTCCAAGGATCGCGGCAAACCGCTCGTCAGCCGGCCCCGCAAGAGCAGCATTCACCAGGTCACGCTGTTTGAAATCGGCACGGATACCGCCAAGGCGACGATTCATAGCCGCCTGCAGCTGAAAGAACCCGGGCCGGGCTATTTTCATTTTCCGATGAGCTATGACCCCGACTATTTTAAACAGCTGGTCGCTGAAAAACTCGTGACGACCTATCGGAAAGGCTATGCCATCACCGAATGGACCAAGGAGCCCGGCCAGCGGAACGAGGCCCTCGATCGCACGGTCTACGCGATGGCGGCCCTCGCCATTCTCAGTCCCAATCTGGAGCTCCTCAGCCAGACCGCAGGGGCGGGGCCGTCGCCGGCGCAACCTGCCGACACGGAGAGAGGGCCTCGTTGGCTCACGCGCAACCCGGATCGGCCAACCCCACGGGGCGGCGGCTGGGTGAAGAGGAGAGGATGACCTGGACCGGCCGCCGGAAAGGCTGGGTGAAGCGATGATGGCTGTTGTCACCATGTTTCTGGGCATGGTTGTCGGGGCGGCCATTGTCCTTGCAACCGTGTGGGTAATGAATCGATGACCTGGACGGGCCGCCGGAAAGGCTGGCTGCAACGTGACAGTCAAGAACGAACCAGACAGGAGCCTCCAATCGAGACAACGGAATGCCCTTTGATCGAATTGCCCCCGAAGGCGACCTTTACGCCAGACGAAGCGGCGCTCCATCTCTCCGTGTCTCGCCCGACGATCTACCGCTGGATTGACGAAGGATTTCTCCCCGCCGTGCGACTCAGAAAACTGGTCCGCATTCGGCGCCATGACCTCCTCGCGACCATCAAGAAACTGTCTCAGCGTTAATTAGCGTTACATTCCGTCTCCTACCATCCCTCCTGCTCCCCGCTGAGAATGGCAGGGTATGGCACTCCCTGACGTGTCAGCCTCCCTGCAGACCTCCTATTCCAACATCGCGGCCGCGATTGAGGCGCTGTCCACGAAGACCGTCCAGTCGTATGAAATCACGATGGGGGCGGGCGCGACCCGGCGCGTGACCTACCAGGACCTCCCGGAGCTGATCGACACGCTGAACAGGTTGGGGAAGACGATTCAAGACTTGGAGGTGGCCAGCGGGTCAGTAGCCGCCCCGACCGTCTTTGCTGGATTCGCACGCCCATGTTGAAAGAAGTCCTCGACCAGAAAACGACCGCGGAACGGTTCGGACAGCGCCTGGACCGGTGGATTTCGGCGATTTCGCCGCTCTGGGGGATGAAGCGCACACACGCCCGGAGCGTGATCACCATGTTGGGCGCCTATCGGGGGGCCGAGCGGAACCGGTTACGGAAGGACTGGAGCCCGCTGGGCGGCTCGCCCGATGCGGATCTGCTCGGGGAATTGCCCACCTTGCGGGAACGCTCCCGGGATCTGAATCGGAATGATGCCCATGCGGCGGCGATTACCAATACCGTCGTGGTCAACACGGTCGGGACCGGCATCAAACCGCAGTGCCGCTTGGATCGCGAGGGCTTGGGGTTGACCGAAGCGGCGGCGCGGACGTTCGAACGAGCGGCGGAGCGCGCCTGGCGCAGCTGGTGTCCGCTGGCCGACGCGCAAAATCGCGTCGATTTCTACGAATTGCAGGGGTTGGTGCAGCGCCAGATTCTCGAAAACGGGGAAGTGTTTATCCTGCCGCTGATGCTCAAGCAAGACAAGTGGCGTCCGGTGAAATTGGCGCTCGAAGTGATCGAAGCCGACCGCGTCATGACGCCGCCAGGGAAGTCCGGCGATCCGACCATGCGCGACGGCATCGAATTGGGCGCGCGTGGGGAGCCGGTGGCCTATTGGGTCAGGAAACGGCACCCCGGGGACGTACTGCTCGGTGGATCGAACACGATGGGCGCGTCGATTCAAGATTTTGTGCGCTATCCGGCCATGAATGCGGCGGGCCGGCGCAATGTCTTTCACCTGTACTGGGTGAAACGCCCAGGGCAGACCCGCGGGGAGCCGTTTTTCTCTCCCGTGCTCACGGCGTTCAAGGATCTCGGCGATTTTCTGGAAGCCTACCTCGTGGCCGCGCGGATTGAAGCCTGTGCCACCGCCTTTATCGAGAAAACGAACCCCTATGGAGCGGTCTCGTCGCTGACGCAGACCGACGGGGCCGGTAAACGGGTGCAAGAATTCGAGCCCGGCTCGATTTTCTACGGACAGGAAGGCGAGAAGATCACGTTTTTTTCCCCGCAACGGGCCTCCGGGGTGTTCGAACCCTTCGTCCTCGCCATGCTGCGCAGCATCGGGGCCGCCTTGGGGTTGCCGTTGGAATTGGTGCTCAAGGATTTCTCGCGCACCAACTATTCAAGCGCCCGGGCCGCCCTCTTGGAAGCCCGACGCTTCTTCCAGGGCTATCAGCAATGGCTCGCAACGCGCCTCTGTCAGCCCGTCTGGGAGATGGTCCTCGAAGAAGCGTGGCTCCGCGAACTGCTGCCGAGCATCAATCTGTTTGGGGAGCAGCGGGATCAGTGGATGAAAGCGCGCTGGCTCGCGCCCGGGTGGGGGTGGGTCGATCCGACGAAGGAAGCGGAAGCCTCCAAACTGGCCATGGATAACTATGTGTCGACGCTCGCGGAGGAGTGTGCCAGCCGCGGCGTGGATTATGAAGACAATCTCCGCCAGATCGCGGCCGAACGCAAACTGATGGAAGAATTGAACCTCCCGACCCCGGCCCCCAGCGCGCCCGGCGCACAAGGCGCGGCGCCCGCCCCGGCGGCGGATGAGGAGACGACCTATGCCTGAGCCGAGGACCTGGTACGAGATCAAAGCGCTGGCCGACGGGTCGGCGGAGATTCTCATCTATGACGAGATCGTCTCGCCGATTGAGGCGGCCTGGTTTGGTGGGCAGAGCGCGAAGAGTTTTGCGGCCGATCTGAAGAAGCTCGGCGACGTCAAAACGCTGATGATTCGGATCAACAGTCCCGGCGGGGACGTCTTTGAAGGTAACGCGATCTATAACCAGCTCAAGACGCACAAGGCCAAGAAAACGGTCTACGTGGACGGGATTGCGGCGTCCATTGCCTCGGTCATCGCCATGGCCGGCGATGAGATCATCATGCCGGAGAACGCCATGATGATGATCCATGACCCCTCGGGACTGTGCTGGGGGACGGCCGTGGATCTGCGCAAGCTCGCCGACACGCTGGAGAAGATCAAGGATTCGATTACGACCGTCTATGCCTCCAGGACGGGGCTGGGCGCGGAGGACATCAAGGCACTCATGTCCGAGGAAACCTGGATGACCGCCGAGGAGGCCGTGGCGCAGGGCTTTGCCGATCAGCAGGCCGAGGCCGTGGAGATCGCGGCGATCATGCGCCCGCATATCACCTCGAAGTTTCGGCGGATTCCCGAGCGGATTGCCGCCCTCTGGACCGGACCGACGAACCGACAACCACCCACTGCTGAAAGGGAGGGCGTCATGCCTGAAGCCAAAGTCATCACGATTGAGAATCTGGCCACCGACCATCCGGCCATTGCCGACCATTATCGCAAGGAAGGCGAGAAGGCGGGCCTCACCGCGGAGCGCGCGCGCGTCACGGCGATCCTGACGCTCAGCGGCGAGATGGGCTTGGCCGAGCTCGGCCCGAAACTGGTGGACGCCGGCGCCTCGATCGAGGAAGCCGAGAAGACCCTCAAGATGCGCAAGCTCGGCCAGATCGAAAGCGCAGCCCCGGAATCCAGTGGCGGCGGCAGCGGCGATGCGGGCAACGGGCTGCCTGCCCTCGACAGTCTCACCGGGGAGGCGCGGTGGACGGCCGAATGGGACCGCAATCATGACGGCGTGCACGAGGAATTCGGGCGCGAGGGGAAAGCGGCCTTCCTGGCCTACAAACGGGCCGAGGCGAACGGGCAGGCGAAGATTCTGAAGAAGTAAGCGCACCGCGGACACCGACAGGGGGAGAGCGACCATGACAACCTTAGCCACTGATAAACCGCGCCCCTATGAAGTAGGCGACATGCGGGAGTATCCGATGATCGCCTCGGACATCATCTACGAAGGGGCCGCCGTCGGGCTGAATACGAGCGGCTATGCGCGCCCCCTGGAGGCCGGCGACACGTTCGTCGGGTTTGCGATCGCCAATGTCGCGAACACCGGGGCCGCCGGCGCGAAACGGGTGCGCGTGCGGGCGTGCGGCACGATCCAGATCCCGGTCACGGGGGCCTCGGCGCTGACGGATGTCAATAGCGCGGTCTATGCCTCCGATGACGACACCTTCACGCTGACGGAGTCGACGAATTCGCGCATTGGGAAGGTGACGAATTGGATCAGCGGCACGACCTGTAACGTGGCCTTTGAAGCGACGGCGAGCAATCCCGCCGATGTCGGGGCCCTCACGGCGGCGGCCTTGACCGAGAACGCGGGCGTCGTGGGCGGCACCAATGACGGCGATTTACCGGACCTGACGGCCACCTATACGGCCTTGACGGGAGCCGGGAGCGGCACCGCGAACGGGGCCTTGGAAGCCGAGGGGACGCTCTCGACCGCCGGGGGCAATACCTACAGCGATGCCGCGGTCAATACGGTGCTCGCGAAGCTGGAAAACAATGTCATGGAGCTGGCCACCGTGGCGGCGGCGCTGGGCGTCGATGGCGCCGCGCTCCGGGCCGCGGCCCGGGAAAATGCCGCCATGATCAACAAACTGGTGGCCGATCTGGCGACCCTGAAAACGGCGGTCAATTCACTGCTCTAAGGCGGCGTGACGGAGCAAAAAGGGAGGCACGATCATGATCATGGAAACGGGATTCGGACTCACCGCAGTGTTCGATGCAGGATCGTGGGCGGGCCTCTGGTGGCTGCTGACCCTCCTGCCGATCTTGGGCACCACGCTCGCGGCCGATAGTATCCGGACGCTGGAAATCGGGGACCGGAATGCCGTCCCCATGATTGCGGCCGACACGATCTACGAAGGGGCCGCCGTCGGCATCGTGGCGGCGACCGGGCTGGCGCGTCCGCTCGCCGCGGCGGATCGCTTCGCGGGGTTTGCGGAAAGCAAAGCGGATAACGAAGCGGGGGCGGCCTCCGCCAAGAACGTCCGCGTGGTGGAGCGCGGCAAGATTCGCCTATCGGTGGCGGGCGCCACAATTACCGATCTTGGGCAGCCCGTCTATGCGACGGATGACGATACCTTTGTCTTCTCGCCGGTGGGAGGCGCGTTCATCGGGTTTGTCCATCGCTTTGTCTCCTCCGGCGTCGTCATCGTGGCCTTCGATGCGCTGAATTACCGCGATCCGTATGGCCAGTACACGATGCGGGAGGTCATTTCGGCGGACAAGACGTTGGACGCGGAGGATACCGGGAAACTCTTCTGGGTCGACACGGACGGCAAGATTATTACGCTCCCGGCCGTGGCGGCGGGCCTCGACGGCTGCCTGATCGTCAACGGCGGCAGCTTCGGCACCGTCGCCGTGACCATCAGTCCGAATGCCTCCGACCTGATCCTGGGGCCGGACATTACCGCGGCGGACAACAAGGATCTGATCAATACGAAAGCAACCGCCCAACGCGGGGATTTCGCCGTGATCGGGGGAAATGACGCGGACGGGAATGCCGTGCAGGCGCTGCGGGGAATCTGGGCCCGGGAGACGTAGGCCCGCGCACGACGGGAGAGGACGTTCACGACCGGAAGCATCTAACGAAGGAGGCAGACCATGGGCGCAGCGGGGTTGGGCAGCCGAGCCATTATCGGCACGTTCTATGAGACGTTGCAGCAGGCCATTGGCTCAAGCTGGCTGATGCGCCTGGCAATGGAGTTTCAGTCCGACCAGGAGAGTGAAACCTACAAATGGCTGGGCATGTCGCCGGCCATGCGGGAGTGGATCGGTGGCCGCAATGCGAAGGGCTTGCGCGAGAACGGCCTCACGATCGTCAACAAGACCTTCGAGGCCACCCTGGCCATCCTGGTCGACGATCTCCGTCGGGATAAAACCGGCCAGATCATGCTGCGGATCCGAGAAATGGCCGATCGGGTGGCCGCGCATCCCATGAGCTTGATCTCGACGCTCATCAACAACGGGGGCGGAAGCACGAACGGGCTGGCCTATGACGGGCAGTATTTCTTCGATACGGATCACAGCGAGGGGTCGAGCGGGACCTTGAAGAATGCCCTGTCGGCCTCCGAAGTGCCCGCCCTGGACGTGACCAGCGCGACGGCGCCGACCGCGAATGAAATGGCCGACTGCATCCTGGGCGTGCTGGCCTATTTCTATACCTACAAGGACGACCAAGGCGAGCCGCTCAATGAGCTGGCGAAGCAGTTCGTCGTCATGGTGGCGCCGGCCATGTGGGGCGCGGCCCAAGCGGCCGTCAGCGCCAATCTCCTGAACACCGGCTCGGGCGGCCGGGATAACCCGCTGCTCAAGATGCCGGGGATCAGCATCGACGTGGTGGCGAATCCGCGACTCACCGCCACGACCAAGTTCTATATGTTCCGCACCGATGGCCGGGCGAAACCGTTCATCTTGCAGAACGAGCAGGACGTGCAGGTGAGCGCGATCGCCGAGGGCTCCGAGCACGAATTCAAGAACAATGAGCACCTCTACGGGGTGAAAGCCATCCGGAACGTCGGCTACGGGATGTGGCAGCACGCAATTCAGGCAACCCTCAGTTGATGCGCGTCGTATTGACAATCGACCGGCTGGACGGGAAGGGAAACCCCTGTCCAGCCGGCACGAGGATCGCCCCCGATGTCGACGGGTGGTCACCGGACCGCGTGGCGCGGCATGTGCGGGAAGGGTGGGCACGAGTCGAGTCTGATGCTCCACCAGCCCCACGAGACGCGACCCCGCCGGCGACGGCGTCTGACTCGGTCCCACTGGCGGCGGCGACCAAGAAAAAGAAGAGCAAGCACAAATGACGCTCAAGGCCGACCTGGCGACCGACCTGGTGGACCTCCTCAACGAGGAGGAATTCGCCGAATCGATCACCTATACCGCGCAGGGCGAGGAACCAAAGGTCCTGTCAGCCGTTGTCGAGCGGCTCGAGCTGGAGCCGGCCACGAGCGCGGGTCTGCGGTATCGGGAGCGGAAAATTCACGTCCTGGTCGCGCGTCATGCCACACGAGGCCTGCTCGCGATCACCGAGCAGTACGATCGCCTGACGTGCCGCTACCGGCCAGCGGATGCGGCCGACACGGACTTCCGCGTCACGCGCATCCTGCATCAGGATGACGGCGGCTGGCGCCTGGAGGCGGTGGCGTAATGGCGGATCGGATCGAGACCCAGGTCTACAACGTCACGGAGTTCGGACAGGCGCTCGGCGAGGCGCCCCAGGACGTCTTTACATTTGCCAAACAGAAGCTCGGGCGGGGGATTCGCCGCTTTCGCAAGACGGTGATTCGCGAACGGATGTCCGGCGGGGCGGGCCTCGACTGGAAGAATAAGCCGGCGATCAAGGGGAAAATCCGGGCGTTTGCCTTTGGGGATGACTTGAGCTCGCTCGGCGCCCAGTCTCGGATCTCGCGCTTGCTGCGCGTGCATGAAGAAGGGGCGACGATCACGGCCAAGAATGGCGGGTATCTCTACCTTTCCCGGAAAACGGGGAAGTCGGGCCGCGGGGCCATCTTTGCGCGCCTGCGGAGCGTGACGATTCCGGCGCGGCTCGGGTTTGTGGACACCTGGAACCGGGTCGGGAAGCCGGATCTGCTCGCGAAGCTGCAGAGTGCGATCGAGCGCGGTTTCCGGGTGGCAATGGAACGGCGCATGAAGGCGTTGCAGTCCTTCGTCTCGAAAGTCGCGGCGGCGTAATGTGGCACTCCCCATTGTCGAACAACTCCTCGTCGCGATTGCGGCCGCGCTTGCTGGTATCACGGTCAGCAATGGGTACGTCGTCAGCATCGCCAGTGTCCAACGGTACCGCGCGCAAGGGCAAACCAAGCTGGACTATCCCCTCCTGCTCCTCAAGGAACTGGAAGATGAAGTCCTCCGAGAAGTCGCCTCAGGCCCCGATAATTTGGTGCAGCGGGAACTCCGGCTCCTCATCGGGATTCTCGCCAGCCAGGACTTCGCCGCCGATGCGCGGGAGGCGGATACGCTGGCGAATCTTCTCAAGGCGGATGTGCGCCGGTGCATGGCGACGAATGCCCAATGGGGCGGGCTCGCCTTTGACACCAAGGAAATCGGCAGCGGGGAGCTCGACCCCGGCGAGGGCGAGCCAGACATTCAATCGACGCTGTTCTATGCCATTCAGTACGAACACCGGCGGGCGGACCCGACGCTGGGACGCTGAGGGGGCACGATGACAAAACGCACCGACAAGACCATGAAAGTCAAACTCGAACCGGCCAGCCGCTACTGTGACGGCGACAATGTCTGGCATGAAGAAGGCGAAGTCTTCGACGTTCGCGAGGAGGAAGGCCGGGCCTTACTGGCTGGCCGGAGCGCGACGCGGGTGGACGACGAGAAGGAGGGCTAGCCCATGGCAATTTTCCTCGGGCGGCGCATGGTGCTGGCCGCCAAGATCGAAAACACTGAAGGGACGGCTGAGGCCTTGGCGGGGACGGATGCGAACCTGCTCGTCTACGATGCCATGTTCGAGCCGGACCAGGACCAGTTTGAGCGGAAACCCCTCGCCAACGACCTGTCCCCGTTCGGCCCGATTGCGGGGAAGCGGAAAGCGACCATTCGCTTCAAAGCCGAACTGAAGGGATCGGGGACCGCCGGGACCGCCCCGGCCATCGGCAAACTCCTGAAAGCCTGCGGCGCGAGTGAGGCCACGGTGGCCGCGACGAGCGTCACCTATGCGCCCCTGACCCTGGCCATTCCGACCTTGACCATCGGGCTGTATTCGGTGCCGGAATCCGGGAACAGCATCAAGGAATTCATCAGCGGGGCGCGCGGGAGCTGGAAACTCTCCCCGAACGTGGGGGATCCCGGCATGCTCGAGTTTGAATTCACCGGGAACTATGAAACGACCGCGGATATTACGAGCATTACCCCGAGCGGCCTGGAAAGCACGAAGCCGCAGCCGTTCCTCTCGACCAGCCTATCCTGTCACAGTTCGAGCGGGCACAAGATCAGCAAATTCTCCTTCGATCTCAAGAATCAGCTCGCCATGCGGACGGACATCAACAAGGCGAGCGGCTACTTCTCCTGTCTGATTGTCGATCGCGCCCCGAGTTTCAGCTTCGATCCGGAGAAGGAGCTCGTGGCGACGCATGACTATTACGGCAAGGTCTTCGCGAACACGGAGGCCAGCCTCTCGCTCACGATCGGGGCCTCGGCGGGGAACATCGCCACGCTCTCGGCCCCGAAAGCGCAGTACGTCCAGGTCAAGCCGGGCGTGCGCGACGGGATCCAGATCTTCAACGTGGATGGCCGCCTGAATCGCTCGAGCGGCAATGATGAATGGAGCTTGGCGTTTACATGAGCGACCCCGAGAAGCCGAAACAAAAATCCTACGAGATTGGCGGGCGACGGTTCTATCAAACCGAGCTCTCCTGGCAGCAGGAGAAATGGTTGGCCGACCACGTGTTCACCGGGAAGGCGCTCGGGGCCATGGAGCACCATGAGGTGATGGATCTCGTGCGGTCCCGCGGCCCCCTCATGCTCGCCATTCTTCTCATCGAGGACGGCCAAACGCGCGTGCAGAAGGCCCAAGCGGGCTGGGCGGGCGTGGAGCAGTTGGCGGCCTTTCTGGCTGGGGAATGCACGGCGATCAACGTCGCGCTCTATGTGCTCGATTTTTTCGACCTGAACCCAGCGGGGAACCTCTGGTTGCTGGCCCAGACGCCCGAGCCGATGCCCGCACCTACGCCGACTGGGTTGACGAGTCGCTTGCCCTCCTGACCGAGGGCGATCTCACGGCCCTGCCCTACATCCTGGCTCACACGACGCCGCGTGAGTCGGTCCCCTTCCTACGGCGACGAGCCGAGCGGCGGACGATGGAACTCGCGGTCCTCGCCTATCTCGGAGTGAAATTACCATGGCTCGATCCACAGCCAGCCCCCGCGATTCCGCAGGATCAATCGGTGGGCAAAGCCTGCGCGGGCCGGCTGATCGAGCCGTGCCAGACATTTTTCGGCCAGACGCAACTCCCGATTGCCTGCCGCACCTGTCCGGGTCCAGGAGCTAACTAATGGCGGAAAACCAAGAACTCGCCGTGGTCCTGAAGCTCATTGCGGACCAGTTCAAATCCGAACTGGGCAAGACGCAGGGCCTGCTTGGCACCTTCACGAAGTTCATCGCCGATTGGCGGACCCAACTGACCGCCGCCGGCGCCGCGCTCCTGACGATTGCGAAGGCCTCCGCCAATTATGGCGACGAGCTCATCAAGACCTCCCAGAAGATCGGGATCCAAGTCGAACTCCTCGCCGGCCTGCAATATGCGGCCAAGCTCGCCGATGTCGAGCATACCGAGCTGCGGACCGGCCTCGAAAAACTGACCAAGAGCATGGCGGACACCGCGCTGGGCACCGGGACCTCGGCCGCGGCCTGGCGGGCGCTCAAAATCGAGGTCGCCGATGCGAAGGGCCAGCTCCGGCCCATGCAGGACGTCCTGTTTGACCTCGCCGATCGGTTCCACGGCATGGAGGATGGGACGGGCAAGACCGCGCTCGCCATGAAATTGGCGAAGGGCGGCCTCGCGGAACTGATTCCCTTCCTCAATCAGGGCCGCGACGGCATCAAGGGCCTGATGGAGGAGGCCAAGCGGCTCGGCCTGGTGATGTCGGAGCAGGATGCCCGCGCCGCCGAGATCTTTAACGACAATCTCAAGCGCTTGGAGCTCTCCTCCAAAGGCCTCGTCGCTACCGTCGGCAGCAAGCTCGTCCCCGCGCTCAACGATCTCCTGGAAACGCTCCTGAAACTGAAAGAGGGCGGCCGCGGGGGGCTCCCCGGGTTCCTCTCTGAGGCGACCGCGAGTCAACTGATTCTGCTGAATGCGTTTCTGACGGAGCTCATCGCCAATTTCAAAGCGCTCTATAAAACCACGCAGGATCCGCTCCGGGCCGATCAGTATTTGAAAGACCTCGCCACGGCGGTCGAGGAGGCGGAAGCGAAAGCGAAGCGGCGCCTCTTTGAGCTCCAGCATCCGCTCGCGGCCTCGCTCTTGAACAAAGAGACCGGCGGCAAAACGGCCGCCCCGGTCCTGACCGATCATGAGGCGGGGGTCCGCCTGCTCGAGGCGGATAAGCATCATATGGAAGCCATTCTCGCCGGGCAGCTCGAGATTCGCCGGGCAGCCGTGAAAGCCGACTTGGCGGCGCTCAAAGAAGGCTTCGACACCCGGCAGGCGATGTTGGAAGAGGAAGTCGAAGGAGAACTGGAACAGCGCACGCTGGGCGAGCGGGAATATGTCGTGTTCCGGCAGCGCTGGGAAGCGCAGGACATGCGGCTGCAGCAACAGGCTGCCGACGGCAAGATCCGGATCGAGAATGAATGGTATGCGAAGCGCCAGAAGCTCGGCTTTAAGGATGCCGAGGAGCGGAACAAGATCGAGGAAGAGCACACTGCCACCCTGGCGAAGCTCAGTGCCGAGCGCGCGGTCCTGGCACAGCAGGCGCTGGAGCTCATCCACCGCCAAAGCGAAGACCTCGCGGCCGTGGAGGGTAAGATCGAAGAGCAGCATGGCCGGAACATCGTCGAACAAGTCACCAGTTTCTCCAAAATCATCGAGTCGCAACTGGAGGCGCTCGTCGCTCAGGAGGATCAACTCCGCGAGGGGCTGGACGCCGATCTGGCTGCGGCCGGCCATGCCCAGGAACAACTTGGCCGGCTCCAACTCAGCCAGGACCTCAAAGAGCGCCCGTTCTTTCTGCTCTCGGAGCAGATGACGGAAGCGAAGACCGTCGCCGAGGCGACCGGTCAGTCCTTCGATCAACTCAAAACCGAAATCAATCTGACCACCAAGGCGCTCCAGGACCTGGTCCATAACGGCGTCGAGCCGGGCGATACCCGCCTGACGCAACTCAAAGAGCGATTGTCCACCCTCCAGGATCAACAGGCGACGAAGGATGCCTTCCTCTCCGTCGGGCAGACCGTGGCGTCCTCGATGAACACGATGGTCCAGGGTGTGCTCATCGGCACCCAGTCCATTAGCGACCTGTTCAAGCGCATGGTGCAGAACATCATTCTGAGCCTGACGAGCAAGGCCCTGGAAAAGGCAATTACGGGACTCTTTGCGAAGCTCGGCGAGCACGCCTCCGGTGGTGGGGGCTTTGGGATTTTTAGTCTCCTTGGCAGCCTGGGCGGCGCGGGCGACGCAGGAGGAGCCGCAGGCGGCGCGGCCGGTGGTGCGGGGGCGGCCGGGGGCATCGTGTCGGCCGCTTCCACGGCCAGCGTGTTCGTCCACGAGGGGGGCTTGATCCCTCGACGCTATGCGTTCGGCGGGTCAGTCCTGCCGGCGACGAATCATGATTCCGTGCCCGCCTATCTGACACCGGGGGAATTTGTCGTCCCGGCGCAGCGGGTGCCGGCCCTGGAGCGATTCATCCAAGGCCCTGGGCGCGACAGTTCGAGCGCGCCCATCTATCTGAACGTTCAGATCAAGGGGCTCGTGGAGCCGGAGAACCGAAAAATGAGCCGGGAGGAGATTGTCTCCGCATGGGTCAATGACGTGGAACGCAATGGCCCGGCCCGACAGGTCCTCAAGCGGATCCAGGTGGGGTAGATGCTGACCTTGACCCTCACGCCGATCAGTACGTTCCGGGCGCCGCTGCTCGCGCCTGCGATGCAACAGGGGGTCGGGGCGGGCGCCGTCTCCCTCCGGCGGAAATGGGCGAAGGCCCGGCACCGGTTTGAACTCGAAGTGGACCTCGCGAGTCGCCAGGAGGCGGAACAGCTCGCCGGGTTGTTGCGCTATCTCCAGGGGGATACGCCGGTCTGGTATGACGGGGCCGACTTCGGCGACATCCAGAACCCCATCCTCGTGGGGTACGGCACGGGCGACCAGGTGGATTTCTTTCTCCCGCACGACAATGTGCACCGGGCCTCGCTCGTCGTCTACGTCAATGGGACCATCGAATCCGGCTGGACCCTGGTGGAAGAGACCGGTCTTCTCACGTTCGACGACGCGCCGCTCGCGGAGGCCGAACTCACGGCGCTCTATCAATGCCGCTACAAGGTTTGCGTCGAGGCGGTCAGCGATCCCTTGCTCAACTATGAGCGGCAATTTTTCGGGCGCTACAAGCTGACCCTAGTCCTGCGGGAGCTGCCACAAAGTGCATGAAGACCTTTTCGTCCGAGTTTCTCGCCCAACTCAATGCGCGCTTGGAGGCGGGCACCTTTCTGAAAGCGATCGAGGTGTCCGAAGACGACGACACCACGCGCTACTTCGTAGATTTCGAACGGGCGATTACCTATGCCGGGCACGAGTACCTGCCCCTGCCCATGACCTGGTCGGGGTTCGAGGTCGAACGGAACATGGCGCTGCCCACGATGACGATTGCGGTCCCCAGTTTGGACGGCACGGTGATCGCCTGGGTGGAAGACCTCAACGTGCTCGAGCGCGACGTCACGTTGCTGATTCTGCATCTGGATCAGCTGGGCGACTCGCAGGCCAAGGATACGTTAACGCTGCAGATTCAAGGCGTCCAGGACGACCCGGGCGAGGGGCTCTGCGTCTTCACCTTGGGGCTCAATCTCGGCCTGTCCGACCAATTGCCGCGGGGCCTGATCATGAAGGCCGATTTTCCGGGGATTCCCGATGATCGCGTGCGCATCCAAATCTGACCTCGCCGTCCATCTCTGGGAGCTGGTCGGCACGCGCTATCGCGAGGGCGGGAGCCTCCCGTCCACGGGCTTCGATTGCTGGGGGTTCGTCCGCTATGCGTATGCACGTGCCGGGATTGAGCTCCCGGATGACGTGTATCTCGCCGGGCGGCAGTTTCGTGCCCTCACGCACACGGACCGACGCCAGTTCCTGGATCTCGCCTACTTCGGGGATCAGACGCTCGGAGGGCGGCACATTGGGATTCTCCTGGATGACCGCTGGATGCTGCACGCCGGGCAATTGGTGAACGGGGTGGCTCGAAGCGAACTGACTCGGCCCCCGTGGACCCAGACCTTACGGGGATGCTATCGCCATGCGCTGCTCGATCATTGAGCCGCTCGCCCCGCGCCCGCGGACCTACCTCGCCCCCAAGGGGAGTGCGGTCCCGCTTGGGCAGTTGCTGACCCCGGCCGCCCCCGTCTCCGCCGTCCGCGTGAACGGCACCTTTCTCCTGGACTGGCCCACCTATCAGCCGGCCGCGGACGATCAGATCGACATCTTTCTCGCCCGGCCCACGAACGACACCTTTTTGATCATCGCCGGGATCCTCGTCCCGCCGCTCGGGATTGCCTATGCGAGCTTCCTGGCGGCGCAGTGGCTCTTGAAGCAGGTCTTCCCGGCCCCGCGGCAATCGAATTCCCCTTTTGGTGGCACGAGCACGTCGCGGCCGGAAGAATCCTTCGGCATCACGGGCCTGACGAATACGATCGCGCCCGGCACCCCGAAGTTCATTGTCTACGGCCAGCGGCGGGTCTTCGGGCATTTGATCGGGACCGGGGTGCAGCTCGCCGGGACCGGGAAGGGGATGAACTTCTCGGCTCTCTACATGATGGGCGATACCGGCGGGGACGAGTATGAAGCCATCGATGACATCGAGCTCAACGACATTAAGGTCGCGGATGTGCCGGGAGTCACCACGGCGGTTCGGCTCGGCGCGAGCGTGCAAACCGTGCTCGCGGGCTTCGAAGAAGTGACGCAGGTCTTCAGCGACGGCCGCAGCCTCGTCTATAACACGCCTCTGACCTATACGACGAAAGGCTCCTCCGTGAGCCGCGCCCAGGTGATCCTCGCCTATCCCGGAGGCCTCCGGAAAGTGGACACGAACAGCGGCGCGGATCTCGCCGGGAAATCCCAAATCAAGGTCGAGCGGAAGTTGCCGGCGGACGTGGGCTGGACCGTCGTGAGCACGACGACGATCGAAGAGCTCAGCCTCTCGGCGCTCTATCGGGCGATTGAGGTGACCTTTCCCAGCGTGGATCAGTGGCAGCTGCGCGTGACCGAACTGCACGATAAGACCTCGACCACCCCGCAGACCATCACCCCCGACGCGGCGCTGTTCAACGTGCAGGAAATCCAGGCGACAACGAAAAGCTATCCCGGGCATGCGCTCCTGGCCGTGTACGGGGTGGCCTCGGCCCAGATCCAATCCTTGGATTCCTTGCGGGTCTCGGCGCTCGTGAAGGGCAAGAAGGTCAAGGTCTGGGACGGCGCCAGCTTCACGCTGCAATGGACCCAGGAGCGGGCCTGGATTTGTCGGGATCTCCTGACCCATCCGACCATCGGCCTGGGCCATCGGGTGCCGGAATCGATGCACGACGATGGCGCGGCGCTCGCGATGCAGGCCTACTGGAATGACCCGGTCCCCGCGCTGAACGACGGGACCGAAGTCCGCGATCAGTGCGATGTCATTATCAATGAGCGGCGCTCCGGCTGGGACTGGCTGCGCGATCTGCTCTCCGAAGGCCGCGGCACCTATCTCTTGAGCGCCGGGAAATTCAAGCTCGTGATCGATCGGCCCGGGACGCCGAATCTCCTGTGGTCGATGCCGGGCAACATCCTCGAAGGGTCGCTCAAAGCGCAAGTCGGGCATCCCTCGAAATCCGTGAATACGGTGCGGGGGCAGTATGCCGACGCGGATCAGGCCTACAAAGTGCAGGTCGTGGAAGTCCAGGCGGCCGATATTGGCGATGATCCGGTCACGGACCAGGGCTTTACCTACATTTCCCTGACGCGCGTCGCCAATGTGCTGCGAGAGATCATGTATCAGCTCAAGCGCCAACGGTTGACGCGGCACTGGACCTGGACGGCGTCGCCCGGCGCGCTCGTCAGCGAGCCCCTCGATCTGGACTCGTTGAGTTATGACACGACGGATGTCCGGCGTGGGCAATCCGGATTCGTCGGGGCGCCGGCGGCCGCCGACACCCTGCTGCTGGACCGCCCGGTCCGCCTCGAGAGCGGGACCTATGAGGTGCTCCTGCGAAAACCGGATAACACGATGCAGCGGCGCACGCTGGCCACCGGGGTCGGGACGTGGGGGCGGCTGGCGGTGACGGTGCCCTTCGATCCCGCGCCGGCGGCCGGGGATATTTACGCCGTCGGTCTCACGGGCACGCAGATCCTCCCGGTGCAGATTCAGTCGGTGAAGGCCAATCAAGACGGCGGGTTCGATCTCGCGGCGCAAGAATACGCCGATGAGGTCTATGAGCTCGACGACTATCCGGAGATTCCTGACGCCCGCTACATTCCGACGGTCCAGTATCCGCCGATCGCGCTGCGCGACGCCCAGGTGCGCGAGCAGGTGATCAGTAATGCCGATGGGAGCTGGGCGAGCACACTCTATTTCGATGTCACACCTGGGCTGAGCAAGGTCGGTGGGGCGGCCCAGGCCGGTGGGGCGAGCACCATCACGCTCGAGAGCGGTGAGTCCGGGCTGGATGGCTATTACAACGAAGCGGAGGTCGAGATTGTCGGGGGGACCGGCAGCGGGCAGACCAAACGAATCGGCGACTATGTCGGCTCCACGCGCGTCGCGACGGTGGACAGCGCGTGGGCGACGAATCCGGACAATACCTCGCAATATACGCTCACCTGGCTCCGGTATGCGCCGCTCGGCGGGTTCATCGTGGAAGAAGGGCTGTCCTCGTCGGGACCCTGGTCGGAGATCGGCCGCTATAGCGGGACGACGGGGAAGGCGCCGGCCGCCGGGCCGAATCGGACCACGTACTTCCGGTTTACGCCGCTGTCGGACGCCGTGATCCCGAATACCCGGGCCCGGATCGTGAAGACCATCACCCTCGCGGGGGATGTGACCCCCCCGGCGGCCCCGACGGCGGTCGACGTCTCCTCCTATCAACGCAATCTCGTGGTGGTGATCACCATGGCCCGGCCGACCGCGGTGGATCTCGCCGGCTGGGAGGTCGAAATCTACAAGGATGCGATCAGCGGCTCGCCGGTGGCCGGGCCGTTCAAAGTCTCGGCCCCGGGACAAGATGACGCGGGCAGCGGGTCCATGACCGTCCGCTCCACGTTTGCCATGCCGGAGTCCGCCGCGGGGGATGTCTTGCTCGCGCGCGCGCGGTCCGTGGACGGGGCCAACAATCAAAGCGGCTGGACCAATTCCGGTAGCACCATTCTGACGGCCGCCGCGAACCAGGATGAGGACATCCTGGAGAGCGACCACACCAACATCACCACGGAAGAGGAGATTCTCTCCGTGGAGGTCACCACGGCCGGCGGGAAGGTGCTCATCCTCCAAAACATTATGGTCGAAGGCGATCTGGGACTCGGTCAAACGATTCGCCTGAAGCGGGACTCCACCGTCGTGGCGAGCGTGACAACCGCCACGATGCATGCCGTGCGGCTCGATCAGCCCGCGGCCGGAACCTATACCTATTCGGTGACCGTCGAGAGTGGCGGCGACATTCTGCTCGTCCCGGCGGGGGCCAATTTAACCGTCTGTGAGTTCACCTGATGCCGCGTCGCGCGCAGATCGTGAGGGACTCACTCCTCCGCCAGTTGCCGGCGGCCGTGCAATCGGTCGTGCACTTCTACGCGCCCCTGCTCCTGCATTGCGACGCTAAAGGGCCCGGCCTCGCCACGTTTGTGCGGGACAGCGTGGCCTCGGGGACGCTGCGCGATGGGGCCGTGCATCTCCATGGGGCGGATCAGCCGGTCTTTGAGCGTGGCGGCGCCACCTATCTCGGCCTGCGCTATGGGCCCGCAGGCGCGCACGACCGGACCGCCGATGACAGCCTGTCCTATTCGCCGGGGGTCAACCTGACGCGGCCCGACGAGGTCGGGACGATTGCCGTGCTCCTGCAGGAACCCGGCGAGGCCCCCATTGGACTGGCGATGACCTATGACTATGCGGCCGGGGAGGAAAAGACCTACGACCGGGAGGGGCTGCAATATACGGCGACCGGCGTCGCCGCCCCCGCGGATCTGCACGATGGACACCTCTTTAATTGTCGGCCGTTCGGCTGGTATGTCCGGCATGTCCTGACGTTCACCCGCCTGTTGACCCCGAGCGAGATCGGGGGACTCCTCACCATCTTGGAGGCGGCCTAAATGCCCCTGCTCAACGTCAACGTGACCTATGAGGCTGGGAGCGGCGTCGCGCGCGGGGTCGAGACAGTCGCCGAAGATGAGACCTCCGTCACGATCGCGCTCGCGGGTCCCGGCAATGTGAATTTTGCCTTTCAGGTGCTCCCGAACTGGAACACCACGTGTTGGTATGACGAGGACTCGCTCGAGGTGGATACCATCACGATTTACTTTAGCAATCCGGCCCCGTCCGGAGGAGGCAAGCTGAAATGGTGGCTCGGCTACTTCTAACCCTGGGCATCGTGGCGGCACTGACCCTCGGCCTTGCGTCGAACGGGGCCGCCGCGGGAGCCACGGGGATGCTCGTGCGCGATGATTGTGCGGCGATCGCCGGCGACTATGGCGTCGGCGACGCGGGCAAGGTGACGTGCTGGGACCGGACCTTCCGGGCCTGGATGGAATGGGACGGGTCGATGTTCCGGCGGATCACGCCGCCCGCACAAATCCAGTACCCCACCGGGTTTGCCAGCCTCAATGCGTTCATTGCTGCGGCCGGAAGCACGCCGACCGTCCTCCGCTTGACGAGCGATCTGGCGGTCGCCTCGACGGTCTCGCTCCCCTCGACGATTACGATCGAACCCGAGGGCGGGCGGCTGATAGCCTCCAGCACCCAGGTTCTGACCTTCGCCAGCCCCATGCAGATTATCGGGAGGAAGGCCCAAGTATTCGGCGCGAACCTCACCACGGGGGGGCGCGTGCTGTTTACGCTCGGCGGCACCGTCTATCCGCAATGGTGGGGGGCGACGCCCGATGGTTCGACGAATGTCAGCGCGCTAGTCGGGGCCGCGGCGCAGAGTTTGCCGGCCACCAAGGCCGGGACGCTCTATTTTACGTGCGGGCCGTGGATCCTGAATTCCGCCTCCACCATCCCCAGCCGCGATGATCTCCGGATCACCGGGGATGGCGAGTGCGCCAAACTCAGAAGCACTGCCAATGTCCAATTTCTGGTCACGACGACCAAGACCTTTAATAATCTGGAAGTCGATCGCCTCTGGTTCGAAGGAAACAATCCGGCGACCGGGACGCCCCCCAATCCAGACCAAACGCCGGTCAATCTCAATAATGATCCGTCGTCCTCCGGTTCGCACATCCACATCCATGACATCTATTGCAAGGCCCTCTCGAATTGCGTGTTCTACGCGGACGTCGATGACATCGAACTGGATCATATTGGGTGTCTCGATGTCCATGCCTGTTTGCAATCCGGGGGCGGCGATGCACTCGGGAAGCGCAACGTCAGGATCCATCACAACCTCGCGGATGTGACCAGCAATGCAACGGTCACGGATGACGCCATTGCGGTGTTCACCCCCTACGAGAACGTCGACATTTCCCACAATACCCTCACCCACCGCGGCACGGCGGCGGATGCCACCTTCCGGCCCCATGCGATTCTCGTCATGTCCAACACCGGGGAAGTCGGCACCAACCTCTCGATCACGGACAACATTGCGACGGGCTGGGCGACCACGGATAGTTCGCAGCGGCCCTGTATTGAGATTGCTGGCAGCGGGGGGGGGACGTTGACGGGCATCGTCATTGGCGGGGCGAATCTCCTTTCGGACTGCTGGAAGGGCGTCAGGATTGTCGGGACCGGGACGAATGTATCCCAGATTATCGTGAGTCCTGAAACCCAAGTACGCACGACGATGCTGGATGGCATCGAGCTCACGTCGATCACCAAGTTTCAGGTCGGCGGCCGGGTCTCGTCCTCCAGTGGGCAAGGCATTAGCGTGAATACCTCCTCGGACGGCACCGTGCAGGACGCCCATGTCAACGGCTTTGTCGGCGCGGGCCTTTTTGTCGATGCGAGCAGCGGCGTGCGGGTGCTGGATGCCACGGCCAAGAATGGGAGTGGGGGCAGTACGGACGGCGTGTTTATGCACACCTGTACCGATTGCGAGATCGACCGAGTGGAGTCGAGCAGCAACGGCCGCTATGGCTATAACGGATACAACAGCGGGGTTGGCGGCGGGAATACACGGCTGAAGCTCGGGAGCCTGCGTGGGAGCAGTAATGCGACCGCCCTCACCCACGATCTATTCAATTTCAATCCACCGGACAATAGCGGCGGGGGCGGGCGCTCCAGCTATACGATCACGGACATTCTCTTGGGCGTGATCGAGTTGGCCCCCGCCGATAGTGACGGCACGAACATTACCCTCGGGACCACGGGGGCCTATCCTGGATTGTCACTCACGGTCGTCAACCTGGATACCGTGAAGCCTATTTATTTCCCCAGCAGCGGCAATCAGCGCACGGTCACCCTCACCGAGCAGGAGCTCATCGGGATCCGGGCCATCACGTTCGTCTATAACCAGGCGACCTGGGTCCAAACGTCCATGCACGGCGGGGTTCTCCCCGCGAGCGCCGGCGGCACCGGCGTGGCGGATCTCAGCTTCTCCGGCAACACCCACAAAGCCTGCACGGTCACCGGGACGCTGACGTCTGGCAACGCCGTCAAGTTCGATGCGAACGGCAACTGCGTGGATGCCGGGGTGACGCCAGGCGGCGGGGGCGGGAGCACCGCCTCGGCGGCCCAGCCGACGGTGACGACCGTCAATGCCGGGAATGCCCCCTATACCGCCCAAGCGACCGACTGGAAACTGATCTGCGATACCTCGGCGGCCGGCCGGACGATCAATCTGCCGGCGGCCAGCACGAAGCAGTATTACAAGATCAAGGTGCATGGCGCGAACACCTGCACCCTCCATCCGGACGGCTCCGACACGATTGAGGGGGTGGCCGCCAACTACACGATCACGCTCAACAACGCGAGCATCGACCTGACCAGCGATGGCGCGGCAGGGTGGGATGTGCAATGACCAACGAAAGGACTCCGACCATGCGACGACTGTGGCTGCTCCTGCTCCTGCTGGCCCTCGTACCGGATCGACTTCACGCGGCGGCCTATCCGGGCCAGACCGATAAAACCGGCTTCACGGAAGGGTCGGGCGGGATGGTCATGATGGGCTGCGACGTGAACGACACCCGCGGCGGCAATGTCTCCGAGGACAATGCGACCGTGGCCCGGTGCACGAACAAGGGCGACCTCAAGGTCTCTCAAAGCGCGAGCACCTCGGCGAGCGGGACGCTCCAGAGTAGCGCGACCGGCAATGGCAATGGGACCAGCCTGAGCACCGACGGGATGGCCAGCGCGGTTCTCACCGTCAATTGTTCCTCCTGCTCGGGTGGCACCACCGTCAATTTCGAAGGGACCGAGGACAATTCCAACTGGACGGCCGTGACGGCGGTGCAGATCGGCACGGCCACTCTTGCCACGACGACCACCACGTCGGGCATCACCTTCTGGGAGCTGCCGGTCGCCAACTTTGTGAACCTCCGGGCGCGGATCTCGAGTTATTCCGCGGGCACCATCACCATCACCGGCCATACGAGCCCGATGCCGTGGAACGCGAAGGTCGTCAATGCCAATCTCTTGATGGGCGGCACGGCGGCCGATGGGAACTCCGGCAACAAATCCGCGCAGACCCAGCGGATCGTGATTGCGACGGATCAGCCTCAGCTCACCAATGCGCTCAAGGTGGATGGGTCGGCGGTCACGCAGCCGGTCAGTGCGGCCTCGTTGCCGCTCCCCTCTGGTGCCTCGACCGCCGCCAAGCAGCCGGCGCTCGGCACCGCCGGCTCGGCGTCCTCCGATGTCATTAGCGTGCAGGGGATCGCCTCCATGACACCGGTGCAGACCGATGTGACCAAAGTGGGGGGCTCCAGTGTTTCGACCGCGGCGACCGGCGTGCAAAAAGTGGGAGTGGTCGGGAACGGCGGCGCAACGGTGGATTCGACGGTTGGGGCGGGGACGGCCCCGACCAACCAGGTCGTGACCGGCTGCCTCTACAATTCCACCGAACCGTCGCCCAGCAACGGCCAGGCGCTCGCGGTGCAATGTGACAGTAAGGGGCGGGAACGCCAGGTCATCATGGATGCGGCCGGGAATACCCGTGGAGCGAACGTCAATAGCAGCAATCAGCTCTCCGTGTCGGTCGATAACAGTAACGTCAGCACCAACATCGCCCAGATGAACGGCGTGACCGTGACGATGGGCAATGGGGCGTCGGGGACCGGCGTCCAACGGGTCACCCTCGCGAACGATGGGACCGGGGTGCTCAAGCAGTGGGATGGGACGAACACCGCCAATGTCGATGCCTGCGCCAGCGTGGCCCATACCAAGGTGGCCATCAATCAGACGGCGAGTACGAAACTGATCTCGCAGACCTCGGCGAAGACGAACTACATCTGCAACATCGTCCTCGTGGTCCAGGCGGCGGAGATCGTGAATATCGTGGAAGGCACCGGTTCCACCTGTGGGACCAGCACGGCGGCCATCATGGGGAGCACGACGGCGTCCCAGGGGATGTCCTTCGCGGCCAATGGTGGCTTCACGATGGTTGGGGGGAATGCGGCGGTGATTACCGGGTCGGGCACCAATTTGGATCTGTGTCTGACGCAGAACGGGTCGAACCGCGTCTCGGGGTATCTCGACTATGTGCAACGCTAGGCGGCGGCTCTCCGTCCTACTCATCGGGCTCCTGCTCTGTCCCATCCAGGTGTGGGCGGCGGCGGTGGCCAACGATACCTCCTGCAATTCAGGGGGGACGACCTCCCCGCGCACGTGTTCCAACACCGGCTCGGGCAGTGCCACCTATGCCGTGCTGTGTGCGGGTATGGCCGACGCCAGCGATACGACCAACGGCACGCCGACCTATGGCGGCGTGAACATGATGGCCGTGACCAGCCTGCAAAACCCGGCCGTCTCCCGCACCATTGCCATGTGGGTGCTGGTCAATCCGCCGACCGGGACGCAGACCTTTTCCTATGCGTTCACGGGGAGCAATCGGCACAACATGATCGGCGCCACCTTCACCGGCACGGCGCAGCGGTATGTGAATCAAACCACCGCTTCGACGACCGGCAGCCCGATGTCAATGTCCGTGACCGCCACCGATGGGACGAATGGGTTGACGCTCGTGTGTAATGTCCAGGGGAGCGGCAACGCCGTCACCGCCGGCACTGGCGAAACGGTGCAACAGAATAACAATGGCGGCAATACGTCCACGGCGCTGCTGACCTCCGATACGAATGGGAGCCATGCCTTCGCCCCGACCGCGAGCGGCACGCCCAACTGGGCCGGGATCGGGTTCTCGATTGAACCCAACGCCGCCGCCACGACGACACAGACGCTGCCGCTCATGGGAGTAGGAAACTGAAATGTGGATCCCGCGCATGCCAAGACGCAACGCACGAAGCTCGATCCGGAGTATGCGGCCCGGCACCGGCGCGGCTGGCCGACCCTCTACGAATATCGAGATGTCCTCACCGGCGCCGTGCTTGCCTACGGCCACACCTATCTTGCAGAAGCGAGCCTCAGTCCGTTCCTCAAGGTGGTCCGGGTCTGGCGCTGGGATGGGGTGCCTGGTGATCCTGCTGAGTTGCTGGACCGCGAGTCACGCCGAGGAGCGGACGGTCCGGTGTGAGCTCCCCGAGGGGGCGACGACGTGCATCGCCCAGGAACGGGCCCAGACCGGAACGGTCTGGCGCGACAAGGTCCGTGTGACGCCGGCGGATCGGACACCGTTCGAATTTGTGATTCCCTGTGCTCCCAAGGCGCTCAAGCTCTATCGGCTCTGCGTGGAAGGCAAGACGGCGCCCGCGAGCCGTGTCTGTCAAAAACCCTTTGGCTGGTGGTGCAGTACCAAACCGGAGGATCAGTGAGCCGTTTGGTCTCGGACGATACCTGGGCCATTCTCACGATCTGGCAGGAGGCCCGCGGCGAGTCCTTCGAAGGAAAACTCGCCGTCGCCGAGGTTATTTGGAACCGTATGCGGCAGCAGTATCAGAGCGACGGCACGGTGGTCGGCACGGTGCTCAAGCCGTATCAATTCTCCGGCTGGAACACGACGGACAAAAATCGTCTGATCGCCGCCAAGCTGGATGATCTCGACCCGGCGGTCAAGGACTGCATGAAGGCGTGGTTTGATGCGAAGGCCGGGAGCAACACGGTGCGCGGGGCGCTGCTTTACTTCAATCCGTCCCTCGTGAAGGACGTGCCGACGTGGGCAGGGTCGGCGGTCGCCAAAAAGGTCGCGGAGGTGGGACGGCATGTGTTTTATGTCCCGACGATCTAAATGGCAGTCCCTGCTGGGTGGGTGCCGGTTGAATTCTTCCGTTGTCCCTGGTGCCGACACTGGCTCGAGCGGACGGACAATCGCCGTCCGTGGACCTGCTCCTGTGGCTTCGTCCAGGAGGGGAAGCACTTCACGATGAAACGGATGAGGCGGGCATGAACGGGAATATGACGCTGCTGCGGGAGATCGGACTGTGGGGCCTGCGCGTCTTGAGTGCGGGCCTCGGGTGTTTGATTGTCTGGCTCGTGCAGGACGTGCGGGAGGATGTCCGGAGCACTAAAGCGCAGGTGGGCATGCACGCCGTGACGTTTGGGCGCCTGGAAGAGAAGGCGAATAATCTCGACGCCGACGTGCGGGAACTGAAGGCCGGGCTCATTGAAACGAACCGGAAGATTGAGACGATGAAAGACCGGCTGTGGAGTGCGCAGACCGACGCGCGGCGCACAGGGCAGTAACCGAAAGGAGGCCTCTGATGTTGGACAAATTCTTTGGGGCGAGTTGGGGCACCAGTCTGCTGGGCTATCTGATCGCGGCGCTGATGGAGCTCGAGCAATATGCCAAAAGCGGGCAGGTCTGGCCGGACACCTGGCCGGACCGGATCCAGGTCGTCACCGGCCTGCTCATTGCCGTCCTGGGACGGATCACCAAACAGGCGAATATCACCAATGCCGCCAAGCCGGTGGAATCCCAGAAGGTTCCCGCCGACGCGCCCCCGGCATTCTAATGGAGCTGGCCGTTGCCATTCTGGGACTGCTGAGCACGGTCGCCAGCATCGTCTGGTGGGTGTTGAAGCAGCGGGAGAAGTCGGCGCCTGAACGAGCGGCGGCGGCCACACAAGAGGCGATGGATGCAGACCTTACGACGGATGACCCGCTGGCTCGCGCTAAGCGGCTGTCTGATCTTCACGACAAGTTGCGCCGCAAAACCGCAGGTCGTGGTTCTCCCATCAGATAGAGAGCTGAAGGCGGGCTACCAGTGTGACTCGGACGTGAATGGGCAAGGCGTCCATTGTACGCGGGCCATCGGATGGGACCTGATTAGTCGCGGCTGGCTCCGTGAATTGATGATGGATCTTGAGGCATGTTCAAACAAACCGTAATGGCCCTATTCCTCCTCCTGCCCGCCTCGACGCTGGCCCAGGATCCCGTCCGCGTCGGCTGGCCGCCGTGCCAGGGGGGAGAAACGGGCATGTGGCAGGTCTATGTCCGCAGCAATATCCGCTACCTCGCCGTCGTCGCGAACGATAACAGTTATGAAGATCCCGCCAACATTCGCTGTTTCCTCGACGACCATCAAGGCATTCAAGTCATTGCGACCCGCCGTGGGTAAGTGCCCCCGCTGCGCCGGCCTTCTCCAGCTCCAGGCGCTGACCCGCCGGCTGCACTTGCTGGCCTGTCTGCTCTGCGGAAACCGCGTTGAAGCGGAGATCGTGCGGAATCAGCGAGTCTGTCAGCCGCGGATCCCGTGGATCAGCCCGGCGCGCCGCCAGGCCGAGGCGCTGTTCAAGTAGGGATCGCGGGGCGGCGGCATGGACCCGTATCGAAAACCGTTACTCTGACGATGGGCTCACTGGCGGCTCGCTAACCTATTGAAATTGGTGGGCCGTGTAGGGATCGAACCTACGGCCCGCTGATTAAGAGTTCGATTCGGCCGTTTTACCCCCTCAAGCCTGTCAATGGGTTTTGTGGTTTCTCAAGGAGTTCGCGCCTTCTCGGACCATCTCGCGCCCCCTCAGAAGTTGTGGGACCGTCACGGAGACCGTTACTCGCCTTTCTGATACCGCCGCTGGAGGGCCTCGGCTTCTTCGAGGGCGGGGGATTTCTCGGGAGGCGGCGCACCGGGCACCCAGCCATGCTTGTTTTCCAAACAGTCCTTGATCTGGCTGTTGATGTAGAACGGGTTCCCAGCTAGGCCCATATGGTAGGCGGCCTGTTGAGCATCCTTCTGGCAATCGTATTTATCGGCATTGAACGCGGAGACCGGTTTCGTGGGATGGTTGTAGTAGGTCATGCCGCAGGCGGTCAGCAGGAGCATAGGCAGGATGGCGAGGGGTCGCATGGCGGTGGAGGGTATCGCGCTCGAATTCAGAAATCAAGCCGCTCAGGCCGTGCGGCGTCGTTTCACCAGGTGCCCATAGGTATCGACCGTGACGGCGATGGACGAGTGCCCGAGCTGCTCCTTGAGCCAGACGAGGGATTTCCCGTCTTCGAGTTGCTGGCTCGCATAGGTATGGCGCGTGACGTGCAGGCCACGATGGGAGAGGCCGCAGGCTTTCAGCAATGGTTCCCAGACCCAGCGCCGCCAGGAGCGCAGGCTTAGATGTCCGTCCCGTCCTTCACCAGGGAAGAATAAGCGCTCGCCGTGCGCCGCGCCGTGGTCCTTCAAGACCCGGACTGTGTTGCGATCGAGGATGGCCCACCGGCCGCTTCCGCCTTTGGTCCACAGGCGGAGGTGCTCGTTCGTATAGTTCTTGGTCACATGGATCAGGCCGCGCCGGACGTCGAGATCGGCACGCTCCAGCGCGAGGGCCTCGCCAATCCGGATGCCGCTCCGGAACAGGAGGAGCAACAGCGCGTACTGGTGCGGCCACCGCTGCCGGGCCGTCGCCAGGAGCTTCCGTGTCTCCGTGCGGCTGAAGGTCTCCACCTCGCGCACCTTGCGGCGGACCGGCAGGATCCGGCTCGGGCGGACGGCCGGATTGGAGGGAATGAGGCCTTCATCCATCGCGGACATCAGCGCGGCGGACAGCGGCGCCACCACCAGGCGGATCGAATTGGGCGCCAGCCCTTCCGTCTTCTTCTGGAGCATGAGCTGGATAATGTGTGAGCGACTGATTTGATCGAGGGGGAGCTCCCCAAGCGTCGGAAGGACATGACGCCGCAGGTTCATCCGATAGGAGCGGAGGGTATTGGGGGCGAGGCCGCGGAGCTCTTGGTGGGCGAGCCAGGTCTTCGCATAGGCTTTGAGTGGCTGGACGGGGATCCGCTCGGGAAAGTGTCGGGCATCGTCCAGGCGGACGAGCGTCTTGTTCAGATAGCGCTCGGCGCGTTTCTTGGTCAGGATCCCTTTTTTCCACCGTTCGAGATTGCGGAAGTAATAGCGGACGGCGTACCGGTCGCCGGCCTGGGTGGGATATTGATAAATGTGTGGCGCGATGCGAGTCATTCGGCGTTACTGGACAGAACCGCGCTTGGGAAAGCCGTCCTCCCAATAGGTTGCCATGGCCTTCTTCAGCTCAGTCAGCTCCCGTGCGGCCTTCTCTAATTCCTCAAGACGCGCCTGGGTTGTCGCGTAAACGGTGTGATTGACCCACGCGGCGGCGGTCTCGAGTCCAGCGGTTTGTTCTGCATCGTCCGGATTCCAGAGCATCTCCCGTTGTCCCGCCATGAGCGCGGTTTTATGCCGACACGGTCGAGATCGTTCGCCGGCCGGACAGCTACAGTCGACCATGAGTTCGTCATGATCCCACTCAAAGGCCACTTGATGGGGCGAATCGGAGGCGCTGCTCTTGGCATACAAATAAATCGCGCCCGGCACGGAATCTCTATTTGCCATGCCCATCCCCTCAGCTATTGGCGCGGCGCTCGCTTCATGTGAAGCTCAATAAGACGTCGCAGTAACCCCAACAGGAAAATCCGCTCACGTGATTCCGCGCCATAAACAACGCGCAGGCTGAACTGTCGGCGCCCCCCACCCGCTGGCCGCAGGCCCCCGCCCCGGTCACGGTCAGACTCCCGTCTTTCTTTGACGAGGACTGGCCCGGGAGGGCTTTCGGGTGATCGGCTTCACGAGTCGGCCGAGTAATTTCAGCTGCCCAATAATGTGGACTTTAATCTCATCGTCTCCCTCAAGAAAGCATTCCGCGCACTGCCGGAGAGCCTCCACCTCTTCCGAGTCCAATTTTGGAAGCATGCCCGCGAGGTGCGCCGCTTCGGGGGAAGCGTAGGCGTAGGGAGGCTGCCGCTCCATGATCGCGTGTGAGCTGCCACCCTGGCCCCCACGGAGTTCGTCGACGCTGACCTTGAAATAGCGGGCGAACTTCTCAATAGTCGCAAGGTCTCGCGGGATGATCCCGTTCTTCACATTGCTAACCGTCCCCTGGGAGACGCCGACCGTGCGGCCAATTTCCTGTTGGGTTTTGCCACGTTCGAGCTCGTCATTGATCAGCTTTCGGAGGTCCGCCATGGGTCGGCATGTTGCACCTGATATATTTTGTTGACAAGGAATTAGCACCATGTTAATAATGCGCCCATGGCACGAAAGACGACGGCCTTTAATCCTGACCGGGTCACCGCACTTCGCACCTCACTGAAGCTCACCATGGCCGAGTTTGCTCGGCGGGCTGGCTTGCAACGACAGCTTGTTGAACAATGGGAAAAGGGCCGACGGAAACCTAGTGCCGATTCGCTCGAGGCGATGGCAAACGCCTTTGGCGTGGGCGTGGACTATTTTTTTACCTCGCGGCATCATCATGACAGTACCGCGAGCCTTCAGCGGCCAGCCTCAAATTCATAGGAGAGTCACGCGATGTGCCCCAGATGCCATGGCTTCCTCGTTCACGAACATGCGTATGACCTTGCGAATTCGTCCGCTGTGCGCGCCCGCCTGCTGCGCTGCGTGAACTGTGGGGCTCGCCTCAACCCGGTCATCTGTCGGAATCGCGGTCTGGCCCGATCGGCCGATGAGTCGCGGCTTCTCCAGGAGGCTGAGCAGATCGCTCAGGGAGTCCATGTCGGTACCTGATCCGGTCATGAATTTTCGGGCGCCGGCCCCGGCCAAGGCCGCGCTCGACCTGATGGCCGGGCGCCGGAGTTCCAAGCCCGGCATTCTGAGTCGGCGGTGGTTTCTGGATCGGCTCTATTCGGAGCTCTGCCAGGAAGTCGAGGCCTCGGGCGGGGCCTCGGAAGTCATTCGTCGCCTGTCTCGTCCGTCTTACCCCGTTCACGATCATGATCATACGGACACTGAGAATTCCGTGGGCAGCGCAAACAATGTCACCGATTGTATACCGCCGGCCGCCTCCGGCCCCGGCCGTATACAGCGTATACGGAAGCGTCGCGCCGATGTCTGAGGCCATCTTACTGACCCCTCACGAGCTGGCGCTGGCGCTCAAGACCACGCGCCGGACGATCATTCGCCGGGCCGCCGCCGGCGAGTTCCCCAGCTATCGGTTCGGCCGGGATTATCGCTTCAAGTTGGACGAGGTCCTCGACGCGCTCCGGCATCAGGCGCCCCCGGATCCCATGGATCTTGAGATTGATCGCACGGTGAGTCGCCTCGTGACCCAGATTCCGCGCCTCCGGCGACGGGCGGGCGGGCCGTGATCTCTTTTTTTGCCATGGCGTGTCATCAAACGCTCGAAAAGCATGTCGAACAATCCTCGACGTCAAGCCCGGCTGCGGGGCGATCCGATCGCAGCATGATGCTCCTCCGTAAGGTGGCGTCGGACTGCTACCCGGCGCCACTGGAGAACCGATGAGTCAACCGAGTCCCTATTCCTCGCAGCTCGTGGACGCCCAGGACGCCCTGATTCGGCGGCTGCGCCAGATTCGGTGCTGTGGAATCTTCAACGGTGAATTGGTGGTGCTCAATGACGATGGCCAGACACAGACGAGTTTCAGTCTCCAGCCGGGCCAGACGCTCGGCGAGGCGTTGGACGAGGTGGATCGCCGCTACCAGGAGGCCGCCCATGCCCCCGCGTGACCGCGCAGGGCATCGCAACCGTCATCTTGACGACGTCGAACGGTCCGACCGGCGCGTGGCGTTCAGCGCGTTGGTCGTGAGCGCCTGCGCGGTGCTGTTCGCGGGGATCGTCCTCGTCGCGGCGGTGTTGCGGGCCATGGGCTGGAGGCTGGGATGACGGACCCGAAGGTGCCGCCGGCTCTGGAAGCCTTGGCCGCCGATGCCGCGATCAAGGCCGCCGAGAAAAAGGAACGCTGGCTCTGGGTGCTGGCGATTGCCTTCAGCCTCGTGCTGGCGCTCCTCGCGATCGGGGTCGGCGGGAGACCGTGGTGAGCCGATGCGGGGACTGGTGGCACCCAACAAACGCCGGATTCCCTACAAAGCCAATGAGACGCTGCGCTGTTCGGCCTGTCTGCATTTTCAGCCCTCCGCGGAGACGGACCCCAAGCCCTCGTGGGGGTATTGCGTCTGGCTCGGAGAAGGGGTCCATGCGCGCATGGCCTGTGCGGACTTTGATGTGCCGGGGTGAGGGCACGATTCCGGATCACGCAGGCGGTCGCCTCGCTCACCAGCCGGTTGACCCGGGTGCGAGCCCTGCGGCTGCGGTTCCTGCATGCCGACCGGGCGGTCTGCGTGGATGAGGTCGGGATGGACGGGCATATCACGATCTACCCGGGCCAGACGGTGGGGGAGGCGCTTGATGCCGTGCAGCCTCGCATCGGACGCGGAGCGCCCATGACCCCGCGCGCCGAACATCCTCTCCCGGAGGATCCCTGGCTGTCGAGCATCGTGGATCTGGAGGATGCGATCCGCGCCTACGGGACCGGCAGCGCCGAGCTCCGGCGGATCCGCGCTCAATTTTGGCTGAAAGGGACCGCCTATCCCACGACCATCGAGGGTCGCCGCGAGTATGCCGCCCAGGTGGCGGCGCTGGCGACGACGCTGAAAGGAGCCTCATGACTGAGCCGCTGGACGAGTATCGTCATCTCCCTTTGGACCAACTCTTTGAATCGCCCCAAAACACGCGCAAGCACATCGATCCCAAGAAGCAGGCCGATCTCGAGTCGAGCGTGACCACGCACGGGATCCTGACGCCGCTGCTCGTCCGCCCGAACGGGGCCCGTTTTGAAATTGGCGCCGGCTGCCGACGGTACCGCGCCGCCAAAGCCGTCGGGCTGACGGCCGCCCCCTGCCGGATCCGCACGATGACGGATGCGGTCTTCCTCGAGCTGATCACGATCGAAAACCTGCAGCGCGATGACATTCACCCCCTGGATGAGGCGGAAGGCTATGAGGCGCTCCTGACCAAGGGGAAGTATGACGTCGCCCGGATCGCGGAGCGGGTGGGGAAATCGGTCAAGTATGTCTATGACCGGATGAAGCTGCTCAATCTGACCCCCGAGGCCAAGGACCTCTTCCGGCGCGACAAGTTCACTGCCGGTCACGCGATCCTGTTGGCCCGACTGAAGCCGGAGGACCAGGACCGCATTATGGATCCGTCCGCCCGGGAAGGGCTCTGGGAAGGGATGAAGCATTTGCCCTATGACCCGGAGGAGGAGAACCAGGATGAGTATGCCGCGCTCAAGCCGGTCAGTGTGCGCGAGCTCCAGGCGGCCATCGATACCTCTGTGCGGTTCGACGTCAAGACGGTGGATCCGGTGCTGTTTCCGGAGACCGCCAAGGGGATGAAGGCGGCCGAGGAACTCTGTGAAAAAGTCCTCCCTCTCACCCGGGATCGGTTCGTCCATCCCGAAGCCAAAGACGGGACGCGGACCTATGGGCCGAGTGCCTGGAAGCGTGCCGATGGACAAGACAACACCAAGACCTGTGATCACGCCGTGACGGGGGTGATTGTCGTCGGGGAGGGCCGGGGCGAGTCGTTCAAGGTGTGTGTCGACAAGAAAAAATGCGACGTGCACTGGAAGCAGGAACGGCGTGAAGCCAGCAAACGGGCGGCCGGGGACCCGAAGGCGCTCGAGCGAGAGAAAAAAGAGGAGGCGCGACGCCGCGAGGAGCAGGAACAGGCGGAGCGCGCCCGGGCTCGCTGGAAGAAAGCGGTCCCCGCCATCATGCAGGCCCTTGCTGAGCGCGTTCGGTCGATGCCAACGAAGGCGACGGGCTATCTCGCCGGTCAGATCCTGCGTGAGTGTCAGCCGTGGAATGGCCTCGGCAAATATAAAGATCTCGTGAAGCTCGGGAGCAGCGCGGAGGATGTAGTCCGCTTCGCCGCCTTCCAGCTCTTGGGGGCTCAGGCTCTGGATGAATATCAGGGGCCTGACATCTTTCCGGACATTGCGAAGGCGATTGGGTTGGATCTCACCAAGCTGCTCGATGACGCCGCGCCGCTGGCCAGTCCACTCAAGAAAGGCTGGGCGGAGGCGATTCGCCGCGCCTGTCATCACGTCGCTGATGCGGAGAAGCGTCACTGGAACCCAATGCGGAAGCACGGGGCTACCAACGCCGAGATTCTCGCTGCCTTGGGCGAGGAGTGGGGCGGCGCCGGAGGTATCGGGGGACCGGACGAAGTTTCGATCGACTTTAAGGGCGGCTCGGCGCCGGCGGTCTGGCTGGGGCCGAAAGGCCGGAGTGGCGAACCGACGTTCAAAGGGAAGGCCCTGGCTGCGGTCGTCCGCGAGGTGCTCGAAATTCCAGAACCGAAGAACGGCAAAAAGAAGAAGGCGGCATGACGAGGGAGCCGATGGAGTCCTTCATTGACGAGACGCTCGAACTCTCCGAGGCGCTCTCCGAGGACTACCTCCCGAGCGGCGAGCTCCTGGTGGATGGCCCTGTCTGTCAGCGCTGTGGCTGCAGTGATCTCCAAGCGTGTCCCGGCGGCTGCGTCTGGGCGACGCCGGATCTCTGCAGTCGGTGTGTGGGATGACGCGACTCAGTACCCGGAGTCATGTCCTGGACCAGGCGCTGCAAGAAGCCAGGGCGCTGCGTCGTCGGCCGACGCGCCGACGGACGTGTCTGAGCTGTGAACGAGCCTTTGCGAGCTATGGTCCTGAGAACCGGCTCTGCCAATCCTGTCGCCTCCGTGCCGCTCGGATGGCCTGAACGGCTCTCCGAAGGCGCGCCGGCGCGAAGAAGGACGATCCGTGGGGAATTCATGTTTGTCGGTGTTCAAAAAGGACTGGTGGGCGGATACCCGGTGTCTCGACTCCTCGGCCCGGGGCAACTGGTGGGATATGTGTCTGCTGTTGCACGACGCGAAGCCGAGAGGGCGATTGACCATGAGCATTCGAGATTGGGCCGGCCTGATCATTACGACCGAACGCGACATCTTGCACACCCTCATCCAGCTCGCCCAATTCAATGTCGCCGTCATCCAAAGTGCCACAATGACGCTCGGTGACAAAAAAGTGATGGGCCAAAAAGACATTGGCGAACACATAGTGACGGTGTCTTGCCGACGGTTTCTCAGGCAGGAAAAACAACGGAAGTTCCATAACTTGCGCCAACAGCGGTATATGGCTCGCAAGCACAATGACGCACGGCTGACGCCGAAAAGACGCGGGGATGATGCTCAAATGCGGCCTCTTTCCCAAATCCCCATTCCCAAATCCCCAAATCCCCATTCCCAACTCCCCTCTGACAAGCCTCCGGAAACGGAGAAGACTACAGATCAAGAAAAGACTTCCGCACGGTCTGCGACCGTGACGGTGCCGGTCAGTACCCCAACCTGGGACGCCTATGCGAGTGCCTACCAAGCCCGGTACCAAGTCGACCCGGTCCGCAATGCCAAGGTCAACAGTCAACTCGTGCAACTGGTGCGGCATGTGGGGGGCGATGAGGCGCCCAAGCTGGCCCGGTTCTACCTCACGCACAACGACAGTTTCTACGTGCAGAAACGCCATCCGGTGGATTTCCTTCTCCGCGACTATTCCGGCCTGATGACCCAAATGCGCACCGGCCACAAGGCGACGCGGCAGGAAGCGCAGCAGGCCGAGGCGGGGGATGCCCTGCGAGAGCAAGTCACCCGGGTCCAGAAGCTGCTCACCCCTGGCACGGAGGCCTCATGAACAAAGTGCTCGTCGCGCTCCGGATCACGTATGAAGCCATCGGGCAGTCGGTCACGGACCTGGGCCTCGCCGCCCTGGTCACCGATCTGGCCGCGTATCCCGAGGCGGATGTCCTCGTCGCGCTCAGCCGCTGCCGCCGCGAGCTCCGGAAGCTGACCCTCGTCGACATTCTCGATCGGCTGCCGTGCGGCCATCCCGGCCCGGAGGAAGCCTGGGCGATCGTGGCGCCGAGCTTGGCCAATGAAGCCGTGACGATCGTCTGGACCGGGCCCATGGCGGACGCGATGGGCGCCGCCCGCACATTGGGGCGGGATCCGATCGCCGCCCGGAAAGCCTTCCAGGAAACCTATGTCGCCGCGGTGGCCCGCGCGCGAGCAAAAGGCGAGGGTCCGACCTGGACGGCCTCACTGGGGTGGGATGTCGCCGGCCGGGAAGCGCCGCTGCTGGAGGCGGTGGCGAAGGGGCGGCTGTTCCCGGAGTTTGCCAAGAAGCTGTGTCCCCAACTCACGATCGAGAACCCTGCCGTGCTGGCGCTCACGGCCGAGGTCCGCACAATGGAGCCGTCATGCCCGAGTTGATTCATTTGCCCTCGACAGAGATCCGCGAGCTCGCAGCCTTGCGGGAGGTGGCGCTGGTGGGCGCCTGGGAGCGGCGGTTCATTCGGGATCTCCAGGGCCGGACGGTCCTCACGCGCCGGCAGTGGTTGGTCCTGCGACAGATTCGGCTGAGGTATCGCCGACAGCTGGAGGTGACGGGATGACCTCATGCACCAAATGCGGCGGGCTCTTGTTCGACGAAGGAGCGGAGTGGCGCTGTCTGATCTGTGGGAAGCGATTTTATCGCCGCGCGACGTCTCAGCCGGCACGGCCGGCGCTTCTGTCGCGTGGTCGCCCCGAGCGAGAAATCCGTAGGAAGTCTCGAATCTTGACAATCAACGAGCGTGAGGCCCGGAAGCGGGAGTACATGCGCCGACCCG
>FRDC01001070.1_pt2 | contig 36926 bp, 41 predicted proteins | sample 1106171 | NCBI WGS metagenome assembly FRDC01 (sample SAMEA3930566, study PRJEB13176) | freshwater metagenome | biome: Drinking water system; feature: drinking water; material: water | place: Singapore | collected 2014-12-20 | reverse complement strand
AAAACTTGTTTCTTAACCGGACACGCCTGAAAAAATTTAAAATCTTTGGTCCGGCCTCGAGGAAAGCTCATCACTGGAACACCCTACGCTGACAACATCAACATCTTCGATCCCATTGACCAAATGGGGCCACTGCACCAACCCTTTCATCGCTGCATCCTCTCGAAAAAGCAGTTACTCGCACTTTCAGCACAGGATGGCTGGAGAGTTGAACGGGTGATCGAGAAAAACTACTTCGATACTTACTTTCCATTCGTCAATGCGCAGTTTCTCTACCATTTCTTCAAAAGTGGGAACGGCCTGGACATTGCTTTTAAAACGCCGAAAATCTGTCACTTTGTGAAAAACCCAACTCTCATCCTTTGGGGGCTATTCGGGCGTTTTTTTGCCCGATCCAGAGATTTGGTGTTGGTCGCGAAACGCGAACAAGATTGAGTACAATAAAAAATTAAAGTGTACACAAAATAATTATAATAAAGATAAAACCACTCCAATGTTTTGACAGACGATTTTTTTTCCACTAGGGGGCACCCGAGGGGAACAAAAAAATGCTTACAAATCGGGTTAAAACGCTGCTTCCGGAAGAGGTCCAACGACAGCTTGAAAAAAATCTCTTTCGCCACCAGATCAACAAAGTTTTACACGGTCATCCATCTCCGATGTACTGGAAGGCTCCCAATGAAGGCGTCGTTCTAAAGAAACCAGAAGGCACTTGGAAGTCCCGCAGGGTGAATTTTTACATCGGAATTCCATATTGTATTCCAACAGACCCTCCCCACTGCGGTTTTTGCCTCTTTCCTACTGAAAAATACACCGGCAAAGACGCCATGAACACCTACCTCGACCACTTGGAGATGGAAGCAACCCAGTATGTCGATTTTTATGAAGGGGCTTCATTAGAGTCTATTTATGTTGGGGGAGGAACCCCTAATCTTCTAGCACCCGAATCGTATGCAAGGCTTCTGGAGATTGCTCGTAAGATTTTTCCAAATATGAATGACTCTATCGAAAAAACCCTGGAGGGAATTCCACAGCTCTTCAATGAAGCGAAGGTCAAGGCAATTCGAGACGCCGGCTTTAACCGGGTCAGCATGGGCGTTCAGCAGATGAACGACAAGCTGATCAAGCACAGCGGTCGTAGACAGACCCGAAGACAAATTTTTGAAGCCATCTCTCTTTTCCACAAATACTCGCTTGCCTGCAACCTGGACCTGATTTACGGCTGGCCCGAACAGACCGTAGAAGACATGCTACAAGACCTCAGAGATGCGGTAGATCTGGGTGTTCGTCACATCACTCATTACGAGCTAAACATCGGAGGACGTTCCGACTTCTCTACCGCCCGTAAGGATTTAGTGGCCAATGTCCCAACAAAAATTGCCATGTATCAGGAGGCCAAGAATTTCTTGACCGAAAGCGGCTACATACGAAGAACGGTATATGACTGGGAGAAACCAGAGCCCAACGAAAAATTTTCTTTTGCTGGGGCAGAGAAGTACTCTTATGAAAACAATCTCAGGGAACTTCTCAAAGTCGAAGCCGACTCTTCAATCACGACCAACAGCATGGGAGCAATCGGATACGCGGCAATCAACAACCACTTTGGAGGTCCGAACACAGCTGAACCCGCTACGGCAATGATGAATCACAAATCTTTGAGCAAATACTACGAAGATACAGAGAACGGAAGGCTCCCCGTAGAACGAATGTTCAGACTGGGACTCAACGACGTGAAGCTTACTTGGATCTTTCAGTGTTCTCAGGAAATGAAGATCAGCAAAACTCAGTACCGCAAAATTTTTGATGACTGCCTTTATAAGGAGTATAGAAATATTTGGAGCGTTCTTGAAGAAAGGAATTGGATTCGAAATACCGAAGAGGAGATCCAGTTTATCAATGAAGGGGAGTTCTACATTCCAACAATTCAGGCCCTTCTCAGCAAGGCTCGTCTCGAGGAGATTTCACTAGCTAGTAAACTGGCCTAGAAGCCAGAGTAAGTTTCGGCTATTCCATGAAGGAAGAAAAGCGAGAGATTAGCGCTGAAGATGGAACCAGATTGGCAATCTGGGGAATTCCGTCCCCCATTCCTGCCATCGGTAACGTTCTACTGACTCATGGCACCTGTTCTGACCGAAAGATTTGCCTCGGCATTGCCAAGTACCTTGCTCGATCTGGACTCAACTGCTGGATTCTGGAATGGAGAGAACACGGAGAAAGTGCCTTCAGTCCAGAACCATTCAACTTCGACACCATTGCAACTCAAGACCTGAAGACTGCCATTCGGTTCATAAATGCATCCGGATCCAAACTCCCCCTTTTTTTTCTGGGACACAGTGGAGGTGGAATAGCCCTCTCCCTGCTTCTAGCCAGAGAACCCTCGCTTCAACACCAGTTCCAGGGGATAGTCCTTATCGCGGCGCAGGCTTTTGATGGTGCAAGAGTTCAGAACAATCGAATCTGGCTAACTCTAATTAAGTTCATGTGCTGGGTTCTGGAAGAACTGCCCGGGCCCTGGTTTGGTCTGGGGCCGCACCGGGAGAAATACTTTATAATGAAGCAGTGGTTCAACTGGAACCTGAGCGGCAAGTTTCTGGGATCAGATCAATTTGATTATATGATCGGGGTTCGCCAAATAGAGGTTCCAGTGCTGGGCCTCGCCGCAGAAGGAGACCGGCTCATCGCCCCTGCTGAAGGCTGCCAAAGCTTGATCGAGGCCTTTGGAAGCCCCGAAAAGAAATTTATCTCGTGCGGGAAGAGTTCGGGATTTTCGGATAACTTCTCCCACGGTCGATTGCTCTTATCCAAACCCGCCGCCCGCGAAGTCTGGCCTTTGATTCACAGGTGGATTCTTGGTAGATTGCCCCCATGAATTCCCAGCATGAAATTTCCATCGCCGCCGAACCCTACCAGCTTTTTCAACAGTGGTACGACGAAGCCAAAAAGGGCGCTGAAGGCGTCAATAAGCATGAGCCGGATGCAGTTGCTTTAGCCACCAGTACTTCCGATGGGAAACCCTCTCTCCGTTTTGTGTTGTTCAAAGGAATCACTCGTCAGCTTTTTGTTTTTCACACCAACTATGACAGCCGAAAAGGGAAAGAGCTTCTTGCCAATCCCCACGCTGCGCTGGCCTTTCACTGGAGCGTTCCTGAAAGGCAGGTTCGGATCGAAGGCTCCGTCTCGAAACTGACCGATGCAGAGTCTCTGGCTTACTGGAATAGCAGGCCGTTTGAGAGTCAGATTTCCGCGCTTGCTTCCAGTCAGAGTGAAGCGATTGTGAGCCGGGAGTCCTTAGAAAAACGAGTGCAAGAGTTGCGAGAAAAATATCGCAAAAAAGGCACTGCGCCTCGCCCGCCTCATTGGGGTGGTTTTGGAATTTCTCCAGAACGCATTGAATTTTGGGAAGCCCGAAGCAATCGCCTTCATGATCGAGTCAGCTACATGAAATCCGGCAGCGGCTGGAAAGCCGCACGCCTCTCACCTTAAAATTTCTTTGAGAGGACCCACCACAGCCCGATACGATTGCGGCGTGGGATGCACTTCGTTTTCAATCAGCTTCTTCCCGCCCGTGATTCGATTCATGTCCCAATCACCGTAATAGATATAGCGAATGCCCTTGGCTTCTAACAATTCCATGAGCTCAAATCCGCGATCACTGGAGACTTCTGGATAAAGTAATACATAAAAGTCGCGAGCATGAAGATGCTCCAAAGCAGCTTTCTGAATTTCTTCGATGGATCGCGCTGTAAATTCCATATCGCGCTTGGAGATTGTCCACGGCAAATCGATTTTTAAAACTCGAAGAATTTTACTTTTTGCCAAAGCTCTGAAAATAAAAGTTCGAAGAGGCCGCGCGTTTTCTTGCGATCCTGCGAACCGAAACTGATTTTGATCGTCGATAAAATAGTGCGGTCTTCTAAAACCATAGTCGGAGATGTACCGCATCGTCCCCACCACTCTGCGAATGTGGTCGTCGATGAAGGTGTAAATCACAGTACCTGTTTTTTCTGGCACCTCTTCTGGAACTTTTATCGAGCGGAGAAAAAAGGCAGCCTCTCCAGGAGAACCGCCCATCAAGCCGTAGTTGTAAACTTTCCTCTGGGGTAAGAGCTGCGAGGCATAGTACGCCATGGTTTCGTTGTCGTTCACCCCTTCACCGAAGGTGAACGAGCAGCCCACAAAAACGAGAAACTCCTCAGCCTTCTTTTTGTCCTGCCCCGGAACGACACGGCGTTTTTCCATTTCGATCGTGTACTGGCGCTGGTAGATGAGTTCCTTTTGTTCAGGAGACCCTCTGAATTTTTTTGCCACCACCGACTTGGCCAAGTAGTCGACGCCCGTTCCAGGAACATTCCGAAAACTTCCTAACGGTTCAAACTCCGTCGGCAACAGCCGCTTCGACAAATGAATCTCGCTCGGATGGGATTCAGAATCAGCTGCGGGAGAAACCGGAAAAGACCCGTACCGGCTTCGCTGTTTCAGGGCGCGAACTTTCTCGGGGCTTGCCAAGTTGGTTCCGAGATGATTTCGACCGAACGGATTGTGATCTGTAAAATAGCTCGCGGGCATGATCCAGCCCGTCAAAACATCCAGCACCACCAAGGCTAGAAGTGCGGCAAACAAACCTAGGGCTACGGACAAAATTCGGAAAGACCAAGTTCGTTTTGACATCGGGCGCGCGACCAAGTTAGGGGACGATAGCATATTTCAGAGGAGGGAGAACTCGTGAAAGCCTATCGTATTTTTACAGTCCTAGCGTGCATTGCGTCACTCAATGCTCACGCAGCGCCATCGATCGCTATTCTGAGCGATCTCGACGACACCGTGAAAGTTTCAAACGCTCCCAATTTTTTAGATCTTACCTGGCGCGCCCTTTTCAGCGAACGCGCATTCGCAGGAATGAGCATGCTTTACACGGAAATGAATGCTGCCAATGAAGCGCGCACCGGAAAGACTGAAAAAACTTATTTCGTCACCGGTACCGGCACGTGGCTGGAAGGAATTGTTCAAGACTTTTTGAAGGAGAACCAGTTTTCCTCAGACTACGAACTCTTCTTGCGGGAATGGTTTTCAGGAAAAAGTACGGAAACATTTAAAGACGAAGTCATTCCTCAAATCTTAGATCAAAAAATCACCGAAAACGTGATTCTCATCGGCGATGACGGCGCGAAAGATCCCGAAGTTTACGAGCGCATTCAACAGAAATACGGATCTCGTGTGAGCGGGATTTACATCCATAAGATTCGGGGCAGAAACGTTCCCACTGGCCAGGTTACGTACGACACCGCCATGGACATTGCGCTCTATGAACTCACCGAAGGGCGCCTCCCGGTCCAATCCGTACTCCGCGTGGGGAGTGCGATTATTTCCAATGCCGAAAACATTGAATGGGTGATGCACTTTTATTATTGCCCGATGCCGGGACGGCAGCGCGTTTCCGATACATTGAAAGACAAAGTTCTTACTTACGACCCTTCGGGCGTCGCTTTGACTTTGGCTTCGATGATCGAGGAGAAGATCGAGCAGATTTGCTTGCAGCGCTCTTACCAGCAGATTTCTGCAAGAGGCCGGTAGCCTGATCTAAGAATTCAGCGAGAGCTTGGCTTCGAGTTTCCAACGAAGCAATTTGCAAGCTTTCATTGGCAGTGTGCATTCCCGCACCAGTAGCGCCTAGGCCGTCAATGAGAACAAGCCCCTCGCGGCTCATATAGCAAGAATCAGCAGCCCCACCAGACTGAACCGATTTCAACTTTCGATTTTCAATCTTCTGCAAAATTTTCAAATACGTCTGAACGAAGGTTTTTGACTGCGGCGCGAGCATCATCGGCGGACAATCGTCCACGATTTCAAAACTCGCCTCAGCTGCGACTTTGGATTTTTTAGAGCGATAGAGAACCGGCTTCAAAATCTTTGTAATGGCTGCGTGCACTTGTTCACGGTCTTTCAAGGTGACGAAACGAACATCGACTTTGGCAACCGCTTCGCCGGCCACAACATTATACCGGTCGCGGCCAGCTGCGATTGCGCCGACATTGACGGTGATTTGTTTCTTTAAATTCGTGAGTTTCTGAATCTGCGCAAGCTTGTCGATCAACTCGTGCGCGGCATTCACGCCTTCTTCAAAGGCTCGCCCCGAATGCGCCTCGAGTCCTTGGACTCGAATTTCGTACCAGCGATTCCCTTTTCGAGAATCAATGATCGAGCCATCTTCAAACGAAGGTTCAAATCCCAAAACTAAAACAGAACCTTCCGAAAAAGTTTTAAACGTGGACTGAAATCCCGGCGACCCTTTTTCTTCCGATGGAGCAGAAACAAATCGCAGAGTAAATTCTGGCGTCGAATTCTTCTGAAGATACTTTTGAATTCCGCTCAGAGCGACGACCTGCCCCCCTTTATCGTCCACCACTCCTTGGCCCAAAGCCGTCACGCCGTCCGAGGTGTAACGTGTGGTCGGCGCCGCTCCCGCTTCTAACGTATCGGCATGAGTGACAAACGTTACACACTGAGGAGATTTCCCCTTCAGCGTCCCCACCAAGAGATGCCCGCAGCGAATATCTGCTTTTGGATTGGCAACGAGTTGGCAAACAAAGCCGAGCTTTTCCAATTCGGCTCTTAAAATGCCCTGAACACGATCGACCCCAGCAATGTTGTCGGGGCCAGAATGGACTTCTACCAGCGTTTTAAGAAGGGATTCGTTAGAACTCAAGGATCGCTTTCTTGATCATCTCAATGCCCTCGCGAAGCTGGTTTTCATTAATGACCAGTGGCGGAGCAAATCGAATAATGTGTTCACGAGTGGGTTTCGCGAGCAGCCCTTTTTCCTGAAGCGCCACGCAAAGATCCCAGGCCGTTTTTTTGCCCTTCTCTTTAATGATCACAGCGTTCAGCAATCCCTTTCCGCGAACTCCGACAACATTCTCGTGCTTCAATTTAGAAAGTTCACTTCGAAAGATTTCGCCCATCTTCTGGGCGTTCTCAGCCAGCTTCTCGTCTTTCACGACTTCCAAAGCAGCGACAGCCACCACACAGGCCAAAGGATTTCCACCGAAGGTCGAACCGTGTTCGCCCGGTTTGATACAAAGCATGATGTCGTCATCCGCAAGAACAGCAGATACCGGTAACATCCCACCTGAAAGGGCTTTACCCAAAATCAAAATATCGGGACGCACTCCTTCGTGCTGACAAGCCAAGAGTTTTCCGGTGCGAGCAATTCCGGTTTGAATTTCATCAGCAATAAAAAGAACGTTGTGCTTCTTACAGAGATCGTAAGCCTTGCGCAGATAGCCTTCATCCGGCACGACGACGCCTGCCTCACCTTGAATCGGTTCAATCAAAAATCCGGCGACGTTGGGATCTTTCAAAGCCTTCTCGAGCGACGCCAAATTATTGTATTCGACGATTTCTAAACCCGGCAGGTACGGACCAAACCCATCGCGCGACTCGCCGCTAGTTGAAGCGGAGATCACTGCAATCGTGCGGCCGTGAAAGTTATCACTGCACGCCAGAATCTTCGCCTTCTGATCGGGAATCTTCTTTTTCATGTAAGCCCATTTGCGACAGAGCTTCAGGGCCGTCTCCACACCTTCCACACCGGTGTTCATCGGGAGGACTCGCTGGTAACCAAAGTATTCGCCCAAGTACTTTTCGTAGGGTCCTAACACATCATTATAGAAGGCGCGGGAAGTGAGGCTTAATTTCCCCGCCTGATCTTGCATGGCCTTGACGATCTTGGGGTGACAATGCCCCTGGTTCACCGCCGAATAAGCGGAGAGAAAGTCCAAGTAGCGTGTGCCCTCGGGACTCCAAAGATAAACGCCTTCTCCTTTAGTGAGGACCACGGGGAGAGGGTGGTAGTTGTGAGCACCGTAGCGCTCTTCCAAGGCCATGGCCTGTTCACTGCTCGGATTCTTTTGAAATGCACTCATGCCGGGTACCATACCACAAGATTGTCAACATTCATGAGATCAGTTAGCTTGTTGCACATGAAGATTCTGTTCGGTTTCCTCGCAAGCTTTGCACTGCAAACAGCGCACGCCGCGGCACCGGTGGCGGGTGAGGGACTAGTGGACCTACATGCCCATGTCTTCATGTACGAAGGGTTTGGAGTGCCCTGGTTTGGGAAATTCAATGGCCCCATTGAAGTGAAGAGCTGGAAAGAAAAGATGGGTTCCAAGATCAACCCCGAGGCGCTTGAGAAATCGGGCGCTCAGGTGGTGGTGGTGGCTCTGTACACCCACCCTCTTTTTCGAGGGGAGCCGCGAGACGCGATTCGTCGACAGATTTTTACGGCCAAGCAGTTTGTGAAGGCCCATCCCCATTGGGTCATTGCTCGCTCGCCGAATGAACTGGAGCAGGCCCATGCTGCTGGGAAGAAAGCCCTGGTCTTTTCGCTCGAAGGGGCTGCCCAAGTTTTGGAAACAGAACAAGATCTGGTGGAATTCATCGACCAAGAGGGCATTCGCATCGTCACGCTCTATCATTTTATTGATGACCATTTCGGTGGCGCGGCCTTGATGCGCGGAACGGGTTCCGCTGCAAATCCACTGGGATGGTTTAAAGCCTGGAAAAATGGCACGCGCGATTCCCAAGGCGTGCTCGTGAATACGAAGGGCATGACCGATACCGGTCGGAGGCTCGCTCACTCGCTGATTCAACGAGGGGTGTGGATGGATCTGTCTCACGCGACGGATGCGGATCAGGTCGAACTCACCCAGATTTCCGAAAAAGCCCAGCTTCCCCTCCTTTATACACACACGGCACTGAGAAAATACCTCGGGGCTGAGCGCGGCATTTCGGAGATCCAGCTTCAAGCGGTGAAGCGCACCGGCGGGATTCTGGGGATTATCCCCAGCGAAGACATGCTTCAAGACACGCCTTCTAGGCTCGCACCCTGCGGAGCGGGCGGCATTCCCGCCTTAAAACATCAGGTTCAAGAGGCTGGACAGGTTGTTGGAGAAGATGCTGTGTCGCTAGGCAGCGATCTCAATGCTCCGCTGAGCTTCATCCGCGCCGACTGCAATGGCTCGCAGTTTTCGGACTATTCTCAACTCGGAGCCATCTGGAATTCAACGCAACGCGGCGGACTTAATGTAAAAAAGTTTGTAAAAGTATGGTCGCGCGTGCATACCCATCCTAACGAAAGCCTGAACAAGGCTTCTAAGAAATAGCGTTAGGCTGAGAGTGTGCGGTGGCAAAAGAGGGACTCCTTGAAATGATAGCCGGGCTGAATCCCGTAAAAAAAGTCACGGATTACTTGGACCATGTTCGCAAGGTTCAGGATTTAATCGACGACGGCTTTGCGCCTAAAGTGCCCATCACTTTTGAAAAGAATAATTTTTTAATTAAGACCGCTGATTCCAAAAAGGAACTCGAGCAGGTTTTAAAACTTCGTTACCAGGTTTTCTTCCGCGAGTTTGGTCGCACCGTTTTTCCGTTCGGCTGGGACATGGATCGCTTCGACTCGGTCTGCGACCACCTGGTCATTATCGACAAAGAAATTGATCGCGTCGTGGGAACGTACCGCTTGATCTCGAGCGGGTTCTCAAAAGAATTTTACTCTGAAGATGAATTCGTTCTGAAAAATTTCACTGCCCTTCCGGATGTGAAATTAGAATTGGGGCGCGCCTGCATCCACAAAGACTATAGAACGGGCGCAGTGATGGCCTATCTCTGGCGCGGCCTTTCGAAATACTTGAATGCCGTGGACGCTAAATTTCTTTTCGGCTGCACCAGCGTCAAGACCATGGAACCCCAGGAAGTGGCGTTGGTCTACAAGCACCTGCTCGATGGTGGACACCTGAGCAACCCTTACGAAATTATTCCCACTCTAAAATTCACGATGCCGGGTTTAGAAGAAGCCATTGCACGCGTTCAAAAGGCGCAGCCCACTGAAGAGTCGGCTGCAAAGTTAAAGGAGTTGTTGCCCCCGCTGCTTCAATCCTATCTGCGAGCCGGAGCGAAAGTTTGCGGTGAACCCGCCCTCGATGTGGACTTTAAATGCGTTGACTTCTTTACGATTCTGCAGGTCGACCAGATGACCAAGCAGTTCGAGCGTAAATACCAAGTTTAAATATGAGAATTCTATGGAAGGGGCCATTGATGTTGGCCCTCTTAGGTGAGTTTCTTTTTTCGTCTTGGGTCTACTTCAGGTTCGTCAAAGACGTTACAAAGCGGCGCCACTTTTCAAAACGAAAACTGGCCCTCACTTGCAAGCTCATTCTCAAAGTTCTCAATATCGATCTCGAAGTTCAGGGTTTAGATAAAATCCGAGCACAGCATCCGGGTGAGAACTTCTTGGTGGTGAGCAACCATCTTTCCTATGTCGATGTCATTTTGATGGAGACGGTCTTTCCGATGCTCTTCATCACCTCTGTTGAGGTGAAAAATTCTTTCGGCCTGGGAGCCTTCGTCGAATACGGGGCGTGCCTTTTTGTTGAACGCCGGAATCGAAATAATATCTCAGGTGAGATTACTGAAATCACCGATGCCCTCAAAGAGGGATGGAACGTCATGGTCTTTGCTGAAGCCACCAGTACCAATGGCGACACGGTTCTTCCTTTTAAGAAATCGCTTTTCGATTCAGCGATCCTCTCCGGAAGAAAAGTTTTGCCACTCACCTTGGTTTACACCGAAGTCAACGGCAACCCGATCGCCCCCGAGGTTCGAGACTCCATCTTTTACTATGGGGATATCGAGTTCGGCACTCAGTTCTTGGCCATGCTTCGTCTCAAGTCGGTTAAAGCGAAGCTCTTCTTCTTGGCCCCTCTTCCGACGGATCCAGACCGACGGGTTCTTGCTCAAAAAGCGCATGACGGAATTTCGACGCTTTACCACGCCGAGTCACCGCTGGCTCGCCGTAGTGTTCTCTCCTGAAGTCTGATAAGTTTATCTCTCGCCTATGACAACATCCTTCAGCGAACTCCAGCAGCTTGAGACTTTGGCCGAACGTTTTCAGAAATATTCAAAAATTGCGCGAGTCGAAATTCCCGCGCGAGTGAAGCACGGAAAACTCGATTTTCCCCTCTACACTTTTTCTATCGGCTCGCAGAAACCCGAAGCGCCTGTGTTTGGTGTTTCCGGTGGTGTTCACGGACTCGAGCGAATCGGCAGCCACTTAGCCATCGCGTTTTTGAATAACTTCTTGCAGCGCTTGGAATGGGACGAAACTTTTCAATGGCAACTCGAACGAATGAGATTTTCCTTCATTCCCCTGGTGAACCCGGTGGGCATGTATCTCACGCGACGTTCGAACGGAAATCACGTCGACATTATGCGCAACTCTCCGATCGTCGCCGAGCACTCCAGCTGGATGATCGGCGGTCAGCGCATCTCGCCTCATATTCCTTGGTACATGGGAAAAGAGCCGGGCAAGATGGAAGTGGAGTCACAGACTTTGGTCGATTTTTTTAAGCGCGAGGTTTTTGATTCCTCAGCGTCTGTACTTTTTGATTTCCACTCCGGCTTTGGTTACGTCGACCAGCTCTGGTTTCCTTGGGCGAAGAGCAAGACTCCGTTTCCACATCTAGCAGAAGTTTATCGCTTGAAGCGCCTGATGGATTTGGTGATGCCCAATCACATTTATATTTTTGAACCCCAAGCGAAGAACTACACTACGCACGGCGACCTCTGGGACCACCTCTACATCGAACATCAGAAAAAGATTCAGGGCACGCCCCAAGCCAAGAATGTGCTGATGCCCATTACTTTGGAAATGGGCTCGTGGATTTGGATTAAGAAAAACCCCTGGCAGTTTTTCTCACTTCTGGGACCGTTTAATCCTATCAAGCCGCATCGACATCGCCGTACTATGCGCCGCCATTTACCGATGCTGGATTTCTTTACCCGAGTCATTATTTCTCACGGGTCGTGGACCGATCTTTCCAACACAGAGAGAGAAGAAGCTCACGCCGCTGCGATTAAACTTTGGTATCAGAATCGCCTCCCATTCAAACGCCCGGCTGAAATCACAGAATAACGCAGCGCTATACCAAAAGGTGGTGACCACCTTTTGGCAGTTGAACTTCTCGAAATCTGCCCCGATGATGGAGGGATGCATACCTTCTTCGTCCTCTATTCGGCAGGAACCGTCGGCGCCCTCGTCAGCACTCTCGTAGGCTGGGGCATGTACCATATGGGACTCTTTGCGGTGATGGGCTCCACGCTCGCTCCCCAAACTTCCATGTCGACGCTTTACCCTCGGCTCGTTTTTGGAGGACTTTGGGCATTGCTCATTCAATTGCCAGGTTTGAACCGCTTACCGTGGCTACAAGCCGGCTTCTTGCTCTCCCTCTTTCCATTCGTCGCTCAATGCCTGTACTTCCTTCCCTCGAGCGGCTCGGGATGGTTCGGTAGTCACCACGGATGGGGCACTGCGGTAGTGGTATTCCTGATCTGGTTGATCTGGGGTCTCACCACCAGCCTCACCAGCTCACTCACTCGTCGATAAATTTCAGCCTGTGACTGGTCTCGTTACTTTTCGCTTTACGTCAAAATCAATATATGAATATATAAGCACTTGTTTATATATATTCAAGACTGAGGACTGAATGCTCCAATCTTTGAATCAAATCGGTCAGAACCAAGTCGGCAAGGGTCTGAAGGAAAAGAAAGTCTTCGGCTTACTGGCCGATACTTTTTCCGCGCTGGGCGATTCTTCGCGCGTTCAGATTGTTTGGGTTCTGTCGAAAGGCGAACTCTGCGTGGGTGACATCGCGGCATTGCTTGATGTTTCGCAACCCGCAGTCAGCCACCATTTAAGAACACTCCGAAATTTACAGCTGGTGAAAGTCCGCCGCGACGGCCGGACGTCCTATTACTCGTTGGACGACGATCACATCAATCGTCTCCTCCACGAAGGGATTAAGCACGTCGAAGAATTGGTTCAGAAGTGAGACATCTATGAATTTGCGCAAACTAGGTGAATTGAAAAAAGGAATGCGAGGGCTGATCAAACGAATCGATGATTCGAGCAGCGAATTCTCGCGCCGGCTTTTGGAAATGGGATTGATCGAAGGATCGACGGTAGAAATCGTCCACGAAGCTCCGTTCGGTGGAGACCCGATTGCGTTGCGCGTGCGCGGTTCTCTCGTCGCTTTACGCAGAAACGAAGCGAATCGGATCGAGGTAGAAGTATGACCCTTCGAGTTGCTCTAGCTGGAAATCCGAACTGCGGCAAAACCGCTCTCTTCAACGCGCTAACAGGCAGCCGTCAGAAGGTGGCAAACTATCCGGGTGTCACGGTGGAACGCAAAGAGGGCAGCGTGAAAACGGCCTCGGGTCTCACCATCAGTGTCTTAGATTTACCCGGTACCTATAGTTTGGACGCCCACACGCCCGATGAAGCCATTGCGCGCGATGTGATCTTGGGAAAACTTTCGACCGAAGCGTCTCCCCGGATTTTAGTAGTGGTCGCAGATGTCACCAATCTTGAGCGCAACTTGGGATTGCTGCTGGAATTGAAATCGCTCGGTAAGCCTGTGGTGCTCGTTCTGAACATGATGGATTTGGCCATTCGACGAGGTATCGATGTCGACGTTCAAGCACTTTCGAAAGAATTGGGTGTGACTGTGATCCCCACCGTCGCGGTGAAGCGCACAGGAATTCCGGAATTGCTTCAGCACTTGGAAAAGGAATTTCATGCCCCAACTGAAGAAGTGAAAGCACAGGAGTGGAAGAAATCCTCTCCTGATGATGTGCGCGCGCGCTTTGCTGAAGTTGATCGCATCTTGAAAAAATGCACGCGCAAGGTGGGCCAACCAGAAATCTGGACCGACAAGATTGACCATGTCGTGTTGCACCCCGTTTATGGAACGACCCTTTTACTGGGAGTGTTGGCGCTGATGTTCCAAGCGATTTTTACCTGGGCCAAGATTCCCCAAGAGTGGATTCAAGAAGGCTTAGGCTGGCTAGGAGCGGCCGTCGGAACGCACATGCCCGACGGAGCGCTGAAGAGTTTGCTCGCCGATGGAATTATTTCGGGCGTGGGGGCTGTGCTCGTTTTCCTCCCACAGATTCTTTTACTGTTCCTGTTTATTCTTTTCCTAGAAGACTCGGGCTACATGTCTCGAGCCGCTTTCTTGATGGATCGCCTGATGGGAAAAGTGGGACTGAACGGCCGTGCGTTCATTCCACTGCTTTCGTCTTATGCGTGCGCAATTCCCGGAATCATGGCCACGCGAACGATTGAAAACAAACGCGATCGAATGACCACCATCTTAGTGGCACCGCTCACAACTTGTTCAGCACGCTTGCCTGTGTATTCGCTTCTCATTGCAGCGTTCATTCCCAACACGTCGGTACTGGGATTCTTGAAGCTGCCAGGATTGGTGATGCTGGGCCTTTATTTGGGCGGAATCATCGCGGCGCTCGTCATGGCCGTGATCTTCAAGAAGACTTTATTTAAAGGCGCGAAGCCACAACTGCTCATGGAATTGCCAACCTATAAGTGGCCGAGCCTTCGAGGCATTACTCTGGGCTTGCTCGAGCGCTCGAAACTCTTTGTTCGTCGTGCGGGAACCGTGATTCTTTCACTATCCGTTATTCTGTGGTTCTTGGCTTCGTATCCCCATGCTCCCGAAGGAGCGACAGAGCCGGCCATTCGGTACAGTTACGCTGGAAAAATCGGTGGCGCGATCGAACCGTTCCTAAAGCCACTCGGCTTTGATTGGAGAATCTCAGTGGCACTCATTCCGGGTTTTGCCGCCCGCGAAGTGATGGTCGGAGCACTTGCAACTGTGTACGCCGTCGAAGCCAAAGAATCTGAAACAGCTGCTGCATTGGGCCCCATCTTGGCCAAAAACTGGTCGCTCGCTACCGCACTGAGTTTGCTGGTTTGGTACATCCTGGCTTGCCAGTGCTTATCGACATTAGCGGTCACCCGACGTGAAACCAATAGCTGGCGCTGGCCGATTTTCATGCTGGTTTATATGACAACGCTCGCTTACGTCGCATCGTTCGTCACTTACCGCCTCGCTCTTTGGGCGGGATGGGGTTGAGCCATGACTCCGCAAATCCAAGAATGGATTGCCTTTAGCATTGTCGGGGTGGTGGTGTTTTCTATCGCACTTGGATTTTTTCGCGGCACGATTGCTCCGGCCTTTGCCAAGGCATTGCTTAAATCTGGAAAAGTTCGTTGGGCGATGCGGTTTAAGAAATTGAGCCGAGAAGAAACTGGCTGCGACAATTGCTCGAAAAATACTTCTATTTAGAAGAGTCCACGTTCAAAGCAAAGCGCGTGAGACCCACCCGTCGTAAAGTATCCATCAACCGAATCACAGAACCATGCGGAGTTTGCTGGTCGGCGCTGATCATGGCTGTTTGTTCACCGGCAGTACCCATCGCCGCTAATTTTTTCTCGAGCGTTTCCCAATCCACGGGTTTTTGGTCCCACATCACGCCGCCGTCTTTCGTCACGGTGAACTGATACGGGGTTTTTTCCGTAGCTTCGCCGGAGCGGGCTTTCGGAAGCTGAACTTTAATTGCAGATTGGTAAATCACCGGCGCGGTCATTAGAAAAATCACGAGCAGAACGAGAACCACATCGACCAACGGGGTGACGTTGATTCCGGAAAAAAGTTCGTCGTCTGAGGAGTTTTCTAAACTCGCCACTAGGGCACCAGCTTTCCGATTAGGAAACTTTTCAACGCTTCGGCTTCAGCGACTGCGGATTTCACTTTCCGCTGAAAAAGGTTGAAGGCTGCTGCTGCTGGAATGGCCACCAAAATACCGACTGCAGTTGCAATCAGGGCTTCCGAAATTCCGGCCGTCACTGCTTGGGGCGCGCTATTTCCCATTTGCTGGGAGAGATCATGAAACGCTTTGATGATCCCCAGAACCGTTCCGAACAATCCGATGAACGGGGCATTGTTTCCGATCGTGGCCAGAATGGCCAAGTTCCGCTCCCACTGGAGGCGGGCGCGCACAACCACATCCTGCGCCACCTGAGAGAGCACCTCGGGGGAAACGTTTTTCGAATCCTTACTATGGGTCAATAAAGCCTGAGTGAGGGCGGCCTCTAAATCGGGCATGCCGCCAAACTGGTTGCGCACGCGGGTGTTGGCGACGTCTAAGACTTCGTCCCACTTTCCGCTACCAGCGGCCTTGCGCACTCGCTCGCGAAATTCTTTGAGACCCTTGGATGCTTGGCGATAAAATCCGACTCGCTCAAACATCAAGGCCACCGAAAGAATCGAGAGAAGCAGCAATAAATAGAGAACCCATTCAGCCCCGATTAACGAAATTCCTAAGAAGAGTTTTGCAACCATAGTCCTCTCAGGGTACACCGCCCGCAAGAATGACAGAATGCGTTATCGCTTAGCCGGTTTACACAGCCGGCAAACTCTGGCAGTGTGCGCTTATTCATAAAGGGGTAGATATGGGTTTTGAAATTGTCACCAAAAACAATGTCAGAGATCGGTTCAAGTCTTGGCCACGTCCTGAGATTTGGAAGGACGCCTCCGATACCGACTGGAACAATTGGATTTGGCAGCAACAAAAGCGCATCAAGTCCATGGACCAATTGGAAAAGGTCCTGAATGTCACACAAGAAGAACGCGACGCCTTCGCCGGTTCACACGAAATGTTTAACATGGGTATTACTCCCTACTACGCGAGCTTGATGGACAAAGATGATCCGAATTGTCCGATTCGCTTGCAGTCCGTGCCGAAAAAGGGCGAGCTCAACATTCTGCCCACCGACATGGAAGATCCACTCGCGGAAGAACGAGATATGCCAGTTCCTGGCATTACCCATCGCTATCCCGATCGCGTGCTTTTCTACACGACTCACAACTGTCCGGTTTATTGCCGCCACTGCACGCGCAAACGAAAGGTTTCTGATCCGTCGAGCTCGGCTGCGAACAAGCAGCTTGAAGAGAGCCTGGCTTACATTCAAGCTCATAAAGAAGTTCGCGACGTCGTGATTTCAGGCGGAGATCCGCTTTCAAACTCGGACGATCGCTTGGAATACATTCTCTCGCGCTTGCGTGCGATGGATCACATCGAAGTCTTCCGCATCGGCACTCGAAATTTAGTTACCCTTCCACAACGCGTGACCGACTCATTTGCCAAGATGCTGAGCAAGTACCACCCGGTTTTTGTTCACACGCACTTCAATCATCCGAAGGAATGCACGAAGGAAGCCTTCGATGCTTGCGCCAAATTGGCTGATGCCGGTTGCGTGATTAACAACCAAATGGTGCTCCTCAAGGGCGTGAACGATAAGCCGGAAATCGTCAAAGAACTGAACCACAAGTTATTGATGATGAGAGTGCGCCCGTACTACATTTTCCAATGCGATATGTCCCAAGGAATCAGCCACTTCCGCACACCTGTGGAGGTAGGCATTAATATCATCGAAAAGCTGCGCGGGTGGACAAGCGGCATGGCTGTGCCGCATTATGTAATTGATGCCCCCGGTGGCGGCGGAAAGATCCCGCTCCTGCCGAATTACCTGGTGAAACGAGACGGGAAAAAATGGGTTCTGCGCAACTTCAAAAACCAGGAGTTCACCTACACCGAGCCCTGAGCTTCGGTTGCGGAATTGCGCTTTTGCTAGCCGGTTCGTGCTCGTCCATGCCCGAACCCAAAATGACTACCTACGAATTTCCCCGGGAAGCTTTCGTCAATAAACCTCCGCGTCCGTATGACGTCATCGGCATGGTTCGAAGCAAGGCCGATTTCTTCTCTCTCGATGCCAATCACGACGAATCCACTCTCTGCCGAAATTATTACAACCGCGCCGTCAGCGACCTCGTGAAGATTGCCAAAGAGCAAGGCGGCGATGCCGTGCTCGATGTGAGAAGCGTGGTGATGCTCTTTGATGGAAAAACAGAAACCTATCCCACTCCAGAATGTTCCGACGAAGGAGCCGAGGGACAGGTTCTCGTGCAAGGAACAGCGATCAAGTGGAAGCGAAAACCCGGTGAACCCGAAACCACTTTCGAACCCCTCACTCCAGCCCCCGTAGAAAAAAACAGCGAACCCAAAGAACGCTTCCACTACAAAAACCAGGGAATGAACGACATCGAAATGGATATTCGCGATCCCTACAACAGCACCCTCTCTTCAGTAGAGCCGCTGCCCCCCGGTCACTTTGCCGAAGTCAAATCCGCCGCAAAGTTTCGGAGCCCATCAGCCAAAAAGCCAACCTACGTCCCCCGCCCCAGCGACTCCGCACGAGCTCACCAATAAAGGTGGGACAGCGCCCACTCCCACGCTCTACGTCCCATCTCCCGTGCCCATGCCTCACGCCCTCGAGGGCCTCCTCGCCTTTGGTTGGGTTCGGTTGGGTTTGCTAGTGTAGGATTGGCCTGATTGGCTTTGATGGGATAGGTGGCGAATATTTTGCTTTGTGTTCAGACTATGCCGTCTACTCAACACACCCGACTCTGGGTTTCACAGCCGCACTCCCAATTCATCTTTACCATTCGAAGTCGAATGCCCATGGCCTATCGAAGGCAGATTGCTTTGGAGATTTTTAGAGCAATTAAGCCAGTCATTCGAAATATTTATGAAGCGTACTTGGTACATAGCGATGCGCATTGGATGACGTTCCTTCACGCACAGAAAAGAATTCTCACCACCAAGAAGGCGACGCAAAAAAGCAAAAATCAGGGCCTTCACCTGAGACTTCGAAGATTGGAACTCGGCCTCACGCTCCGGGAATTAGCCGCCGTTTCCAAGGTCGACTATAGTCAGCTGAGCCTAATCGAAAGAGGCTACGTGATCCCCAGACCTCGCACCTACTACAAACTCAAACGCGTCCTCTTCCCCAAAAATTCCCAACCCAACCCAACCAAAGGCGAGGAGAGGAAAAAAGAGCGAGCACCCACCTCTAGTGGAGTCCGTTCGAGCTAGAGCTAGACAGCCTTTGAGTATTACTACTCCAGGGTCACTCTTCGAAATCGTATTTGCGGAGGGTTTCGATTGCGGCTTTGAAGCCGCTTTTCACCGTTTCGCCCAGCAATTTTGGCGAAAGGCTGAAGTGTTCGCGAAAGAACATGTTGGCGTCCGAAGGACTCGGGTGGATGTAAATCGTATCGACTTCGGGCTTGGTGTGCAGTTCCGCTTCGAGAATTTCTAAAATTCTGAGCCGGTGCTGATCCGAAATTTTTTCCTGCTTACAGTAATTTGAAACCGCCAAGATGGCTTCTTTCTCGGACTTCTTGCTGTGAACGTGGTTATTGATTTTTTGCTCAATCAGCAAATAGATCGACTGAATCAAAATCGCTGGCAGGCCGTAGTCTGTGAGCGAACCGATTTCTTTCACAAAGTGATAGGGCTGGTGCGTGTGACTGGCAATGACCAGATCCGCTCCGGCATCCACTGCGACGTGGGTGGAGAGGGTGTCTCGGACTTCGCCATCGATGTAATAGAGAGACTTATCGTTCTGATCGCGAATCTGGTAGGGCGCGAAAATAAACGGAAGCGATGTCGAAGCAGCGCACGCCTCGGAAATGGCCACATCATTGTCGTACTGACAGGTCAGATCGTGCGGGGGCGGTTGGTAGCTGTATTTTCCAAACACCACTTTACGAGAGTGGTTCAGCTGGGTGGCGACAATGAAAAGATCAGCAGCGTAATCTTCAAACCGGTTGGAGGGGAGAACCTCCTCGCGCATGTACTGCTCAATACCGCCTGTTGAAAAAATCCCGGTCGTCTTGATCCAATCCAACCGGGTCAGCATTTCCCAATTTCCCTGAATCAAGGCTGTGAACAGACTTCGAAAGAGCATCACATTCGAGAGTTGCTCTTTGGCCAGGCCAGTTCGGATCTTAAACATCTTGTTGTACGTCAGACGGGAAAGCACCTTCGGGATCTTGTCGGCGGGGTCGGTGGGTGCCCTGCCCAAGAAGGAGTTAAAAACGTTCTCCAACGAATAACCGGCGGCCAAGTAAGCCGAGATAATCGATCCGGCACTCGACCCCACGTAAGTCGAGATCTCCCGCCCCTGCCGTTGGCGGGGGGTAGAGGTGTCGGCAACCGTTCCTCCAAAGAACTTAAAACCCTGTTCTTGTAGAGCTAAAGCCACTCCCACGTGAAAAGCTCCGGCTTTGGTAGCGCCACCGCTACAGACAAAGGCGATCTTCTTTTTCCTGGGAATGCGAATCTTAGCCGAGTGCGACATGTTTGGCATCCTGGGTGTCAGTTTATCAGTACTTGAATTTATGTGTCATGGAAATACAATGGATAGTCAGGAGACCTGAATGAAGGCCGCATTCACCAATTCGACTCAAAATCAACCCTCCGGTCAGTGGATTCCCTTGATGGAATACGCTACCAAAAAAGGCGTCAGTCTTTCGACGCTTCGCAGATATATCAAATCCGACAAGGTTCAATACCGCGTAGAAAACGGTCGGTACCTGCTATTAGATCCGGATGCCTCGAACAGCATCGAAGAGCAGCTCCGAAAGGCTCACGAGGAAATCGCCGAGCTGAAGATGTTGATCGCCCTCTATGAAGAAAAAATTCCTAGCCCGAGAATGGACGTCTGATCTGAGATCAGCGCTCGCTCTCCTCATTACTGCTGCAGCGCTAGCCGGTCCTCTGGCTCATGCCAATGCAGAGCTCGATCGCATGTACGCGATGGAGACCATCGGCCACCTGAAAGCCTGGGACAACGTCGACGGCCTTTTTGCCGACTATGTCGCGCAGGCATACAACGAATACTTTTCACAGCAGACCCGCTTCATCGCTCAGGATATTTCGAAGGGCGAAAACCTGCTCACTCAATCCAAAATTCCTTACGTGAAGCTGATTGAGGACAAAGAAGTTCTCGGTCAGCTCTCCCGCGCCATGCGCGTTGAAAGTTTGATTCGTACGAAAGTCACTAAAGAAGGCCCGAGTTATCGTTTCAACCTGGAGTGGCTGCACACCCCGAAGATGGACCTACTCGCCACTGAAACTTTTACGCTCCAAGAGCCCGGCGATGGAAAGTCCTTCGGATTGGGCAATATCAAAGGATCTTTGCAAGAAGCCCTCGATCGCATGATCAAGAAAGTACCGTTTACTGCGCAGGTCACCGGCCGCGACAATAACTCGGTCACCGTCAACGTGGGCAAGGCTTCGAATATTCGAAGAGGCGACACACTCGTCATTGCAACGCTCGAAGAAATCAAACGCCACCCTCTCCTGAAAAGCATTGTGGACTGGAGAATGGCCCAAATCGGAAAAATCGAAATCGAAGACGTGGATGAGAAGATTGCCTTCGGTCGCGTGGTGGAAGAAGAACCCGGCAGACAGATTTCTCGATTCCAAAAAGTCGTTCAAATTATTCCGAAGGCCATTCCGCTCGCTCCGGAAGTGCAAATCGAAGAGAGCGAAGAGACCAAGTCGATCAACAGCCCGCCCAGCCTGGGCTGGGTAAATGGGTCCATTATCGTGGGCTCTTTGGATCGTGAAATTTCGGATTCCACCAACGCCGGCCAAAAAGGCAGCGGCTTCTTTTATGGCGGCATCGGTGAAGCGCAGCTCTGGCTCACTCGCCAATGGTTCGTGGACCTACAACTCGGAGGCGGCACCTCCTCCTTTACTCAGAAGAACATTTCGACCAACGCTGAAACCGCATCGGGCGTAAACGGCACGATGTTCTTCGGCAAATTCGATGTCGGCTACACCTTCTTTACAACGACCCAGCTCTTCGGTCCCAAAGGCTTTGTGCGCTTAGGCTATCAGTGGACCAACTACGGCTTCCCACAGATGCCCGCCCTGCTCTTGGTTCCGAGCTCCTACGGCGGCTTGTTCGTAGGGATCGGGGGAGAGCTCCCGGTCCGTGACGAATGGGGCATTGCTGTTACCCTCGACTTCGGCCTCATCAATAGCGCGACGGTGAGCGACCTGTCCTACGGCGAAGTGAGAGGGTCTCAGCACCTAGCTTTCTTTATCGGCACCTACTATCGCCTGAACCAGAGACTCAACTTCCGCGCAGGAATGACCCTCATGGCGGATAGTGCGGACTTCGCAAATTCCGCATCCCTCTCGAATCGCTTGACTTCCTTTGGCCCTTCGCTTCAATACTACTTCTAAACGAGTACTATGACGAAGGACCAGGCCGCTAAACGCATCCACGAGCTTATCGATCAGATTCACCATCACGATTTCTTGTATTACGTGATGGATGACCCCAAGGTGACCGACGCGGTCTACGACACGCTCTTCAAGGAACTCCAAACTTTAGAGAAGGATTTCCCAGACCTTCGCAGGCCCGACTCTCCCACCCAACGTGTGGGCGGAAAAGTTTTAGATAAATTCGTGAAGGTGAAACACCAAGTACCCATGCTCTCGCTCGCCAATGCCATGACTGAAGAAGAGTTTATGGATTTCAATACGCGCGTCCATAAGCTGCTGGATTTGAGCGAAGGCAAGGCGGTGGAGTATCTGGCCGAGTTGAAGTTCGACGGACTTTCCATGAGTTTGACTTACGAAAATGGACGCCTCGTCACCGCTGCCACTCGTGGAGACGGCGAGACGGGCGAAGACGTCACCCACAATATTCAGACCATTCGCGAGATCCCGCTACGCTTGAAAGAAAAGAACCCCCCTAAACTCATAGAGATTCGTGGCGAGATTATGCTGAAGATTGCCGATTTCAAGAAATTGAATCAGCAGCAAGAAAAGAACGGCGACAAAGTTTTTGCGAATCCGCGAAATGCCGCAGCGGGTTCGATCCGGCAGCTCGACCCTGCCGTAGCAGCTTCACGACCCCTGACGTGCTTCTGGTACGCCATGGGCAAGGTGGACGGCTGGAAGTTTAAAACCATGTCGGAATATGAAGAGACTTTGGAAGAGTGGGGCTTCCGGATCAGCCCCCACCGTGCTGTCTGCAAAAGCGCAAAGGATGTCATCGCGTTCTATCGGAAAATCGAAGCCATGCGGGAAAAGTTGCCGTTTGAAATCGACGGCGTCGTGGTGAAGCTCAACAGCTTAAATGACATTGAGCGAGCGGGTTATGTTTCAAGAAGCCCGCGCGGAATGATTGCTTTTAAGTACCCACCCCGACAGGAAAGCACGACCATTGAAGACATCATTGTTCAAGTGGGTCGCACGGGTGCACTTACTCCCGTAGCTATGCTGGCTCCAATCAATGTGAGCGGAGTGATTGTTCGTCGGGCGACTTTGCACAATCAAGACGAGATTGACCGCAAAGACGTGCGCATCGGCGACCGCGTGATCATCCAACGCGCGGGGGATGTAATTCCCGAAGTCGTCAGCGTCATCACGGATTCTCGAACCGGAAAGGAAAAGAAGTTTTTACTTCCCAAGAAATGCCCCGTCTGCGGCACTCCCGCGGTTCGAAAAGAGGGAGAAGCCGTTACTCGCTGCCCGAATCTCCAATGCATCGCTCAGGTGAAGGAACGCCTGCTCCATTTCATTTCGCGCGATGCTTTGAATGTCGAAGGACTGGGAGTGAAAATTGTCGATCAGCTCGTTGAAGAAAAAATGGTCAAAACCTATGCCGATCTCTTTCGGCTGAAGAAAGAAGACTTTTTAAAGCTCGAAGGATTTGCGGAAAAGTCGAGCCAGAAACTTTTCGATACGATTCAGAACTCAGTTAAACCCGAGCTTTATCGATTCATCTACGGTCTGGGGATCCGACACGTTGGCGAAGCGACCGCCAAGGAGCTCGCGAATCACTTCCGCTCTTTGGAGCCGATGATGAAAGCCTCCCAAGAGGAATTCGAAGCCATTCACGAAATTGGGCCCGAGATGGCCCGCAGCCTCAGCGAGTTCTTCTCGTCCCGAGACAATCGTGAGGAGGTGACTGAAGTCCTGAAGTTTGTCCATCCTAAGAATCCCCCCAAAATCTCCGGCCCCCAAAAACTCACCGGAAAAACCTTGGTCCTTACTGGCACCCTTCCCAGCTTAAGCCGATCCGATGCCACCAAGCTCATCGAAGAACAAGGCGGCCGCGTCAGCTCCAGCGTTTCCAAAAACACCGACTACGTCGTCGCTGGCGACGAAGCCGGAAGCAAGCTCGACAAAGCCCAGCAGTTGGGAGTCCCGATCCTTGACGAAAAGGGACTCCTCAAGCTGGTCCAATAATCAGTTCAACTGCAAAGCAATGGTTGCCGCTTGCTTCTTGCGAGCAGCCATCACCGAAGTTTCGTAAACCACTTTATTCGACTGAGTCTGACGGCGAGGTGCCGCTGACGTGCCGATGTAAAGTTTTCTGGGTTCCATTTCTGGCGTCCACGCATACATGAGCTCAGACGATTCGATCATGTTGGCCTGAGATCCCCAGAGTTCCTTCGAAAGATATCCAAACGAAAGGTAGTCTCCCGTTTTCGCCAAGAATTTTCCCATGCCCCAAGCGTCGTCAATCGACTCTTCAAAATCATTGCCGTATACCCACGCGTGAATGAGGGGAAAGGCGAAGAAGGGCGAAGCGGAAGTGGCTCGATGACCGGCCGAAACAGCGGCGTTCCAGTTTGCAATCATATGAGACGCCGAACCGCTGCTGCAGCCTTCGGTATAGGCCACACGGAGCTGGTTCTTTTTCAAGCCCACATTCTGCGCCGGACGAATGACCACAGACTCTCCACCGGAGTGAGTAAAGGAAAACATATCGATCACGGGAGTATTCCGAGCAAGATCTCTCCACTGTTTTTCCAGAGACCTCGTGTCGTCTGCCTTTTCGCTCAACGCCCAGCGCACATATTCATAGCGAGCGTAAACCCAAGGAGCGGCGTAAACCATGGCAGCATAGTTCACGATGTCGTTGAAAGGCTGAACCAAACCCCCATCGATGGGAATCATTGTCCCGCGCTGAGAATACCGGACGTCTTGATAGGATTGCAAAAACTCCATCGAGTTCTTGTCGTAAGCGACCTTGTTGGAATCGTTGTTGAAGTAGACGGTTGCCAAAACTCGGCTGAAATCCTTTTCCATGAAGGAAACAGCGTACCGACTGGTATCGCGGTCCAACACGTCCCGAATGATGGACATGGAAAACGGCTGGCCGAGCTGCTGCGCTGTCAGCCTGAGTTCATCATTAATCCCTAAAAGATCATCCGCCAAAGGAAGGTTGAGCTTGAAGAGAGTCGAGGTCTCTTTCACGTAAAGATAAGTCAGGTCGTACTTCTCTTTGCCGAGAACCAACTTCACATTGTACTTTCCGGGCTTCAGTACATGCATTCCACCTTCAGCAAATACTCGAAACGTGCGGGGCTGACTTTCTTCCAAAGGCTCCAGCACATGAATCGTCGTTTCAATTTCGGTTCTCATACAACCAGTCAGTGCCAAGAGCACCAGCACCCCTAAATACTTCCTCATAGATATCTCCCCAAGATTTTGAACTGAGCCTCACTCAGTACGTGATTGGCCCCTATCCATAGGTAGGCCGACTTTTCGATACACTTCTTTTCTTCCCCACAGAGTTGAACGACTTGCTGAACATCCTCGTCCAGAATTTCATTCGCCTCTGCTCGAGTTTCTACAAATTTTTGGACGACGGGAGGGAGAGCGACTTGCTTCAATCCTTCCTCGTGTCGGGTCATCCATTCTGGTTTTTCAACATGGTAGCGCTGAAAAAAGGAGCGATCCTTTCCAGCCGCTTTTAAAGAAGCATCCTGAAGTTCATGGATCACGCCGTGAAGCTGGCGGTAGGCGCTGGCTACTTTCGGGGGGAGCTTTTGGATGAACTCTTCTTGATTTTCGTATTCCACTGCTTCGTCATTGAGCTCTTGAGTGCTCAAACCGGCCGCTTTCACTTCATCCGCTATTTTTTGAATGGCTGATTGATAACGCTTTTGAAGCTCCTCGCTTGCTTGAGTAACAAACGAAGGAGTTCGAACAACGGGCGCACCGGTAGAAGACGATGAACTTTGAGTTGTCGTAATATTTAATTCTTGTTGAACGTCAGATTGATCGAAGTGGCGCCAAATCCAGGCCGCCAAAACGCCGACTAGTAACGCAACGGTTACCAGCCCCCCCAGGCCCCGTTTCATTCCTCATTTCCCCCGGCGGCGTATTAAGCAGGATGAAAAAGAAAAACAAGACGAAACGACCGTTGCTTGGCGTTACTTCTTTGGTGCGATCGGTCGTTTGAAATCGCCGGATTCGACTTTGCGAACAATTCGATCCCAACGATCCGCGTAAGTTTTGTAAGTGTTGAAGAGAGTGCGAAACCGAAATTGAATCGCGTTCGTGGGTTTTCCCATCGTATTGAGCGATTCCATGAGTTGATCGAGTTGGCGACGACGGACATTTGGAGGAAGACGCTCAGCGCCAGTTTGATATTGCATGTAGAGTTGGTGTACCTGCTGCACCATTTGTTCGGCCTGGCCCACCATGTCTTTTATGCGCGTTATTGTCTGCGATTTTTCATCATCATCGAAATCACCAGCCATAGACACGTCCTTTGCATTTAGGTTACCACAGGAACTATGAAGTCAAAAACCCAGTACTCTTGCACCGAATGTGGATTCAACAGCCCGAAGTGGATGGGCAAATGTCCCACCTGCGAAGCTTGGAATACTTTAGTTGAAGAAAAGCCAGGTTCTGAGCTCGTAGCCGAGGGCTCACTTGCTTCTGTAAAAGATGAGTTCAAAGGATTTCAAACTTCTTTAAAAGACTGGGTCACCCTCGAGGAAGAGGCCGACGACGATAAGCAAGTCTCAAAAAAAGACGGTATGGCGAAGAACCGCCTCTCTACAGGAATTTCTGAACTCGACCGCGTACTCGGCGGCGGTTTGGTGCGCGACAGTTTTGTTTTGTTAGGGGGAGACCCTGGAATCGGAAAAAGTACGCTGCTCCTTCAAATGGTGAGCGGTGTTCTGAAAGCTAATCCCAGTTTAAAAATTTTGTATGTCAGCGGAGAGGAATCAATCGAACAGATCCGCGACCGTGCCTCGCGGTTACAAGTCGCTAGTAAGAAGCAAGTCTTTCTGGCTTCAGAAACTCAGCTCGAGCGAGTTTTCGCAACCGTGAAAGAAATTCGTCCCGACATTCTCATGATGGACAGCTTGCAAACTTTCTCGAGTGGGTACTTAGATTCCGCTCCCGGAAGTGTGAGCCAAGTGAGAGACGTCGCAGTAAAACTCATGACTCTGGCCAAGAGCGCGGGCATTTCCGTTTGGCTGGTGGGTCACGTGACCAAAGAAGGAACCATCGCCGGACCTAAAACGGTCGAACACATGGTCGACACCGTCCTTTACATTGAAGGCGAGGGGGGATTCAGCCACCGACTACTTCGTGCTGTGAAGAATCGCTTCGGGAGCACGCGTGAGCTCGGGGTCTTTGAAATGGATAGCGAAGGTTTGCGAGAGGTGACCAATCCTTCGGCATTATTTTTAAGTGAAAGAAAAAATACGATTCCGGGTGTTGCCGTAGCCGTCTCACTAGAAGGGACACGTCCTCTTTTGGTAGAGCTTCAGGCGCTTGTCGTCTCCAGTGCTCTAGCCATGCCCCGTCGTACAGCAGTGGGAATGGAGGCCTCACGGGTTTCCTTACTCTCTGCCATTTTAGAAAGACACATGCGTTTGCCTTTGGCTCAGAATGATCTGTTCTTCAACGTGGTCGGCGGATTACGCCTGACTGAAACGGCCTGCGACCTTGCAGCAGCCGCAGCGATTTGGTCGAGCCTGAAGGAAGCTCCGTTTCCCAATGACTGGGTTTTCATTGGCGAGCTAGGCCTGACCGGCGAAGTAAGAAAAGTTTCGCAGCTGGACCTGCGCCTCAACGAGGCTAAGAAGCTCGGATTCAAAACCTTCGTCGTGCCGAAGCAACAGGAAAAGAAACTAGAAGGCTTTGCTTCCGAAGGAACGCGCGTGATTTTCGTCAACTCGGTAAATGAAATTCCGAAGCTGATCAGTTAGGGCCCCGGGCCGCCGCAACTGCCGGCGTCGATGATGACCCACTGACCGTTCAGACAGAATGCTCTGCCGGGAATCCCATAGCAGCCGGAGTTGTACGTGCGCACAGCTCCGGAGGGGTACATCGTGCTTCCCCCGTTCGGCGTACAGCCTGCCAAAGCTATCGGAGAGCACACCCACTGTCCGGCGGCGTTCTTGGTAAGATATTGTCCAGTCGGACAATTCGCAGGAAGCGCAGTCGTGCTCGTTCCACCGGTGGCCACGCAACCTTGAAAATTATTTGCTCCATCGACTGTCACGGTCAGAGGAATTGTTTTTAGCACTTCTCTTGATCCATACACCGTTCCTTGATCGATCAGAATTTCTAGATTGGCTTGAAAATCTCCACCCGCAGGGGGGTTCAAACCCACCACACGAATTCTTCGAACGACTGTGCCCGGAATTCCTTTCACGGGTTGACCCATTCGAAAGTCGGGAGTGGCCGCACCAGCAGGAGCGTTCACCACGAGTGTTTGTATTCCGGTGGTCGGTGCGTTGGTATTGTCGGGAGTGCTTAAAAGTCCGCCAGTAGCCGTGAATACGGCCTGTCCATTCAGATTGCTTTGGCAAATCGCAGGATTCGTAAGCGCCATCTGCAATACGCTCACGCCATTCTGAATCTTAAACGCAACGTCGACCGAGCGTCCCATTTTGCCCTGCATCTGCATCATCTCCGCAGCGCCCAAGGCGACCACGGCAACCAATGCCGCACCCATCATCACTTCAATAAGTGTGAAGCCCTTGTAATTATTCATTTTTCCCCCAAAGAAACCCTTACCCACCTTCCATTATAGCACACTGAGTCTAATGCTTTATACGAGCAGGAATGGGAACATTGCATACCTCGATATGCTGCGGATGATGAAAGAACCAAGCTTCGGGACGAAACTTTCTGGACTTCACGAGCTTTGCAAACAGGGGGGTGTCTGTACGCAATACTTCGAAATTCGTTCTTTCCTTCTCAGGGACATCTGTCGCGAGTCGGAATGCCTTAATAGAAACTCGATCTACTGGATTTGTGTAAAAACCCATTGGGACAGGTCCTCGTTTAGAGGCCGAGAGGTACTCCATTCCATCGATAACTCGCCCAACCAGAGTGACATTTCGATCTAAATGGCGGGGTGCGTGACCAATGACGGCATAGAGTTCGGTACCGCCGCCACTGTCCGGAGAAACATCTCGACCGGCACCAACAGCCCCATAGCAGTGAAGCATCCACATCTTATTTTCAGCAGCGTCCCGCGCAACGGGAAACCCGGAAGAGAACCCGACCTCCCGCGCGTAAACATCGGGCTCATTCAAACGGTTGAAAGGAACCTTGGCATCCAGCTTCCGATCAAACTCTGCCGCTAGGGTTGCCTTTCCATTTTTCAGAGGACGTTTTTTTTCTGGATTGTCGGAATTGGGATCTGCCCATTGAACGACGTAGTTATCTTGTGTGCGAATGATGGCCAAGCCATCCCAGTAGCGATCGCGCGCTAAGGCCTTCACATTCTCAACATGCTTGGGAGCAAAATCCGGAGCGAGCTCAATCACCACGCGCCCCCGATCTAAATCCATGTACAAAGTGTTCTCAGGACTGACGGTGCGCCAATCCGAGGGCTTCGACGCGGCGAGGATTTCGGACATTGCCTGAAGTTTTTCATCGGAAGCAAAAGCTTGTCCCACCCAGCTCAATAAGAGGAAAAAAAGCATACGCACCTCACTTAGCTAAAACGCGTTTGACAGCCACTTTCCAGCGCTCCAATGATTCCTCGCGCTCTGCGGGCGTAAACTTCGGAATAAATTCCTTATCCTGCTTCCAGGTTTTTTCCACATCCTGGAGACTCGACCAAAGACCGATTCCCAACCCTGCAGCAAAAACCGCCCCCAGGCTCGTCGTTTCCAAATATTTTGGGCGCTTCAGAGAAACCCCAAGAACATCTGCTTGAAACTGCATCAGTAAATTATTTGCGGAAGCCCCACCATCCACATTCAAAGAACGAAGTGGCTTTTTCATATCCATCTGCATAGCCCGCAAAATATCGGTGTTTTGAAACGCAATTCCCTCCAGCACAGCGCGAGCAAAATGCGCGCGCGTGGTTCCGCGAGTCAGTCCAGTAAACATTCCGGTCGCGGTAGGATCCCAAAAGGGGGCGCCCATTCCTGTTAGTGCCGGAACAAATACAACTCCATCGCTTGAAAGAACTTTCTTAGCCAGCGATTCAACTTCCGCCGCATTTTTGAAAAACCCTAAACCATCTCGCAACCATTGAACGGCCGCGCCCGCAACAAAGGCACTTCCCTCCAAGGCGTAGGTGTATTCGCCAGATGGCAACGCCCAAGCCACCGTGGTCAGTAAGCGATGATCGCTGAAGTACGGCTGCGACCCCGTGTTCACCAAAAGGAAAGCCCCAGTGCCATACGTGCACTTCGCCATTCCCGGTTCGATGCACGCTTGTCCCAAAAGGGCGGATTGCTGATCTCCCAAAACTCCGGTGATTGGAATTCCATCTGGCAAACCAGGAAACCCTTTCGTACGACCAAACTCTCCGACCGAATTTCTCACTTCCGGCCAAATGGTTTTTGAAACTCCCAGATGGGTGCAAAGTTCGTCGTCCCATCTTTTTTGGCGAATATCGAAACAGAGTGTGCGCGAAGCATTGCTGGGTTCAGTGGCGTGAACTTCGCCACCAGTAATTCTTGCAATCAAGAAACTATCGATCGTTCCCGCAGCAAGTCGTCCCTGTCCCAATGCCGTTTTGAGTTGCGACCAATTTTGCAAAGCCCATGCGGCCTTAGTTCCTGAAAAATAAGGATCGAGAAGGAGGCCGGTCTTCTCCTGAAAAAGTTTTTCGGTGCCCGACTTTTTTAGATCTTCGCAAAAATCTGCTGTGCGCCGATCTTGCCAAACAATGGCTCGAGAAAAAGATTTGTTGGTTTTCTTATCCCAAAAGCAGAGCGTCTCGCGCTGATTCGTGATGCCGATGGCCAAGATTTTTTTCTTTTGGATCTTGCTCGTCACCTTTTTGACAGTGGCGACAGTCGTCTTCCAAATATCCTCGGGATCGTGTTCAACCCAGCCTGGTTTTGGAAAATGTTGTTTAAAATCAATGGAGGCCTCGGCGACTTTCTTGAGTTTTTGGTCCATCAACAAAGCCGTGGTCCCAGTGGTCCCCTGATCAATCGCTAAAATATATTCTGCCATCCCCCACAATTATCAGTGAAATCATGCAATTGCGACTTAAATTTGGCCACCTGCGGCCGATAAGTAATCGATGAACTATCGGCGGCACCTGCCCATTCTCATCACAGCAGCCATCGCACTTTCGATCACGATTGTTTTCTACATCGTGAGTCGCCACCACTCCGTGAATCGGGAGCTCTCGCTCGCGCTCTCTTGGGCACGACAAGTGAGCGTGCAGGCGGAGAGTCTCGCACTCGACGCTCGCCAACGCGGTGAGGGTGATTCATTGAATTGGGCCGCAAAACTTTTGAATCAAGGCACTGAGCCACGACTCCTGCGCGTAAGCCGCATGCAGGGGGACTCCGACGACCTCATCGTCAAGACCAACGCGCGCAACGAAGGTTACCGCATCAACGGCGTGACGAATGTTTTCGAATTTCAGAAAATGATTTTTCCAGAAGACTCGCGCAAGAACGGCGGGATTCGAATTCTAATTCAGCTCGACTACCTGGGCTTTTTGGGAACACGCTCGAAGTTCAGCAACGACCTGGCAGCCTTTCTGCTCTTCGCACTTTGTTGGACGGCACTCTACTTCGCGTATCGCCGCTGGGCCTATGGCCGCAAACGCGGAGATAGCTACGTTCGCCAGATTGTTTTGGACTGGGTTGGAAAAGCGCGAATCGTTCTCACCGCGCTCGGCGGGCACATCCGCAACATGGTTAAGGAAGCGCAAAGTCTAACCGTGGCAGCAGCGAAGTCGCGCCAGAGTCTAGGAGACCTGCGTGAGCGCATTCACGGTGGAATTCGGGACATCCGAGAAGGACGCCAAGCCCTCAAAGAAAATGAGCGTACGGCCACTCATGCCGAAGTCATTGCTCTCAACCTGGCTGTCGAAGCTGCCCGCACGGGAGAAGAAGGCCGTTACCTACTCAGCATGGCCGAAGAACTTCACCGCATGATTCAGAAACTGAAGAAACTCAATGAAAAGTGCGAAGCCACGATTGCGAAAATCGAAGTTCAGTTAGAACCCTGGTCTACGGATGCCGACATGGCCTTCCACTCTTACGACGATGTCTTCAGAGCAGCCCAAGTGATGGACGGACACATTCGCCGCACGACCGAGTCGATTCTTCACCAAGCGCAGCACATTCATTCCTTGAATCAGGATTTAGACGGTAAACGCGCCAACACGAAGTGATAGGCCAGATGCGCTGCCAAGCGAGCGGTTCTTCCACCCACATCATGTAAAGGGTTTAATTCAAAAATACCGAGAGAAATGACCTTTTTTTCGCGTCCTGCGACTTCCACCATCTCCATCGCTTCGCTGGCGGAGAACCCTTCCGCCTGAGGTGCAGACACACCGGGAGCAAAAGCTTCCGCCACTGCATCGAGATCGAAACTCACCACCACCGCATCACACTTCTTCGCCAGAGCGCTCAATGTTCTCTTAAACGTGGCCACCGCTTTTCCGCCGCGCAATTTTTCAAACGGAACAACCGGAACTTTTTTCTTCTCAACGTAGGCCCAAAGAGCCGGCGCATTGCAGTGCTGCTGAATTCCGAATTCAATTAATCGATCCGGAGAAAGAATTCCCGCCTCGAGTGCGAGGTAAAAAGGAGACCCACTCGTAATTTCTGGATCAGGCTTTCGGACATCCAAGTGCGCATCCACATTCATGCAACCAATTCGCGGTTTTGTTTTCTTCGTGGAGGCGACGTAATCAAAAATGCCTTGAAGCTGAGAAAATCCGTGGTCATGACCGCCGCCCACATAGACACTCACCCCACAGGTGGCTTGGGCTAACGATAACTCTTTTGCCGCGCGGGCGTGATTTTCCTCGACGTTTTGCGTGAGATTTTTGACGTCTCCCAAATCTCGACAGAGGTCGCGAACCTGATTCTTTCCCTTAAGCCTTGAAAATGCTTCTCGAAATGCGGACGGACCTAGACCTGCACCTATTCGCCCACCCACGTGGACGACACCCTGATGATCCGGAATTCCTAAGAGGCACCAATTGATTCGAGTCGGCATTTACCTTAGACTTATAAGCATATAAAGGAATTAGGAAACTTGTAAATGGATGCGCAGCAAGAAAAAAAATGGTTTGTCTATATAGACGATCACCACGAAGGCCCATTTTCTGCCGAAGATCTTCACGGGAAGGTTTCCGAAGGTAAGGTCAACACTCAGACTTATGTCTGGGCTGACGGCATGTCCGATTGGCAAGTCATCACGGAAGTCACCGGACTCTCTAGCCTGGTCAGCGGCGATGCTCCCAAAAAAGAAGCGACCAAGACCTCCACCAAAACCAATGGCCGCGGAAAAAGTAAAATAGTCGAAGTGGAACCCGAAAAAAGCCGTGTCACCGCTGCAGACATTAAACGCACCGAGGAAGCTGAAATTTCCATTTCTGAAATTAGCCAAACGGGCGGAGGCGGTACCCCCGAAATCATTACCGAAGAACCTTCTCTCACCTCCATGAAAGCCAATGGCCATGGGGCTGAACATCACACTGGCACCTTAGAAACGAAAGCGACCACGGCATCCATGGAGCAATTTACACGCGAACAAAAGGTTGAAATTGAAGCAGCTCCCTCTGGTGAAAACACGAAGACCGCCCTTAGAAAAAGAAATGAACTCTTTTTCGGCAAAGGGCAGTCCCTCGGAGAAAAACTGCTGAAAAACGCGAAATCTTTCATTAGATCGAGTATTCGCTGGATTGTCCTTGCAGCCCTAGCAGGTGGTCTTTATTACAGCTACGAAAAGAACTACCTCAATGGATTGCTAGAAATCCCCGCTGTACAGAAGGGGATGCAAGCTGCCCAAGAAGTATTTCGACCCTACCTGAATAAGGCCGTAGACCTCGTTCCAGCTTTAGCAAAATGGATTCCGCCCATTTCGAACATCGACAGCATCAGCCCCGAAGATTTTGAAAATCTGAAGTCTGCTGCTCGCTCTTCACCCGACAAGGTGGGTGCGCACGTCGCAGCAGCCGTAACCAAGACGGAACCGTTAGCCCCCAGCTTTTGGATGGCATCGAACATGCCCGATGGAACAAACTTCGAGTTCTTCATTGAAGGCGTGCCCGAAACTCTGCTCGGAAAAACCTTTTACTTCTTTAAAGATCGCGTCGCCCTGCTGAAAAAGGTCGCTCGCACCTCGACCTTCCGCATGTCGGATGGTAGCGCTATTCCTCGCGGTGAATATCAGATCATCGTCACGGAATCGGAACAACAGCCCGACGCAGTCAAGACTCTACTGTCCCAGCTTCCCGTCGCCCAGCTCTCTGCTCAGCCCCTGCCAGACTACGTCCCCAAGGGCAGAAAGGTTCTCTATCGAAATGTTTTCTTCTTGGGTGGAGCGAAAGACGATCAATACCGTCTGCGGTTAAAGAAGTTTCACGAAGAAATGCGAACCAAGGCCAGTGGAGAACTCTCTGAACTCAGCATGCTCGTAACCACTTTAGAAGGTCAGTTCAAACAAACGTCGGACAAGTACAAGAACACGAAGACCATCAAGAAAGCACCGCAAAGAAACAAGTCTTGGAATCAGTTCCACACCTCTTGGCTCAGACTGAGCAGTGAGCTCGTGAACAAATCCCAAGGGTGGACCCGCGAATTCTTAGACACAAATGGTTACTTTTACCCAGCTTTCTATGATCGCATGCGCCTTCTCGCTCAGGATGTGGTGAGAGTTCATGAGATCCATCACAAGTTCTTCTCGGGAGCTGTGGACAAGAAAACTTACGACAACCAACTGGCTGAAGCGATTTCTCAAGCGCAGATTTCTTTCACTCAGTTGAAAAAGAAAATTGAAGATGCTCAGAAGCTTCTTGCTTCAAGCACCGGCATGCCAAAGAGAGAGGCCCTATGAGCGCAGCACCCAACAATCAGGAACGCAGAAGAACTAAAAGACGCCCGATCGTAGAATCCTTCTCCCTCTTTGCCGCCGTTCCGAAAAAAGGCCCCTTCCGTTTGAGAATTCAAGATGTCAGCGAACACGGCGTCGGTCTCGACATCGAAGCCGATGAGCCCGAAGAACTGAAAGACATTGCTTTGAAATCGGGTGAGACGATTGAGCTCCACTTCTATCTCAACCCGACTCTCTTTCTCCCCCTGAAATGTAAGGTCGTCCGCCTGGAAGACAAGAAATCGGGCGGCAAATTGGCTGGTCTCGAATTTACCGACACGGGCACCAAGGCTCACGGCGCCTATTTATCGTTCGTCACCCTGCTCGATAAGCTCTTGGATTCTGCTCAGCTAGCCAGCTAAAGCGGAAATCTTTACCCATTCAGAGCCGCACCCAATCCTCCGATAAAGTTCTTGGAGGATATGTTCCATGGCTCGACAAAGAACCGAAGGTGAATCCCAGGGTAAAGATCAGCACGTAGTAGACCTGGGTGAAGTTCGTGCCCAAAAGCTCGAAGAAAAGCGCCGACATGCAGAACGTATTTTCTTCAAACACCTTTTGAGTGTTTACTGCATTACGGACTCTTCACAGATGCGCCCGATTGAACTGGTGGACATCAGCGAAACGGGTATCTCTTTCCAGGTTCCGCACAATGCAGAGGATCCATGGCCGAAAGACGAAGCCAACCTCGTGGTTCGCCTCTACTTCAGTCAAGACACCTACTTGCCACTGCACTTGAAGATCGAGAACTCTAGACCCTCTATCGTCGAAGGGGATCGATTCGTACGCTACGGCTGTTCCGTCGACAAAACTTTGACGACGTTCGAAACCTTTCAGCAGTTCGTACGCTTTATGAAGCTCTATTCCGAGCACGCCCACAAGGACATGGGCGACGTCACAGTCTTTTATCTATAAAGATTAGATACCCGAGACTTGAGTCTGGGTTTCAGCTTCAGTCGCTTCGGGCAACGTGTCAGACTCGCTCGCCTGCTCAGTCTGAATGTAGTCATCCAAATAGGAATCGGGGTTGAAGGTATCAATGACACGATTATAAGTGTCTGCTTGATCGCCCGTCGGCACCGCACTCGGCGCATCGATAATACCAGGCATACGATTCACAGACGTAGCTGCAGCGACCATCAGAACCGCTGGAGCGACCCACTTGTTTAATTGATTAAATGATTTCAAACCGAATTCCCCCTGCCAAAATCATACGGAAGCGGAAATCGGATGACTAGTTTTTTTATCTGAGGATTGTAGACACAGCGCGGAAATCTATCCGGCTTTGCGTCGCGAGGAGGGCTGCTTCATCCACTCCGCCAAAATTCTGGCGGCTTTTTCAGGGTTTGCCTGCACGAGTTGGACAATCTTATCTCGCACCTGTTTAACCTCTTCGGGCGAAACTTTTTGCTGCACAGGCTTCTGTGCGGCGGGTCTAAGCTTCTTTACGGAGCTCATGCGGCCTTAGTTTTTCCGCGGAGAACCTCTGGCGAAAGTTCATCAGCAGAGATGGAGCCGAAGACGACTTCGTCGTCCATCATCGAAAATGCAAACCACTTGTCGCCCAGTCTTTGATACAGCACTTCCACCGTGGTGTCGGTGATGTCATAGGCGCTGTCGGTTTTGATTTTCTTTTCGTTGGTTTTCTTTGCTTGCTTTGCCATTTGCGTACCCTCCGTGGGATGTCTTGAGCGGCATCGTGCCGCGTACCTTTATCGCTTCGGTCATCCAGCAAAGGAATTGAGAGGGCAGAAACTGCCGTGGGCAAAGAAGGGTAAAACTTACGGAATGATGATCTGACCCTGGAGGGTCGAATACAAATCCAAGAAATTGTAAGTCCCGGAAGTCAGGGTGACAGCATGAACGCGCAAATAATCCGTTGTACTTGGGTCACTCAAAGCACTGGCAACAAAGAAGGTTCCACCCTGAGTGGCCGCAATCTGATGGCGCAGCTTCGTCCCTATATAATGAAAGAACACGGTGGAGTTGGTGGTATTCGCATTACA
>FRDC01001187.1_pt1 | contig 36929 bp, 61 predicted proteins | sample 1106171 | NCBI WGS metagenome assembly FRDC01 (sample SAMEA3930566, study PRJEB13176) | freshwater metagenome | biome: Drinking water system; feature: drinking water; material: water | place: Singapore | collected 2014-12-20 | reverse complement strand
CGCACGCTGCGCCGCGGCGCCGCGCAGCCCCACGTCGACGCGCCCGGCCGCGCCGCGCGCCGCGTCGAAAGCCAAGTCATCTTCGGCCGTGGGGCCGCCAGACGCCTCGGCCTGAATCTGCTCGAGCGCGCGCAGTTGCATGGCGCGCAAGGCCGGGTCTTCCTTGAGGTCTGAGAAAGCCGTCTTGTCGATTGTCTGCGGCGCGATGTCTGCCGCCGACAACTCGGGCGCGTCGAGATTGTAGTCCCGAATGGCCTGATTGGAGAGTCGGGCCGCCTCCTCGTAGTCGCCCTCGGCGGCGGCGTTGCTGATGGCGCTGGCAATCAGCGGCGCGACGGCCGCCACCAGCGCGATGATGCCTTCGACGATGCCCATTAGAACGTCCCTCCGCTCAAGTTGTAGTTTTGGCCTGGCTTCACGCCGCGCTTGCGCAACTCCTCTGGCGACGGAATGCCTTTGGCCTTCTGTAACTGGACGTTGGTCGCTGACTGGCGAAGGTTGGGATTGACGCTCGCGGCCTGCGCGAAACGCCCGCGCGCTGCTTTGGCCCTGTTCGCCTCATCTTCGGCGATGCGCTCCTTCCAACGCAGGCTGTCGCCTTCCGCAAGAAACGCCGCGTTCCTCCGCTGGCGTTCGGCCTCGGCCTGTTGGCCGTAGTTGGCGACTCGTTGCGCCGCGCCAGCCGCGTGGGCACCCTGCTGTGGCGCTCGGTTACCTAGGAGCGAGTCGAACTGTGAGCGCTGTTGCCACGCCGCCTGCTTCGCCTGCTGCTGGCGCATCAAGTCGGCGTACTCGCTGTAATCCATGAGGCGGCGACTTCTGTTGCCGGCCTCGATGTCGATGCGCGCACGGCGCTCGAGCTCGGCCATTTGGTGGTCGAGGTCCTCCTGCTCGGCGCGTTGCTGCTCCTCTCGCGCTTCGACAGACGGCGCATTCAACTCGTAGAACTGCTGCCAGTTGACCCAGTCACTCATTTTCGATGACCTCCAACGTGGCCGTGTACCGCCCTGACGCCGGCAGGCCGACAAAGCGGACCTGAATCCGCCCGTCGCCCAGCGCAGCCCAGTCGGCGAAAACCGCGGCGGTGTACGCCGGTGCTGCGTCGACGCGACGCAGGCCGACAAGGGCGACACCGCCCACAGCCATCCCCGGAGGCGCGAGCGTCGCGGTGGTGTTGCCGGCCGCCAGGTTGTCGACGCGCACGAGACGTCTGCGCCCAGGCAGCGAGTCGTTGAGGCGTCCGACGAGTCGCGAAAGGTATCGGTGCGTGGCCTCTGGCGTGGCCGTGTCGCTCGCCGTCGGCAACACCAGGTCTGTGACGTTGTCGGCCATCGCGTCACCCAGCCTTGTTGTTGAGCGGCGAGACGGGCGTGTAGATCAACGCCGCCGCCGAGAGAGTCAGTGCGCCCCTGAAGGCCTCCGCAATCGTCAGCGTGTGGCGCGAGCTCAGGGCCGTTGTTGGCGGCACCACCTCCATGATGTTGCCGTTATTACCAATCGCTACCGACTGTGACGCCGAGGTGTACTCGGTTACGTGCGTCACCGTGACGGACGTACTGCTTGGGTCGACAACCTCGAAGTTGAACTCCGTCGCATGCCAGTCACACAGCGTCTCGACGTCCTCGGCGACAGTGTTCCATGTCGCCGTGCAGGTGATGGCGTTGCCCGTGCCGGTGCGTGTCCTGTCTTCGTAGGGGTTGCCGGCGGCGGCGTCTTCTTCTCGGTAGATATACCCGTCGCCGGCGTTCGACCAGTCGGCCAAGAAAAGCCTGTCATCCGTCGGCCGAACGGCGCCGCAGTTCATCAGCCCCGCCGTCGAGACGTCGTAGGCCGTCCAGGTGCCGGTCTCGAGGTTCCACACCAGCGCGCGCGTCGCATAGAAGACGGACGAATCGCTCGAATAGAAAAACAACACGCGTCGACGGAGGCGGTACGCAACAGCGAAGGCGCGCGGCGCCTGCAACGTGGGTGACACCGCGACGATGCTGCGCACTGTGTCGCGAATTGGGACGTCGATGAATTGCACACCCGTCTCGTCGATGCGTGCGATGCCCTCTTGCCCCCAGGCATAGAGCGCGTTTTCGCACTCGACGACGGTTTCCGGCGCCAAGAGACGGAATGTTCTGTCGAACTCCTCGACAAAGAAATCGTTCGGCGTGCGTCCGCGTACGCGCCACAACCCGGCGTCGTTGAAGACGAAGAGCGAGTCGCCAAGTTGTGCGATGCGCTTGATGGTCGTGTCATTGCGGCCGATGCGAATGACATTCGCTGGCGGCACCGCGTCTGCCTGGAGTGGCTTCGAGAAAGCGAGGCCGTTGCCCCACGACTCTGACACCGACGAGGCCGGCATGCCGATGTATGGCAGCGAGCTGCCGACGCTGACGGCAATCGAGAACGCTGTCTTGCCGTCCTTCGCCTCAAGGAGAATCTTCCCGATGGTGCCAGGCGCGTTGTCGTTGCCGAGGTACGTCGCCACTACCAGCGCGTTGGAGTTGGCGTAGCGGTTGATGGCCTCGCACAGGTTGATGGCGGTGCGGCGAATGTTCTCTGAGGCCGTGCCGCCGCCGAACGGCTGGAACTCGTTGGCTGCAACAGGCGCGGCAACGGCGTTGAGGTTGACTGCGCCGTTGATGGTGATGACGTTGCCGACCTGCAGCGAGTTGCCGGCCACACCCACCGCAAGAATCGAGAACGTCAAGCGCGGCGGCAGCGTGAGGTTCGCGTAAAACATACAGTCGCGAAACGCAGCCACATCCTTGGCGATGGGTGGGTAGTCGTTGCTCGCTAGAATGCCGTCGCCGACGTTGTTTTGACTACGCACCGACGTAGTGCCGACGTCGCCGCCAGACACGGTGTTGGTGTACAGGTACGCGCCCATAGCGGCGCTCGGGCATAAATCTTCGAGCTCTGTGTATCCGGCCGCCACGTCGCCAGCGCTCGGTGTCTTCTCGAACACCAATTGCATCTCGTCGATGGGCGTCCCCGCGACGTCCGGGCTTCGGTAGAGGCGCAGTTTCCAGATGCGCGGCGCCGCAATCGAGACGGCCGTGGTGCACCTCGTCTGTGTTGGAATAAGCGCCCGCACGCGCACCACGCGCGCCGCACCAGCGCTGTTGGTGACAATCCACCGTCCCGAGGGCGCGGAGACGAGTTCGACGCCGTCGGCGTCCGTCGTCACCCACACGCAGCGGTATGCGACGCTGCTGCCGTTGGCGAGCCAGTTGGCGCCAGCGCCGTACCCGAGGCCAACTGCGTCGATAACACCGTAGTTGCCGCCCGTGACGAAGGTTTGGTCGAGCCCTGGCGCGCGGGGCATGCCGGCGAAGTAGCCGACCAACGTTGACGCAACGTCCGTCTCGATGCGGACGGGCCCGTCGCGCGTCGTCAGGTACTGGTTGCGCAGGCTGATGGCCGCATGCATGCGCGCGTCGATGGTGTTGGGGTAGGCCGTCGCTGCGCCGTCAATACGGCCCACCAGCGACGTCGGGGCGCTACCGTCGCCAATACGCAGCGTGCCTGGCGTCGTCGAACTCCCGTAGTTGGCGAGAAACTGTGCGCCCAGCGTTGGGTTGCTGATCAACGAGTACACCGGGCCGCCGAACGTCTCGGTCTGGGCGCGAAACGCGAGTCGCCGCGTCAGCCGCCCCTTGGAAGCGAGGTCGAAGTTGTCGAGCGTCGTCATGGCGCCTGGCGGGCGCGTGTAGACGCTGGCGTTCGTCACCAAGCCGGCGAAGTCATAGGAGACGCGCTTGGGCATGATTCACCACCCCCACGGGCGCGACGTCATGCGCTGCGCGACGCCAATCACCTTGCGGGCGCTCCCTACGGTGCGCGGCGTCAACACCTGAAGGGCGCGAGCGGTGAGGCGCTCGATTTCCTTGTCACACTCAGCAACGCGCTCGCGATAGCCAATCTGCATCATGACGCGGCGCACGACGAGCTCCGTCAGCAGCGAGTGAAGCTCGACGGGACACTGCATGACTGGCGACTTGTCGGCAGCGCAGACGTAGTCGCCGACGGCCAACAGCGGCGTGTCGTTGGCGATGGTGATGGTGGTGCCACTCGGCGCCGACAGTACCGGCGTCTCAACGATGAGGTATTCAAAGGGCGGCCGGAACGCGATGGCGTCGACGTTGTCCCCAGGCGCAAAGCTGTGCGCTGAGCCGAATGTCAGCGTCGTGGTGGCTCCGATGGCGATGGCGGTGACAACCTTGAACTCCGAGGCCGTGTTGGTGAGGCGCCCGGGCCGAACGAAGTAGGGGAGTTTCAGCGTGCCGGTGGTGGCTGGCGTGGGCCACAGCTTGATGGTGCCGGACTCCACCGTGTAACCGATGGGCTGGCCTGTGAGAGATGGTACGGCCGAGAGAATCTGCTCCGGCTCGAGCCGTGGCAGCGGGTTTTGGGCGCCGCCGATAACGGCCGAGACGTTGCGCACCTTCCCGCCGACGTTGCGCTTCGGGAGGCGGTAGCCGGCTTGGCCGTTGACGATTGAGATGTCCGAGGGGAAGACACTGAACTCCTCCGACACCGACAGCATCAGCGGGACGATTTCCGACGACATTTCGGCGTCGGCGTGGGCGAGCAAGTCGGCGTCAGCAACACCCAGCGCCGTCGAAGACGACAGCTTGCACCTGCGGCGAACGTCGGTGAGCAAGTCGCTCGCCAGCCAGGCCATGGGCTACCCCTCCGACAGCAGTCGCTTCAGCTTCTCGAGCGTCTCGGGGTCGAGCTGCTCCTCTTTCTCCTCAACAGGCATGTCGGAGGACTGGGCGGCGGCCTGTTCATCGCCGAACATCGACGACGCCATGGCCTTGCGCACCAAGTCCGCGAAACCCGCCTTGGCTTTCTTCTTCGCGCTGTCGTCGTCGTACATCAGCGAGCTCCCAGGATGGCGGTGGCAGCCCCGCCGAGGCCCGACACCAGCCGCGCGTTGCTGTTGAGGACAGTGACGCCAGTGCCCGACGCTGCCAGCGTGACGGCGTTGCCGAGGATGCCGCGCTGGTTGGCGCAGAGACCAACACCAGCGGAGGCCGCGAACGTTGCGGCACTGAGAGTGATGCCGCTCGAACCGGTCTCAAGCCACAGCGAGTTGGCAGGCGCGCCGTACTCCGTCGGCCAAGAAAACGTTGCCGTTCCGCTGAAGACGGACTGCCGCGCGAAGAGATGCACCACGGCCGCCGCCGACACCGCATACACCCAGCGCGACAACGATGGGTGCGTGTTGATGGCGAGCGCCAGCGCGGTGGCATCGGCTGTGTCGGTGCCGGATTGGTCGAACTCACCCACCACGCCCGTTGCGGACCCAACCGCCGTAAAGACAGTGCCGCAGATATTGAGCCGCGCCGCGACGGGCACCGACGCCAGGGTGGCTGTCGCCCTGAGGTTGGTGGCCCTCACGAAACCCTTTACCAGCGCGTTGGAGCTCGCGTTGATGGCGGCTGCGACGAGGCCGGCGCTGTTGGTGTCACTGGTGGCCCAGGTGTCCGTCACCGTGACGCCGTTGATGGTGCCGCCCACCGCGCCTGAGCCAGAGGAGATGATGAGCGCGCCCGAGGCCGTTGCCGTGTTTCCTGTGGAGACAACCGCCTCGACGTCGTCGGGGTCGATGGCGCCGCCCACCGCACCGGACTTGCTCGCCTTGAGAAGCTGCTCGATTTGCCGCACCAGCGGCCCACGCTTGCGACTCAGCACATCGAGCGTCTGAGGGGTACGCAGCGAAACGAAGAGGTTGCCTGCCATGTCGTGCCTCCGAGTGAGAAAGCCGGCGCCCCGTGCTGGCGACGCCGGCCCTCGTGGGGGTTCAGCTGAACGTCACGCCCGCGGCGCAGAAGGTGTGGCGCGGCTGCTCGATGAAGAGCGACTGACCCGTGTAGCAGCGCATCTCGCTGCCGGTGCTGTCGGCCACCTCCATGATGAGCTTTTCGGCCCCGTTGCCGTCGCGGCCTCTGTCGATGAAGCCGATGTCGCTCGAGCCGGCGCGGATTGACTCGTCCGGCACGAAGGCATGAATCAACCCCTGCTTCTCGAACGGGTTGGCCAACACCTCGAGCGGCCCAATCTGCGAGGCGAATTCGAGCGCCTGGAAGCCATTCTTGGCCTTCTCGCCCTTGTACGAGACGTCGTACTCGCGCAACGCGGCTTGGTCCGTGTTGAGGATTTCGAAGGCCTTCGGGTGGACGTTGACGAGCAGACCCAACGCGTTGTTGTAGTCGGCCGTGACGCTGGCGTACTCCAGCAACTTGCCGAACGTCGGCACGCCCACGGATGACGTCACGAGGTTGCCCTGCCAGAGCTCGTTCGCCGCAGCGTCGATGCCGTTGACGGTGCCCGTCGTGGCGCGACTGATGACGTCGAGGCCCGGCATCTCCGAGGTGGCCGAGGCCGTCTCGAAGAAGATGACGTCGGTGGCGACGATGGCGTTGGCGTCGGCGTTGGTGGAGTGCGACGACGTCAGGGTGATTTGACGGTTGACGGTGTCGATGGCGGTGATTTTGAGGTTGCTCGCCGACGTCGCGTTGGTGTTGCGCTTCGTCGCCAACGTCGTGTCGTAGACGTCGACGGACGCACCCTTGAAGCCTGCGAAAAGGCCGGCGCTCCATGACGCAGCGGAGATGGTCAACACCTTCGTGAAGGCGCCAGCTCCACCGCCCGTGGCAGCCGCGGTCTCGATGGTGGCGATACCCTTCTGCCCGTGCAGTAGCGCGATTTCGAGCCGCTTCACTGCCGCGAGAGACAGGCGCTTCACGACGCGCCGAGTGGCCTCTTCGAAGGCCTTGGGCCCAGCACCCATGCTGCGCGCGATGGCCTCGTACGACACCTGTGCGCGGCCGTTGATTTGGAACGGCGACACGACAGCGTTGCGCGACTGGCCCGCCGACGCAGGGACGTACGCAGTGGTGCTGTTGGTGGTGCCGCTGTTGGTGGTGCCGGCCGGCGCATACGAAAAGCCGTGCTCGAACTGCATGTCGACGGGCACGTTCCACCCGTCGCCGTTGCGCTGGCTGGGGGTGATGAACTTGATGCGCTTGCTCAGACGCGCGACGTAGCCCCACGCGTCGATAAAGTTGTCGCCGTACACCTGCTTGAACATGCCGACGAGGGTTGACTGGTTATTCATCTGCGTGACTCCGAAGTGCGAGAAATGGTTGGAAACGAAGAGCGTGCGACTGCTCGCGTTGCCGGGAGTCCATTCCCTCAGCGCTTCGGGAGTCGGGCCGCCGCAAGGCGGGAGCCGGGCCGAGGTGCGTAGGTGCCGGGGCCGTTGGCGCTACAAGTCCGACTTTACTACCAGTGCGTGTTGGTTTTGCAACTCACCACTGTGTGCGACGGTGAAAACCACCGGCAGGGACGACGGATTCGTTGGTCGAGTTGGTCTGTTGAGGCGCTGGCGGCTGGGTGCCGTTGGTGGGGTTGAGTGTCGCCAGGAGTTGTTTTCGGTACATCTTGTCGAAGTCGGAGCCGAAGAGCTTTTGCAAGCCGGCGGGGCCCTTTGACTTCATCGACCAAGCCAGAATCTGCGACAGCACGCCGTCGACCTTCTGTGCCAACACCTCTGGGGCGATCGACACACCCGAATCGATGGCCGCCGACAACACGGGGCTCATGATGTTGAGGGCCACACCCTCGAGTTTCTCGGGGAGGTCGAGCAGCTTCAGCGCGGCCGTGGCGTGGTTGGCCATGCTGTCCATGTACTCACGCGTCTTCGCCGCCTCGACGCGCTTGGCTTCAGCGGCGGCCTTGGCTTGGCTCTCCTTGGCCATGCGTTGGCGCTCAGCCCGCTCGGCCTCCAATGCCTGGGCCAGCTCCCGCTCGCGCGGCGTGTAGTCCTTCAGCGACTCGTCGCGCTGAATCTGCCGCATGACGCGTCGCTCAGAGAGGCGGTCGAGCTTGTCGCCCAACAATTCCGAGACGGCGCGCTCCACCTCTTCTTCGTCGTCGCTCTGGAGTTGCTCGAGCAACTTCGCCTTAGGGGCCAGCGCCGCCTTCTCCTTGGCGAGCTCCTTGAGAGACTCCTCGATGGGCCACCCGCGCTGCGTCACGCGCTCCCATTGCTCGAGCGACTCGATGCGGTTTTCTTTGCCGCCGACCTTGATTTTGTAGCCGCCAGCCTCCTTCAGCAGCGCGTCGATTTGACTCCGCACGTCGCCTTTGGGTGCTGGCGTGGCGCTGGCGACACCGGCCGCTGGCGGTGTTGTCGTCGTGGGCGAGCCACTCGTCGGCTGTCCAGCGGGTGTTGCCGGTTGTGCGGCAGGGGCGGCTGCGGGTGTTGCGGTTGCGTCGGACATGCGACTCCCTACACCGGCGAAAGCGGCGCGAGCGGGTTGGGCGGGGGCTGCGGTTGTTTGATGGCGGAGGCCTGCGTTGCGGCGTCTGGCGTGGCGTCCGCGACGATGTCGGAGGGCTGTGGGCCCGAGTCGCTCGTCTCGCCAGGCGCGGGCGGCGGTGTTCCTGTCGTCTCGCCCGGGGTTGGCGGCGGAGTCCCGCCCAACATCATCTGTTGCGACGGGAGCGGCGGGATGTTGAGCGCTGCGAGCTCGTCCATGTCGAGCGACGCCCAAAGTTGGCGCTGGTACTGAATCACGCCGTGCACTGCGTTAACGACAGCCTCGTTCTCGCGGACGAATGGCATCGACAGCACCGAGCGCCACTCCTTCAGGTCGATATGGTGCGTGTCGTACCGAAGCGGGCGCACGAACTCGCCTTGCACCTTGGCGAACTGCGGTAGCCCGCTCGCGTCGACGACGGGCATTCCGTTGGGCCCCGTCATGATGGGCGGCAGGCCGACGCCGCGCATCAACATCTCTTTCGTCTGCTGAATGCGCTTCATGTTGTCGGACTCGTCGGAAAGCAGCGGCTCCATGCGACCGGTGGTGACGAGCGCGACGAATTGCGCCGAGGCTGGCGAGCCGATGGTGATGCCGCGGTCGAGCATCGACTCCGCGAGCGAGATGCGCCCCGCGTACGTCTTCATGACGGGGTTGACGGGTTCCACCTGGACGCTCTCGACGTCCTTGATGTCGGCGGCACTCCACTCGCGGATGGCCCAGGAGTTGGCCTTGCCGACAATCATCGACGTGCGCTGACTCGTTGCGTACTTCTGAAGCAGCTTCACGAGGCCAGTGCGGAGCCGCTGGACGAAACGCTCGTACCCGCGCGCCAGCGACGAGTGGAACTCCACGGCCTCGGCGCGCAGCAACGCGGCGAGCTGCGCAGGCATACCCTTCGTTGTCTGGCCGCTGACGACGTCGTTGCTCCCGACGCGTTGACGCATCCACGACACGCAGCGGTCTGCCCACTCCATGACGGCTGGCGAGATGTTGAGTTGTGGGCCCCAGTCAGGCGCGACAGCACCCTCGTACTTGATGATGTTGAGGCCGCCCGGTTGTTGATCGACCGCCACGTTTGCAGTTGCGGGCACCATCAGGTTTTGCAGGCCGCCCGCGTTGACGCTGCTGGCGAGGATGGTCGCCCCGAGGTCGAGCCCCTCCTGCATGGAGAGGGTGTCGAAAAACGATGTGTGCGGCTCCTTGCTGCCCGTCTGTCGCTCAGGGAAGGCCTGGTACGCGAAGAGTTCGCCCTTGAAGGGGTAGCCGTAGTCGGCGACGGTTCCGTCCGGCTTCTGCTCGACGGTGTCGAACAACACACAGGCCGACGAGACGAAGCGGATGATGCGCCCTTTGGGCAACGCCGGCGTCGGGACGTGGCGAAACTCCCACACCGTTACGACGTCTTCGTCGCCCTCGACCGGCCTCGGCGCCCACGACTCTTCTCGCCACTCAAAGGCCGAGTCGAAGATGGTGTCGGGCTCGCTCTGGGTTTGCCCGCTGAGCTTGTCGGCGAGCGACGGGTGTTGCGCAGCCAAGTCCCAGCGCGAGGCGTGGTAGCGGTAGGCAACCCACTTGCGCTGGCGCTCGTCGAGCAACTTCGTGTCGTACGCGACATCGAATGGCGTGAGAATACGCACCACCGCGTCTCCGTTGCGCACCTCTTGGTTGTTCTCGTCGACACTGAAGGCCTGCCCCGCGTTGACGTCCCACTCGAGGACGCCCCATGTCTCGGACGCCAACACCATGTCCTTCGTGGCCTGCACCTCGAGCTCGTCGAGCGACAACTCGCGGTCGTATGCGTCAAGAATGGCGTCTGTCAGTTGGCACTGCGCCTGACTCGAGAAGTCGGCGTTGCCGGCAATGGCCTTCATGGCCGGTTTGCTCGACGTCGTCAGCACCACCGTCTGATTCGCCAGCGTGGCGAACTGGTTGACGTTGACGCTCAGCAACTCCCCGCGCTCACCTGCAAAACGCGTTGCGGCTGAATTTTTATCGCCGTTGGGGCCGTACCCAGCGTACGCGCGCCAGTTGCGCTTCATGCGCTCGAGTCGCCCGGTGATACGCAGCCACTCGCGATAACGCCTGATTCTCTCCAGCACGCCGTCAACGGCTTTCGTCGAGTCAGTCTCGGCGGCCCAATAGGTTTTGGCCGCTGCGCCGTCGGGCATGACCATACGTTGCCATATACGTAGTGCGACTGCCAGTGCGTGTTGTATTTTGCACGCATGGACGAGCGCTGCCCTGCAACCACCCGCGTCAAGCGAGGCACCACCGGTAACCACACGCTGCGGTGCGACAAACCAGCGGGCCACGACGGCGCGCACGAGCACCATGCGGAGCCGCGCTCAACTCTCTGGTTTGGCGAGGCGAAGGAGTTGCCCACCAACACACGGTGGCGCTACGGCCTCCCGTACGGCTGGCAGCACCACTAACGCAGCCGTCGCGTCAGCGCCGCGAAGCCGTCGGGCCGCTTTGCTGGCGTCCATGACGATGAGTCACGCTCGATGCGCGGCGGCCGGCAGTCGCGGTGCCAACGCACGTTGCGCCAGAGGTAAATCAACGTCGCCACCAAGTCGCCATGGTCCTTCGAAGTCCGCTCGAACTGCGTGCGGCCTCGGTTCCACAATGTCGTGTAGAGCTGCTCGATAAGGCGCACGCAGCGCTTGTGGATGCGGAGCCGACGCTGCGCCACGCCCTCGGCCACAGAATCGACGGCCATGTGCAAGTCGTGCTTCGCCGTTGGCATCACGGCGTAGTGGTGCTCCGTGGCCAGCGTCGCCAACACCAGCATGTCGTTGTCGCCCACGCGCAAGTACGGCTGGCGCGGTGCCTTCTCTGAGATGGCCTTGCGGAGAAACTCCGGGGCGTCATTGAGGCCTCTGACGTAGTCGCCTGCGCCCAACAGCGTCCCGTCCCAGCGCGACGTCCCCCACAGCGTCGACTCGAGGCGCTTCGCCTCTGCGGCGAAGACACCCACGGTGTCGCGCAGCTCGAGCTCGTACTCCACGGTGAGTGTGTTGGTGGCTGGGTCGTGGAAAGCGCCGAGCCAGGCCGACGGGTCGCCCCGCCCAACACCACCCACGTCCAAAGCCGTATACCCGTCGAAGTGCGGCGGACGCTCCCACTCGCCGACAAGTGCGCACTGTGCCTCCTCGTTCCACGTCGCCACCACCTGGCGCGACTCTTCGGAGACGATTTGCGCGAGGTACTCGCGACGCCAGTACGTCGAGGCAACGAGTTGCTCGCGCGTCAGCCCGAGGCGCTCCGCTTCCGCCTTGATGATGCGCTCGACGCCCTCCGGCCCGAGGCGAGGGTTGTCGTGGATTGTGGAGTGGTGCGCGAGGCCGGCCGCCTGCGCCGCGCGGTACCGCTGCACGAAGGGGTGAGACGGTGACTCTGGGGGTGACGACAGGTACACGACACGGCCGCCTGTCGTCTGGAGCTGCGGCAACAACGCCGCCTCCACGCGCTCCAAGTCCGCGTAGAACGCCGACTCGTCGAGGAGAATCAGGTGAGCTCGCGGCCCGCGCAGGCGCTCAAATTGCTCGTTGTCTGTGCCAGCCCACACCAACACGCTGCCGTTGGGCCACTCGTACAGGCCCTTGTCCGAGCGCGGCTCGGGGCGGAGCTCGTCGGGACAGTCCTCGAGAATCTGCGCCAGTGTTGGCGTGACGATGGCGGCAGCGCTTTTCCCCGTCTGCGCTGCGTAGCGGACGATGTGGTGCGCGTTGCTGGCACACTGCTGCGCTGCGTAGGCGAGCCAGGCGAATGACTTCCCGCGCTGGCGGGCAATCATGTCGACGATGGCGGCTTGTGGGCCTGCGGCTTCTGCGGTGGCGACCCATTCGCGCTGCCCGTCGTCAAGCAGGTATTCGAGCGCGCGCCCCTCACGCCACATGTGCTGGCGGACGTCCGAGATGAGGGCGGCGCGGTCTGAGTGCAAATCACCGCCCCGTGGTGATAAGTATTCCTTGCGCAGTAGGCGCGGTTGTAGCTCTGAAAGTCACTGGGATGACCTCGACGGGTCCCTGGAGAGCACCTCGCGGGCGAAAGCTTTGCGAGGAAGGGTGCCAGCGTCGTGCACTGGCCAGCCGCGTAACTGCGCATTCACTTCGGCTGCCTCGCGATCTCCAGCAACTGCGCGGGCGTCAGGCCCGCCCACGGGTTGGACGGCTTCAACGCCTCGCCGTCGAGCGCGTCGGGCACACCCTTGTCGACGATGGCCTTCGCCGCCTTGAACTGAAGCTCCGGCTCGCCGTGCTCCATCAACTCCACCAGCTTCGCCACGGCCGCAGGCGTCGCAGCGTCGAGCGCCTCGCGCGCCTCGCGCTGCGCCTCGGTGACAGGCGGCCGTCCGCTCGGGTTGAGGTTGGCTCCACCCTTAACGACGCGTCCCTTAGCGTCTCGCTTAACGCCCGGTTTCTGTCCGTTTACCCGGCTCATTTGACAGGCCCCAAGCCGAACGCGACTCGGCGGTATTCGTTGATCAACTGGAGGTCATCGATGGGCATGTGAAAGACGCCATCGGTGAGCGGCGTGTTCGGAAACGAGAACAAGCCACTCAGCAACTCAAGAGATCGCGGCTCGGTCCGCCGTAGAAACGATCTCGCGGCGCGAATGTGCGCACGCCTCGACTTGCGCCGCTGATGCGCGTTCACGTCGGCCACTCCTCGCATGGGCTGCCGTTGGCGTCATAGCCGACGTTGGCGCCACTGAGCAGCCGCACGTCAAACGTGTACGTGGTAGCCGCGCCGCGCTCGCGCAGGACGCCCACGAGACTCTCGGGGACATGTTCCAGTCCCTCACGAGCCAACGCGCGGTCGATCTCCCACGGCAGCACAAGCTTGGCGTACGCTCGCCAGTTGCGTGTTGTTTCCTCGTGCGTCAGACGCAGCGTCCTCTTAGCGGGCATAAACCTCCACCTTACAAGCGTACTCCTTCGGCTTCCCGCGCTCCTGGTCGACCAGCCACGTCACGCGAGCGTCTCTGTCATCGACACCCAACGCGTCGGCGATGCCGTCACGCACCGGCTTGCACGCCGCCACGGCGCCGTCGTCGTCGAGGGCTCGCGGCGCGACGCGGACGATACGCACGACGAGAAGCGAAAGCGTGAACTCGCACCGCTCAAGCCGCACCAAGGCGGAACGCAACGCCAGCGCCGCCGCGGTGCGTTGCTTCTTCGCGCGGGCTTGGCGCACCCGCCAGTGCGCGTGCTCGTTCGCGACGTTGACGAGTCGCAGCGGCAACTCGAAGGCCAGCAACGGCTCGCGCTCGTGCGCCAGCGTGAGGGCGTCGCGGAGGGCGAGGGCGGTGGCAGAAATCATCGCACCACCCCGGGCGCGGAGAACGCGGGGCAGTCGGCGCGATGACCAGGAAACGTCAGCACATCGCCACGACCGCACCACGGGCAGCAAATCTGCTGTGCCTCGTTGCAGGTCTCATGCTCTTCAATGAGCGCACGCAGCCGCTTCACCTCAGCGACGAGCGCTCGCATGTCGTCCTGGTTGGCGAAAGGGTTGTCGCCTTCGACGTAGTTGGCGATACGAGCGAGCTCGGCGGGCGTCATGCCGCACCTCGCATCGACTTCCCGCGCAACATGACGCGCATGCTGTCGCTCCGAATGCGGTCGGCCAATCGCTCGCCGAGACGCTCCGCGAGTTGCTTGCCCTCGAGGTTGGCGCACACGACGGTGTGACGCCGCTGCGCATGACGCGTGTCGAACAAGTCGTTGAGCGTCGCCGCCGCGTGCCCAGTGAGATGCTCGGCACCCACGTCATCGACGACGAGAAGCCCCACGCGCTTCAGGCGGTCGAGCTCGATGCGCCCCTCATCGAAGCTCGAAACGCGGGCCAACGCCGAGCTGCGCACGTACGCGGCCGTCTGGCCGTCGCGCAACGCTTCGAGCGCCAACCACGACGCGGCTACGGTTTTGCCGGTGCCCACACCACCGAGCAGCACCAGCCACGCCTTGCGCGTGTCGCCTTGCGCCCACCACGTGCGCGCGGCCGACATCGCCTCACCGTCAGCGGGTGCCTTGGCGGCAGCGACGTCACGCTCGGAAAGGCCGGCTTTCATCACGAAGCCTTCGAGGTGGCGCACGAGCCGCTCGTCGGCATCGATGCGCTTCTCCGCGGCATCGAGTTCGTCGAGTTGCGTGAGGAGTTCCAGCCATTGTTGGCTGCGCTCGGGGTGCTCGGAATCCCATCGCCGTTGCGCCGCCATGGAGGCTTGTAGCGCGCCGATGGGCGCCCAGTCGGTGACGGGCCGGCCGAGGCTGTCGAGCCGGGTGTTGATGCGTAGGCGCTCTGCGTGGATTTCGGCGCGGTTCAAAACGATGCCTCCTCGGCGGTAATGGCGCCGTCGTGGTTGTTGATGATGCCGTTGGTGGGTGCGCCGGCCTTTGTGGGCGAGTCGGTCGCGAAGTGGTTCCAGTGCGTGTTGAGTTCGGACAGCGTGCGCACGAGCGGATACCCGTCGCGCTGCCGAGCTCGTCGCCACCGCGTGGCGACTTCGGGCGGGTCGCCTTTCGCGAGTAACTCCGTGACGGCGCGCGCGTCGCGGCCGTCGAATGCGTATCCAGGCGCTATCGCGACGAGGTCGGCGACGAGCGGAGCGTGGCGCGGGTCTACCGGTTTCGCCGTTCGCGCGCGCTTTTTGCGCCGAACGGAAAGATTCTCAGAAGGCTCAGAAGGCTCAGAAGGCTCAGGCTTACATTCAATGACATCAATCCGATCACCGGCCTGTTTAGCCATGATTTTGTCTGTGTTCTCAATGTCATCACATTCAACAACATCGGCCAAAACAGCCTGTTGATCACCACCCCCTGGAGGCGCCGGGAGGTGACTGCGGGCTTCGTGTGGGTGCACGCGTTGCCACTTTTTGAAGCTCGGGATGCACAAACAGCGCTGTCCGTCGACTTCGTACCGCTGCACCATCCGGCATCGGACGAGCTCGTTGATGAGTGCCGCGGCGCCCTTGGAGTCCCATGGTCGCACGCGGCGGCCAATGCGCCCGGGTTCGTCCCGGAGGCGGCCTTCGCGGTCGGCAGCGGCCCAGAGGCCGATGAACATCAGGCGGTGTGCGTCGCTTGGGAGGTCGCAGACGTCGTCGGACGTCCAGAAGGCCGGCGAGATTTGCCGGTTGCGTACGGCGAGCGTGTTCGTAGCGTGGTCGGCGCTCACTTCGCCCCCTTCGGTTGTCTGCAAACGTGGAAGCCCGGGCCGGCCGACATGAAGCGCCCGCACTGGCGGCACGTCGACGACGCCCGACGCGCGGCCTCAGCCTTGTCGTGCTCGAGCCGGCGGTGCACCTCGGCCAGAGGTAGCGTGGCGTGATCGGGCATCACGAGCGCCTCCACACCAACAGCACACTGGCGAACGGCGGCGAGCCCGAGCCATGGCCAAGCGGGTTGCCTGGGTGGCCGTACCGCACGCGCGACGGCAAAAAGTGCGTCGTCAGGCCACAGCGGTTGCCATCGCGCCAAGGCTCTACCCAGCGCTGCCACCACGGTTGTTCCGTGCGGTTGGCCGGCAGAAGCATCGCCAGCACCTCGAAGTCATCGAGCGTCTCGTCTCCGTAGACCGCCCACGCCTTACACAGCCAGGGCTCGATGTCGGAGTAGGGTGGGTTGCACCAAATACGCTCGGCGTCCCACGGCTGCTTCAGCCCGTCTTGCTCGACGCCGTACCAACGCGGCGCCCAGTGCGACTCAGCGTCGGCCGCGACGTCTAGGTCCCACGCCGTGACGTCGGCGAGACGCATGCAGAGGTCCATCGTCTGGCGCGTCGTGTAGCGGCGGTCGGCGTCGTTGCCCGGGTCGACGCGTGTCTCAGGGAAGGCGTCAATAGTCGTCATTTCAGGCCGCCTCCCGTCGCGCCGTGCGCGCCATGGCAAGCAGCACGTCGCGAAACTCAGGCGGTGTTGCGGCTCGCTCGCGCTTGCCGAGTCGTTGGCGGGCGCCGGTCTTGGTTGCGCGCCGTCGCTCTTCACGAGAGTGAAAACCTTGGTCCATGCGGACGCCCGCGATCGATCGGCCCCACGTCAGTGATGGCAGTTCAACACCGACGGCGTACAGCCACGTCGCTTTGCGTGAGCGATGGCCGTAGTGACCTTGCTCGACACAACACGTCCACCCGCCATGGAAATCAGCCACGTGCCACCCCCCCCATTTCGGAGGGTTACGAAGGCCGAAGGTCGCCCATGCGTGCGACGCCTCGGGGTGTTCGAGCACGCCGCCCCAACGTCGCACCGAAGCGAGCGCAGACGCAAAGCACCCGCCGTCGTCACCCTTGCGCCTCGCCTTGGCGGTACGCGCGAGCATTGGGCCGCCGCTCCAGTACCGACCCCAGCGCTGACACGGTGGGTGCGCCACCACCGGCCACGGGCCGCCGTACAGCCGTGCGTCTCGCGACTCGGGCCAGAGGTCGACGCCCGGTAACCCCGCGTAAGCGCCGCGCGCGTCGACGAAGAGGGCAGCCACCGTCACGGCGCCACCTCCAACACCTCGTAGAGGCTCTCGGCGCGCGACACGACGCGATAGGACACCTGGCCCGTGCGTTGGAGCGCCCTCAGTACGCGTGACGGCGAGTCGGGCGCGACGGGGCCGCACGACGCGGTGACGTGCGCTAGGAGCTCGCTGCCGCGGAATTCACGCCCGACGTGGGCGCGGGCGAAAGCCAGGACGGCCTCGCCGATGGCGCCGGCGACGCGGGCGAGCTGACGTCGTTGCTCCTCGCGCGGCGTCGGTGGCGTCTCGCGCACGAGGCGGGCGATGAGTTCGTCGGGGGTGAATTGGTGGCCATCGCTCATGGGTGCCTCTGGCGAGCGGCCTTGGCGCCCACTTCCATGAGACGGTGTTGGCCGGCGAGGCGCTCAAGCACCTTGCGCACATGACTGTCGACGCAGGCGAGGTGTTTTGCCGGGTTCGCGAGCGCGAACTCGATGGCTTCCGCGGCCTTGCAGTGCGCCCACTGGAGCCGGCGAAACTTCTCGTCGCGCGTCATGGGCGCACCCCCATCCCGCTGGCGCGGTCGACCGCACCGCAGTGGCAGTTGTCGATGGTCGCCAGGTGCGATTCACGCGAGCGCTTCAGCCGCAACTCGAGGCTCTCCACCGTCGCCATCACCTGGGCGACGAGGGCGGGCGACATCGGCGAGGCCTCGAGCGCGGCGCGGAGCTCGGCGGGGGTGAGGGGCTTCACGCGGCCTCCCGCAGTCCAAGCTCGCGCACTCCGGCCGCCGTCAGTCGTAGCGTGCGGTTTTTGCCGAGCTCCCACGTCACGAGGCCCTGCCTGCGAAAGCGGCGCAGGTGGTCGTGCACGCCGTTTTCGCTGTGGATGTCGAGCAGCGCCATTAACTCGCGCGTCGTCGGCGCGTAGCCGTGCTCGGCGGAGAAGGTGGCGATGGTGCGCAAGACTTCGCGCTGACGGGTGGTGAGGGAGGTCATGGCGTGGCCTCCAGCGCCGACCGCGCCTGGTGGACGTAGTTGTTGGCCTGGAGCGCCCGTTCTTTGAGTCGCTCCGCAATCTTCTCGATGAGCCACACGGCGTTGGCGCCTTCGAGCGAGAGGCGCACGCGTCGGCGGGCCCCGTTGGTGTAGCGATTCTGCTCAACCACCAACACGTCGCCCTCCAGCTCAATGACGTGCGGGTCGGTGATGGTGACGGTGTGAGCGCGCTTCATCGCGCACCTGCCGACGCCATCGACTTCGGCTCGTCGTCCTTCTCGATGGTGCGCTTGAAACCGACGTTGCCCTTGGGGTGAAAGATGACGATGCCCTCGGGCTTCATGAAGCCGGGCGCCGCGACGCTGCCGCTCGACTGGAGCTCCTTGAGTAGGTGCTGGCTGTCGAGAAAGTCGAAGTGGCCGCGCCACAGCACGGGCACTACGTGGCAACAGGCCGGGCGCGTAGCTGCGTCGCCCCATCGCTCCGTGTTGAAGAGACTGAAGCGCTTCTCGGCGAGGCCGTAACCGCGCTGAATGCCGGAACCCCACCATTCGCCGAAGTGCCGCCCGTCGCCGAGCTTCAGAAGCTCATCACGATTGGCCTGCACCCACTTCGCGAAGCCGTGGTTGTCGACCTCCGGCGTCACCCACCGGGTGCGCGAACCAGCCATCACGACCCCGGTGGCCGTGTCGACGAACACCTGCGCGTTAGTGCCGTCGATCTTCTCGGTGACGATGACTTCGCGCGCGAAGCGCGAGAGCTTCGGGAACTCGATGAACTCGGCCGTTGTCATCGCGCACCTCCGGCGAGGCGCTGGGCGCGCGCCGTCATGCCGGCACCCAGATGCGCTTGTTGAAGTTCCGCTCCTCGACGCGCACCAACCCCTCGGCTACGAGCCGAAACAGGACGCGCTCAGCGTGTTGCCGGTGTCTGAGGCCGGAATCGCGGACGAGGTCGGCCAGTGTCCAGTCCTCGCCGCTGTCAGTGAGTCGACGGAGACTCGCCAACACGCGCTGCGTCACACGCTTGGATTCCGGGCGTTGTTTGCGCTCACCGGCCCGCAGAGCACCGACGTCGCTCACGACGCCCTCCGCAGCAACTCGGCCTCACGCTCGACGCGTCGCGCCTCGATAAAGGCGACGAGCTCATCTGCGCTCGACCGGCCACCACCGGCTTCGGCTTGTTTCAGGACGTCCAGCGCCTCCACAAGGACGTCGCGCAGGGCGCGCACAGCTACGTTGGTTTTCTCTTCCACGTCGACTCCACCGCCGCGCGGGAGTGAACGGGCGAGAGTTACTTGCTCTACCCACGGCCTTGAGCTACCTCACACCCCAAGAGAACCGAGAGGTTCCTTGCGGTGGTAGCTCAGTTGGTAGAGCACAAGCTTCCCAAGCAACAGCCCGTATGTCGCACGGCACGCAAAGGTGTAGCGGCTTGGCGTTTGTTTGTCAACCAAACTCAAACTACGGCAACGACCAGCGGCTGAGCTCGCGGAGCATCGTCGCGTTGTCGGGGTGTGTGTAGGTGCTGTGGGTGGTGCCTTTTACGGAGTGTCCGAGCGCGAGCGCTACGCAAAGCGGGTCTGCGCCGGCGCGGTGGTGGAACGTCGCGCACATATGACGGAGGTCATACCAGCGCACAGGTCGAACTTTCGGCACCGGCCAGAGCGATGCACCACATGCGCCGCAAGGACGCTCCTCAACGCGCAGTGGTGGTTTCGCGTCAACGAGACTGCGCCCGCAGCGACGGCATTTGTATGTGATTGAGACCAACCCTACCCCAGCTTTTGCCATGGCCGTGCGGAGTACTCGGCAAAGCTTGGTGTCGTACCGATGTCGGGAGCCATCAGCCCTCGGGAAAAGGAGGCGCGCGGGGTTGGTTTGGTCACCCTCTTCGAGTGCGGCCAGAACATCCGAGGCTACCGCCGCCACCAAAGGTACGGTGCGTATGGTGCCGGTCTTGGTGGTGTCGCGACCATGACTGCGTCGCACGTGAATCACACGCGCGGCGGCGTCTACGTCGCGCGCCTGAAGCGCGAATGCTTCGCCTGGTCGTAGACCGAGGTGCAGATCGACACGAAAGAGACGCCGCCTATCGGGCCGAAGGTGACGCTGGACGGCCGCCAACTCCTCAAGCGTCAGCAACTCGTATTGCGGCGCCACCTCTTTTTGGCGTCGAGCAAGCGCGAACGGGTTGGGTGAGTTCCAGACCCTCGAAGCGAGCGCATGGTCGACAGCGAGACGCCCGACGCTGCGCACCTTGTTGGTGGTGTTGGCGCTGAGCGTTGCTCGCAGCTCGAGCAGTCGCGCCTCGACGTGCGCGGCTGTCAACGTCCTCTCGGTGAGCGACAAGAGCGGGCCTAGGTGCTCGGCAAGGTAGATCTCCGCGCCTTTCACGACTCGCAACGGCGTCACCCGCGCAATCCAGGCGTCGACAACTTCTCGCAGCGGCGGACGAGGCGGCTCCGCAGGCCGGAGCACCTCGAGCAAGTCGAGCTTGAGTTGCTCGAAACCATCGCGCACCGCGCCATCAACGTACGCGCGCAATTCGGACTGCTCCCCCACCACAAGACGGCCTTGCACAGCCCCTCCAGAGTCACCGGAGGGTAACGGAGCCTTCGGATTCGGTCCCACAAGTAGCCTCCTGTCTGGAGGCTGCGTGCTACCGCTTCAGGCGTGGGTCATCCGTGACACCGGCAGCTTTCGCCGCGCGGTCTCGCTCCTGCTGTCTCACGGCCCACACCAACAACTCGACGACGTAGCTGCCCGTGGAGCGATAGCCGGCCTCCACGGCCAACTCCTCAAGCCGGTCGATAAGCGCCACCGGCAGATAGAACGAACGGTTTCGCTGGTCGCCAAGCAACAACGCGTCTTTCTCTTGCACGCAGCCTCTGTAACCCACGGCCTTCACGCCTCCAATCAAATCGACTTGACGTGTGGTTTGTGTTTGGTTAGAACTTAAACCACCAAACACGGAGGCGGCGCAAATGGAGATTCCGAACGTAGATGGATGGCTCGAACGCCCCTACCGCGACCTCGACGTGCAGCCGGCGCCGTCCTTCTCCTTCGGCGCCCGCGTCGACATCTGGGCGCCCATAGAGGCGGAGGAAGGCGAGGCAACGCAGGCCGTCGACGTAACGGTGCATGTCGGCGAGGCCGGCTACGCGCTGACGTGGCGCAACCCGTTCGCGACGCGCGAGGAGCCGCTCCCCGAGTCGTGGGTGCCGCCCGCGGAGATGGTCCGTGTCGAAGCGCTCGTCGCCGAGGAGATTTTCAACGCAGCACAGGGGGAGTCATGACGTACAGCGTGGAAGTGCAGTTGCCCGACGGCGCCTTCATGGTGCTGGGCGTCGGGTTGACGGAGGGCGAGGCCGTCGAAGCAGCGGCGGCGCTCGCGGTGCTCGACCTTGACGTGCGGCTGGTCGGCGCCAACGGCGTAGAGGTACTGCTGTGAGCGCCGACGGTGGCGACGGCGTCGAGCCCCTCGACTTCAAGCGCTGTGCGTGCGGCCGACAGCACAGCTTCGCGGCGTGGCTGTCGCTGAGGCTGTGCGGCTACGTCGGCAAGCGCGTCACGGGCGGCGAGTGGGAGGCCGTCGAGCTGCGTCACTGTCCGTGCGGCAGCACCATCGGCGTCGTCGTGCGGTGGCAGCCCAACGCCATCCAGGAGGACGAGCCATGAAGCCGGTCGCCTCCATCCACGCTGCTGCCCTTCTCGCCGCAGCCGCCGCGCTCGAAGAGAAGACGCGTCAGTGTCGCGAGGTGGCCGCGCGTCAGGGCTCGGTGCTCGAGCAGCAGATGGCTGCATCCATCCTTCACAGCGAGGCGTTGCTTGTGGCGACGCAGCTGCGCCGCCTCGCGGAGACATACGGCGCGTTGCCCTAGCGCCTGCGTGCTGGCCGCGTCACCCCCTCCCCGCGGCACAGCACGCCCTTTCAACCCGTCGCGCGTGGCCGACACGACGGGACAACGAGGCCGAACGAACGGAACGAACGAACGTGAGCAACGAAACGCAGTTGACGGTCATCACACCCAAGACGCTCGCCGAGGCCAAGGAGCTCTCGACGACACTCAGCGCCTCCAAACTTCTGCCTGCGGCGCTCCAGAAGTCACCCGCCGACGTGCTTGCCACGGTGATGGCTGGCGCTGAACTCGGCCTCGCTCCAATGCAGTCGGTGCGAGCTATTGCCATCATCCAAGGCAAGCCAACGCTCTCGGCTGACGCCATGGGTGCGCTGGTGCGCAGTGCGGCGAGCGTCTGCGAATACCTCGTGCTTGAGCACAGCGACGCGACGAAGGCGACGTACAGCACCAAACGCAAGAACGACCCCAAGCCGACATCGATGTCGTTCACCATCGAAGAGGCGAAGCAGGCCGGCCTCACGGGCCGCGGCTCCGACAGCAACTGGTCGAAATACCCGGCAGCCATGCTCCGCGCGCGAGCGCTCTCGGCGCTGTGTCGGGCCGTCTACCCTGACCTTCTCCTGGGCGTGTACGACCCTGACGAGTTGCCAGCCGACTCGACACCGCCGCGCGCCAACGTCGTCGACGGCGAGGTGGTCACGCCGCCTGCGTCTCCGCCGCGCGGCCAGTCCTTCGACAAGACAGAGACCGTCGCGCGTCTCGGCGCGGCCATCGACGCCGCAACGACGGAGGCACAACTCAAGGCGCTCGCCGACGAGACGCGACGCGAGCTGCGCGAGGAGGAGCGAACCGAGCTCGCCGCCAAGTTCACCGCGAAGAAAGCCGCCCTGCGGGCCGCGGCGGAGGCCATTCCGTCATGACTGCACCCAAGTTCACGCCAGGGCCGTGGGTCACCAACGGTACAGCCATCGAACAAGCCCAAGAACGCAACACGCTGGTCGTCGCCTATGTCGAAGACAGACAAAACGACGACCACCGCGCCAACGCACGCCTCATCGCCGCCGCGCCGGAGTTGTACGAGTCGCTTAGTGACCTAATCCGCGCAGCGCGCGCAATTGACGGATTCCGCGGTAGCCCGCTCGAGAGCGACTGCCTCAACGCCATCGCCAAGGCCCGGGGTGAGTCATGAGCGACCTCGACAAGGTGGCGGCGTGGCAGCGCCTCTCGGAGGCGGCGCATGAGTACGCGTCGAAGAGCGACAACCCGACGTCCAGACAGAAGCTCTCCGACGCCGCCAAGGCGTGGGCCATCGCCTCGGGCGGCGCCCGCAAGCCCGCGTCGCAGCCATCGACGGGCGAGCGCAGCGGCGCCGTGTGGCCCTTCGCGTCGTCAAAGAACGTCGCCAAGGGCACACCCATCGAGGAGGTCGGCACGAAAGACCTCCGCTGGCTGGCGAGCGTGGTGAGCGAGAACATCCAAGACGAGAGCAAGGCCCAGTGGCGCGAGCGCAACGTGTCGCTGCTCCACGACGTCGAAGCCGAACTGAGGACGCGATGAGAGCCCAACACACCGAGGCGTCTCTTCCGACGGCGTCGGCGCTCGAGCTCGTCCTTAAGTGCGCGGCGTCTGCGGCGCTGCCGGCCGTCTACACCGCGTACGAGGCGGCTGACGAAGGCACTGACCTGCACGCGACGACTCAGCGCGTGGCGCGCACGGGCGAGGCGCCGTCCGACGAGCGCACGGCCGCCATCGTCGAGAAGTTGCCGGCGTGGGCAGCGGAGGCCGGCACAGAGGCGGCTTTCGCGTACGACGTCCGCGCCGACACCGGGCGCTACCTCGGCGCCAACCTGCACCACGTCTACAACCAGACGCCGCAGGAATTCGCCGGTGCCGCCGACTGGTCGCGCCACTCCGATGGCTTGGTGCGCGTGCTCGACCTGAAGACGGGGCGCACGGAGACGCCCCGCGCGCGTCGCAACTGGCAGGTGCGCACACTGGGGCTTGCCTTCGCCCGGGCAGCCAACGCTGACGGTGCCGAGGTGTCGATTCTCCACGCACCGCCCGAGGGTACGCCGTGGCTCGACGTCGCGGTGCTTGACGCCTTCGCGCTCGAGGAGGTGGCCGACGGCCTGCGCACCGCAGCCAGCCGCATCCGTGCGGAGCGCGACGCGGTTCGAAAAGGCGAGACGCCGCGCCTGACGGTGGGCGAGCACTGCCGGCACTGCAAGGCGCGCTTCTCGTGCCCGGCGTGGGCCGGCGCCACAGACAGGGCGCTCGGCCTCAAGGACGCGACGCCGGCGCAGCGGTACGAGGCGTTGAAGCAACTCGAGGCCGTCGTGCGCGACGTGAAGCGGCGCGTGTATGAGGACGCGCGGGCAGAGCGCATCGACTTGGGCGGCGGGCGCTACTTCGGCGTGCACGCCACGACGGAGCGCGAGCTGGCCGGCGCCGTCGTCTACGACGTCGTGCGTGAGTTGCACGGCGAGGAGGCGGCGCGCATCGCGACGTCGTTCGACGCGTCGTTCGCGGCCATCGAGCGCGCCGTACGCCCGTACGCCGTGAAGCGCGGTGACTTATCGGCGCTCAAGGAGCGCGTGACGGCCGCGGTGACGGCGCGCGGCGGGCTGAAGACGCGCGAGACGCGGGAGATTGGTGAGTACGAGGAGGGGACGTGAGTCGAGGATTGGTCGAGCGAATTGAGGCATTGGAGCAGGTGGTCGCTGAGTTGGCTGACAGCAATGGCCTGGCTTGGCCGCCACAGCGGCACCGACGGAGTCGCGCGCCAACCGGAGAAGCCAACGGCAACTCCAGATTGACGGCCGCAACTGTCGCCAAAGCGAAATCGCTTCGACGAGAGGGTATGACGTTCGTCGAAATCGCCTCCACCCTCGGAGTCGCGGAGTCGACCGTAAGGCGCGCAGTCAAGGGCGACGCATGGCGCGAACACGCGAGCAAGGGGCTCGACCGGTGAAGTCACTCGCGGAGTTGAGGGCGGAGACGGACGTGGCCATCGATGCTGTGCGTGCGGAGGAGCGGGCTTTCGGGTTCATTTTGGTGCCGGCGCTTCGCGCCATCGTTGCCGAGCTGCGAGCGTCGGTTCTCCATGAAGACCCGGTGAAGTGCGTGAACGCCGTGCTCGAATGCAAGAACATCGACGAGGCAGTTCAGAAACGCATCGCCGAAGCCGTGGAGGCGGAGCGAGAGGCGTGTGCGAAAGCCATTGACCCAGAGGGCGCATTTGATGGGCTAGAGGCGACGCAGGCGCTCTCTTGGGGACAGCAACAAATCCGCGCCCGCTCCAAGAAAGACAACCATGACTGACTATGCGCGGCCCTATACATCTCAGGACGTGAATGGCGTCATCGGGAACGCTGAAGACCTAGGTGATACGCCGATGTTCATGGAGCGGCGTGTGATGGCGACCGCTAAAGCATTGGAGGCCGAACGCGCCGCGCACAAGGCGATGAAGGCGAAGCTTGAGAACGTTGGCATTTCTCTCGAACGAACACAGCGCGAGCGCGACGCGGCGCTTGCCGACCTCGAGGCGACGAGGGCGGAGTTGGCGGCAGTACAGCAAGCCGACCGCCTCGGTCCGCTGCTGAAACTCCAGCAAGAAACGCTCGCTAGTCTGGGGGCCGCTGCTCAGGAAGTGAGACTGCAAAAGGCCCACGTCGCGCGGCTTCGGGAGGCGTTGGGGCATCACTGCAAAGGCACGCGCACTCGCCCGTGCACGATGTGTGGTGATTCAACGTTCGACCACGAGTGCAATGACCGCGAGGTGCCGTGCCCGACCTGCGGCACTGTCCTCGCCGACACCTCGCCGGAGGTAAAGCGATGAAGCCGCTGACCGAGGCGGAGGTGTCCGTGGAAAGGCGGCTCACCGAAGCCATGCGCGAGGCCGACCGAGCGTTTGAGTCGGTCGGGGGTTCTACGCGGCACTTTGTGAGAGACTGCCTGCTCCCGGCGCTTGAGGCGTCCCACCTCGCCATCGTCGACGGTTACGTTCCGTACCATCTCAAGAGCGCCGAGCGTGACGTGCGGAGCTTGGCGGACAAACTCGACGCGGCGGAGAAGCGCATCGCGGAGTTGGAGCGTGAGCACCTCTCAGCGATGAAGGCCGCGGTCGATTGTATTGCCGTCAGGAATCCCGCGTGCGGCTGCTGCGAACGTGCTGCGACGTGCGTGGGCGCGTACGAAGGCAGTTTGATCGACTTCGCTTGCGACGAATGCTGCGGCCATGGCAACGAAGACGGCTGGTGTCGGCCGTTACCACGCGGCGCCGGCCCGGCTGCTGTCGCCAAGGCGCGGGAGGCGTTGAGCAAGACATTCGACGCCTTCATGGTACATGGCGAGAAGGGCCACCCACGGCCCGAAATCCAAGTTTTGGTTCGCGAAGCCCTCGCGGCGCTGGGGGAAGAATGAAGACAGCCGAGTTCAAATCATTGATCCGCGCAGCGGACGCGGGAGATCCGAACGCGCGCATTCTCGTGCTGTGGGAGGTTAATACTCAGCTCCGCGCCGAGAACCGCGAGCTGAGGCGGAGGATTGCGAAGGCGAGGAAGCTGTGCGTCGGGTTGGAGAAGGCGTACCGCCGCCTCGGCAATAACCCACAGGACGTGGCGCGATGTCACGACGCGGCCGACTGGTTCGAACGCATCGTCGCCGCTATCTCGCCGAGGAAGGGCAAGCGATGAGGCAACTCCTTCGCGTCTTCTGTTGGCTCATTGGCCACGACTACCGAGTGCTGCGCCAGTGGTCGCCTTGCAACAATGCACTCATCCACCTGCACCTGTATGCTGCGTGCGACGCCGACTGCGCGCGCTGCGGCGCTGAGTGGCGCGACTACCTCAACCATGTCGGCCACCACGGCGGTTTCGATGCCGTGGCCGAGGCCAAGCGCCTCGCGAAGGGCGGACGATGAGTTTCTATCTGACAGTGCATCGAGTCGGCGAGTGGCTCGTCAACTGGTCGCGTCACAGAACTGGCCAGCATGCGTTGTACCTTGAGGGGCTCTTTCGCGGTGGCGACCCACGGCCAACATGCGCCGAGAATTTGGACCATGAGCGCCTCGCGAAGCGGGGGCGGAAGTGAGCGAAATTTTCATTCTCCTCGCGCAGTTCGCGAAACAACAAGGCGCGTCGCCCATCAACAAGTTTCCTGGCTGCTGGGAGCCGGAGTTGCCAGACGGCTGGCGCGTCGCGGTCAATGGACATGACGTCGAGATGAAGTCGTCTGATGGGAAACGCGTGCCGGGGTTTCATGCTTTCTTCTGGCACGCCCAATCCATGGCGATGGCGCTTGTGACTCCGATGGGTGGCACTACCGTTGGCGCCGACACCGAAGACGCCATCTGTGCGGCACTCCAGAAGGCGGTTGACAAGCCGTGACGCCCACCAAAACCGGCATCGCCTGCGCCGCATGCCTGGCCATCGGATTCGGGCTGCCATTTGTCAACCAGACTCCGAAAAGTAAACCAAGCGAGCGTGCGACGAGCCCGCTGGTGACGTTCTCCAGCGCTCCGCAGCCAGGCCTCTGCACGTACAGCGACGGCGGCACGTGGCCTTGCCCACCGACGCACGCCGAGGCCGTGCGCACCGTCTACCCAGTGTGCTGCCGAGTCTGGTGGCTCAACCAACACGCGTGCTGGGTCAAGCCGGGTTCGGCGGCCGAGATGAACGCATGGCGAGAGTGCGGCAACCAATGATGACCAGAGCGCTTCGTTCGCTTTCGATGGATCCGACGCACCGCCTTCGGGTTGAGCGCTTTGAGGCGGACGTGCACGAAGAGCGCAAGCGCATGTCGCTCTCATTCCGCAACGCCAACCAACACGTCTCGCCCAGCATCAGAGGGCCGGCGGCCTTCCTAGCCAGCGACTTGACGAGCGTGCTTGACGAACTGGAGGCCACGCGCGCCGAGCTCGTCGACATGGCGCACGACAACGCCGAGCTTGAAATGGTCCTCTCCGACAGACGCGCGGAGGTGGTGACAGAGCACGCCGTGCGGGAGGCCCAGGCGGTCATCGCCGTCGCGCTACGTGCGCGGCTGCGCGAAATCGATGCGGAACTCGGCGACGACGTCGAACAGGCGCACTGGGTGGCCGATCAAGCGCTCGTCTTCGCCATTGGCGATGTCGAGGTCGCAGAGATTTTCGACCACATGCATAAGTGGTACGCGTAGCTACTTCTTGACGGCCCACCCAACAGCAAATCCAGCACCCAGACCGACGGCCACGGCGATGACGGCCACGACGACGGGTGACGGCACCTTACGCAACTCGTCGCGCTCGGTTTCGCACCCCTTGAGTCGCTGGGCGACCTCCACGGCTTTGGCGTCGGGCAGAAACACGCCACCGTCGACGACTTCGGCGCGCGGCGCGTCCTGCGCGAAGGCGGGAAGGGCGAGACAGAGGAGTAGGGCGATCGCTTTCATCCTTGGCATGCGCCTCTGTAGGACGGGTCTTCCAGCTTCACGTTGGCCGGCAACGTGGCGTGAAATCGGTCGCGCCAACGCTTGGCGGCGGCCTGCCAATCGGCAGACTGCGTGCTCCAGTCTCCACCGCCTGCATTCGCGATGATCGCCCACGCATCCATCAACAACGCGTCGTCGCTTTTAGAGGTGTCGCTCATGGCTTCGCCGCCTCATTCAACACCGCGACGGCATCGCCGGGCGTCTTGATGGTGGCGGCAGCCTCTACACCCTTCGCTTTGGCGGCCTCTTTGTACGCACTCTGCGCCAGGAAGCCGATGACAAGCGCGGCGAGCGCTTCAACCTCGACGTCGCCGAGGTTGAGCCCCCATTTCTTGTTGAGGGCGATGGCCCCAGCACCCGCCGTCGTCACCAGCAAGCGCTTGAGGCTGGGGTTTTCTGCGATGAGCTTTTCCATGTGACTACTCCTTTCGGGTGGCGGCGAGCTCGAAACTGCGGCGCGCCCAGGCGAACGACTCCTCCAGCTTCGTCAGCGCCAGCGATGACTCGCGACATGCTGGCGGGAGGCCGAGGTCTTTCACGAGGCGTCCGAAGGCCTCGCGGGCACGAGCGATGTCGGCGCGGCTCTGCTCGGTCGACTCGGACTCAGCAAAGAGTGCGTACGGGTCCACTTTCAACGCTCCTTTGGTGTGACAGCGGGCAGCCGAGGAGTCTCGGCGCCGTTGGTTGTTGCGAAGGTGAAGCGCAGGCGCCCGGGCCACTTCAGGCCGACGCCACGCGGCGACACCTCGTGCTCCTTGACGAATGCATTGCGCTTGGCGGCCGCAGCCGGGCTGCGCGTCGACTGGTCGCCACCACAGGCCTCGATGACACGCGCCTTGTCCCCGTTTCCTGAGACGAAGATGGCGACGTGGCCGGGGCGGAACAACAAGTCGCCTTGCTCGAGGCGCGACAGGTCGACGTCCTCGCACTCGCGCTGAAGCGCCGCGGCGTTGTGGCTGCCACGCCAGTCGCAGAACCCGAGTTCCCACAGCGAGACGGTAATGAGGCCGGAACAGTCGAAAACGGCAATATCCCAGTGCGACAACTCGAGGTTGAGGTGCTCGAGATTGAAGAGCGAGTGGCCTTTGCCGCCCCAGACGTAGGGCGAGCCGATGTGTTTGCGCGCCTGCGCGACGAGGCGGTGTGTCACGCGCCCGCCTTCGTCTCAAGCCTCACGATGCGCTCGGCGTAGTTCTCCAGGCGCCGCGAGTGGTCCGCCAGGCCGCCGTTGATGCGCTCTTTCAGGGCGTCGACCTGGTGCTCGAGCGCAGTGAAGCGCTCTGCCTGAAGGCGCAACTCAGTGTGCACCTCCGCAAGCTTCGCTTCGATGCGCGCCAACACAGCGTCTTGTGTGTCGTCCTGCCTGTCTTTGCGCCTGAAGAGCCACGCCAGCAGAAGCGCCGACAACGGCCCGGACGCCACTTTGCCGCCCTCGATGGCACCGCTGACGGGGTCGACGTCAGCCACTCACCACCACCGTCTTTCCGGCGCCGGCCTCTGCGATTTCCAGCAGCCGCTTCACGTTGCGGTCGACGACGAGGAGTGCGCCGCGCGTCACCGTTGCTTCATTGGCGAGTCGGCCGAGCTCCGCCTGAATGGCACCGACGGCCTTGCGCAGCTCGCCCACGACGGCGTCGAGCTCATCAAGCCTGTCGTCGTGCTCGTTGAGGACGGGCGCGTGTTGCGCGAGCTGGCGCTCGAGCGCCGACATGCGCTCCTGGAGGCGGTCGACGGCGCCGGCGAGCTTCACGTAGGCCTGCTCGAGTTGCTCGAGCGTCACAGCGTGCCTCCGTCAGATGCGCGCAGGGCTTTGGTGTGGGCCCGTTCGGCTGAGCCGCTCCACACCTTGCATGGCGATGGGAGACAAGCCGTTCCCTTGGCGACTTTCGCCGGGAAGGCGTTGCAGCCAATCCACGTCGGAAGCGCCGTTGCTTCGCTGATGGCTGTCGGGAGAGTGCCCATTCGAAGGCAATCGACGGCGGCGTGGCGTTCGTTCCATTTGCCGTCGCCATCGCGGCAGTCGGGAATGACGCAGGCCCATTGCGTCGAGTCGTCGGTGGGCTGCGCCTCCGGCTCCTTCGTCACGTCGCCTGGGTTGATCGCCAGGATGACGCCGGTCGCGGCGAGCGTGAGTACAGCCGCGCCGATGGTGATTGTTTTCGGCGTCATGGCATGCACCTCAAGGTGTCGGCGCAGACGTTCGACACGACGCCATTGAAGGCATTGAGGACGACGGTTGAAGTACCCGCCGCCATCGAAGCAGCGGGCGCGGTGACCGCGGTGCCGTCAACAGACGCCGTGCGCGTGCCTGCGGCATCCTTTAGCCAGTAGCGATGAAACGCCGTGCCGAGGGCGCCCACAGCAGGCGTCGTGCTGGTGCCGGCAATCTGAAGAAACGCAGCCGTGTTACTGTTGCGTCCGAGCCGCACTCCCGTGGCAGGATTTGAGTCGAGGCCGGCAGCCGAGACGGTACCCACAGCCGTCGATAGCGCCGCAGCCGTTGCGGCCAGCGTGAAATCCGGGCCGATTGGAGAAGAAAGAGTGATGCTTGCCGATTCTCCAACGCGCGACGCAGCGGCCGATGTCGTTGGGATGTACGAGGTTGCAAAGCCGACGTTCTCGCACTGTGCTCCAGACAGGTATACGTCGACGGCCGCCCGGTTTGAGAGTCCACAAGCAGTGATGTTCTGGCTGTTTCCGGTGAGAAAGTTTCCGACGCTCGCGACGTTGCCTGTCACGGAGCATCGAGTCCATGTGCTGCTATTGAAGCTGCACGTGCCGCAGGCGAAGTTTCCGCCGCCGCGGTTGATGATCAGATCGAACGTGCCGGAGCCGCTCACGCCGAGCGCGAAGACGGACGCGGTGGCGTCACCGCCTGTCGGACAGCCAGCCGCCTGGTAACGAAGATTCTCCTGCCCGACCCCTGTCGTGGCGTTGTACTGAAGACGCTCGGCAACCGTCCCACCCCACGGCGGCACGGCTTGGTTGGCGGTAACCGTGACGGTGCCGGCCGTCGTCCACGCCGCGTTATCGAGCTCCTCGCTCCGCAGACACGAATTGGTCGAAGAGCCCTCCATCAGCACACCGCCATCCATGACGCGCGGGAGGTTGCTCCCACAGAGTGTCATGGTTCCACTGGACGCCGTGCAGTAGGCCGAGCTCGCACGACTCCACGTCACCGCCTCACCCCTGGTGCCAGTCACGGCAGTACAGGCGCACTCGGCAGTGAGGCCGGCGCCAGACGACGTGGCGAATTCGAATTGCGGTGCGCCCTCGCAAGTGCGCGAGCGTGTCGTGCGGCTTCGGTGGTCGCGACAATCGAACGGCTCGGCCAGGGTCGCAGCGCACGTCAGCAGCGCGAGCGCGGCTACAAACCTCACTCGTTGCCTCGCCGCTCGAAGACTTTGCAGTTAGCGGTGCCGATGACTCGGACAATGGCGCTTTGCTGGCTGCTGACGGTGATGAATGCCCCGGTGCCGTCGACTGACGTTGGCCACGCGACGTCAGTCGACAACTTCACACCCGTCGCGGTGGTGACGGCTGTCGTCGTATCCGTCGAGATGTGCGCCGTCGCGTCGCACTGAATTGTGATGAGCGCCTTCCTTGGAATCACGAAAGGCGCCGCCGTCGTGCCGTTGGTGGTGTCGGCACCGGCAGCGACGATGGTACCCAGATAGCGCTCGCCAGCCACAGCCGGCAACGCAAGGAGGACGGCGAGCAGTGCAAAATGGCGCATGCCCATTCATACCGCATGTCGTTGAAATCGTGTAGGGTCGCAAAATCGGAGGACGTACAATTGGCAAAGCCGCCCGAGAAGCCGAAGCCGCCCGAAACCACCACCGTTGAAGTCGTCGCCATTCGCCGCAAAGGGAACGAAAAGTTCGACGTGCTTGGCGGGCGCGTGGAGGTGCCGGTCGAGTCGCTAAAGCTGCTCGAGCGCGACGTGTCGTTGGTGGTGGCGCTCTACCGAAAGAAGACGGAGCAGGCGCGAATCAACCTGCGCCAGGAAATCGAGCGCCTGTGACGGCTGAATTCGTCGTCAGCGTCGTGTGCGGCACCGTGCTGGCCGTCGTCGTGCTGGTGCTGCGTCACCTGGCTGCCGAGGCGCGTATCAAGCGAGAGGCGTCCGCCGCAGGGGAGGGGTGGACGAAGGCGCTCGACGAGATGAAGGGGCGCATTCGCAGCCTCGAGATGGAGCGCCTCGGGAGTCGTCGCTGATGGCAGGACTGCTCGGAGGGCTGTGCTTCTTTGATGGCTGTTGCGAGGCGCCTGCGACTGCCGATGACGCCTTCTGCTCTGCGCACTGGCGGCGCTTGCCTCACGCGACGCGCACCGAAATCGTCAAGCTGCGCAACGAGGGCGAGCGCGGCGCGAGCACGTCGAAGGCGTACGTGATGCGGTTGATTCAAGCGACGAAGGAGCTGCGCGAGATGCCTGCGCCTGTATGAAACAAAAGGCCGCGACCCCCTAGGAAGGTCGCGGCCCATTCTGGAGACCCAGTAGCTCAATCTGGATAGAGCGCCGGCCTGCTAAGCCGGAGGTTGCGGGATCGTCCCCCGCCTGGGTCGCCTTTCTTCGCCGTTGCTAGCGGCGAGTGTCCTGAAACTACCGGACGCCGCCTTGTACGTCAAAGATGCGTTGGGGCGCTGCTGAACGGGCGTAGCGTAGCGGGCGGAGTAGCGGAGCCGCGCCCGTCTAGAACTCCTCGAGAACGCCCGAGACCGTCTCCTGGCAGCCAACCACTCCGCCGTTGCTGCTGACGAAGGTGGCGGCGTTTTCGAACTTCACGCGCAGCTTGTTGCCTTCCAACTGGAGCGTCCCGCCAGACTTGAGCGTAACGATGGCGCCGCCGCCCGAGAAACACTCTTTGGCGCGCATCTCCGCAAGCCCCAGACCTTTCGGGACGCCCACAATCAGCCCGCACGTCATGAAGCCGCTTGTGTTGATGGTGAGCGTGTTGGTGTTGGTGGTGATTTTCCAGGTCGCCAAGCCGCTGTGTGAACCGCTGTCGCCGTCGTCACAGGTAAACACCTCGTCGAGCGAGCCCTGGTAGGTGCCGCTCATGTCGGGATTGCACCCAACCACCGCCAACGCGACGAACACGCTCAGGTTTCGCATTTCCCCTCCAGTCACGAGCGTATGCGACGTCGCGTCGTGGTGCCGCTGAACAGCCGTTGCGTTGCGCATCAACAACGGCCACAGCACGATCAAGCGCATGCTCGGAGTAGTCCCGCTCTACTCAATTGTCGTCGGACTCCTGGTAGCTAGCTATTGCGTCACGGGGTGGTCGCATGACGTCTTGCTCGCGATGGCCGCTTTCCTCGTCGGTGATTCACTGGCATCGGCCCGCATCGGCCGGCGGCTTGATGCTCTCCATGCCGCTGGGCGCATAGCAATCAACCAAGATCACTCACCTTGACCGCGCAAGTAGTGATCGTCGGCCATCTGCTGCTCGTCTTGCGGCCTGTAACCGTACCGCTCAGCAAAGGCCTTCCAGGTAACGGCTGCCGGCACAGACGACATGGTCGCGCCGGCAGCCGCGCCAGATACGCGCTCGCCAATTTGCCCTGCCAAGTACGGAGTGAGTGGGTTGCGCACGGCGTTCGAAAACGCTGTTCCAGCGCCACCAAGAACACCAGAGAGCGTGGCCCCAACCAATCGACTCGGTCCGGCCTCCGAAACACCGAGCACTTCATCAAGCTTGGCTCCGGCCTCTAGTGGGAGCGATCGCGCGAGATATCGTTGCGTGCGCTCTGTCATCGGAGCCCATGGTCGTTCGAGCGCCTCATCAGCAAGCTTCTGTACGGCTTGCGGTTGCCGAGCAGCAGCGGCGGCCTGTCGAACCGCCTCAAGCTCGTCGTACTGCGGCGCGAGTCGATCAAGCACAGCCATCTTGCCCTTGTAGATTTTCTCGGCGATCGACTTCATTTGTGGTGAGTCGATGATGGCTTGAGCCTCGTCGCGCGCCGCTTGCGGTAGATTCAAGTCATCGGCGCGATCGAGCAAATACTGGCGGACGTTCTCCATCTCCTGAACGCCTTTGCGAAATCCACCGTGCGCGACGTTGTACGCCTTGTCTTGCGCAGCCTGCGTCTTCTCCAGTACCTTCTGCGCGGCAAGGCCCTTTGCCTTCCCGAACAGCCGCCCGACCTGGCTGAAGCCCTCGCCCAGCGCCGCGCCCGCCGCGCCCATTCGCGCGCCAACGTCGACGTCGCGATAAAAGCCGCTCACGTCACCCTTGGTAAGATCGGCCTCCGAGGTCTCGGCGGCCTGCTTGGCACCAAGGCCAGTGCCAAGCGCAAGGCGGCCGGCCATTGTCGCTGGCAGGCCAGTGCCCAGCGTCGGGGCGATTGCACCCAACACAGGCAGCACAGGCACACCCGCGACGCTTGGACCCTCGCGCTGAGCGTCTCGCACTGTCGCCCGCACCTCGTCGCGACGCTGACGGTAGGCGTCAACAGGTGCCGCGCCGGCCTTCGCGCCGCCCAACTTCTCTTTGAGCTTCTCGACGGCCCACGCCGGGAGGCGACCTTGAGCAGCAGCCACGCCGCTCAACTCGTCGACGAGCGGCCCGCCACCGGACAGCACCGACACGGCGCGCTTGAGCACGTTCTCTTTCGTGCGCGCCTCGTCGGCGGCCATCTGCGCGCCGGCTTGTTGCCAACGCGCCTCGCCGATGTCGAACGCCCGCTGCGTGCGCTTGGTCTCGTCGAGGTCCTCAGCCGCAGCGAACTCCGCTGCCAAATCTGGCGCCGCTTCAAACTCAGCAGCCAAATCAGGAGCGGCGTCGAACTCCTCTGCGAGCGTCTTTGGCGCGGCCATCACTTCACCTCTTCGAAGTCTTCCTGTCCGATGAAGCGCACCGCTTGCTCGCGCGGCAGCACCTTGGTTTTGCCGGTGGACTTCTGCCGGATGGTGACCGCGCCACCGCCGCCCGAGGGCGCGCTGGGTTGTGCACCCGCCTTCGGCACCTCGTAGCCGTACGCACGCAGCTTGGCGGCGGCCGCGTTTTGAAACGCCGACTTGGCGGAGCGAAGCCGACTCAGGAGCAGCTTCCCTGCTTGCGCTGGGTCGCTACCCGTGAGCGACTCGACGACCGCAGCGACACCGGATGGCGTCAGTACGTTGGCGCCCAGCGCCTCGTTGATGGCGTTCTTTTCGGAGTCGGACATGGCGCCTTGGTCGAGCGCGACGTTCATGGCCGTGGCGACGATCTGCACCTTGGAGCCGACGCTGTTTTTGGTCTCCAAGCCAGGGCGCGCGACGTAGTCGGAGATGGCCGACTCGAGGTCGTCCATGCCGCCAAGCGTAGCGGAGGCTCGCGAGGCGATTTCGCGCGCGCGCGAGGCGTCGGTGTCGCGAATCGCCGACGAGCGAGGCTGAAGGTCGACGCCGCCGTAGTACGGAATGACGAGCCCCTCGGCTTTTGCCGCTTCTTTCGCTTCTTTCGCGTCGGCCTTGGCTTTGGCGCCAGCCGCACGCGCCGCAATCTTCTCGCGCTCAAGCGCATCCTTCGACTTGCCTCGCTCCTCGGTCAACTCGAGGCGACGCTCTTCGATGTCGGAGCGACGAGTGCCGCGATCGGCTGCGGCCCGCATCGCCTCCTCGTACGCCGCCGTGCGCTGCGCATTGAGCTCCGCCTGACGCTCCTGAGCATCGGCCGCCAACAGTCGCTGCGCCGCCTCATCACCCTCGCCGCGTCGACGCCGCGCCCACTCCGCCAGCTTCGCCTTGTCGCTTGCGATGGCGCCGGCGACGTCTGTAGGCCGCGCCGTCTGCGGCAGGCCGGCGCCGGCAAGCATCGCGTTGCGGAGGCCGGCGAGGCCTGGCTGCATGGCACTCCACACGGTGGCGCCCTGCGACGGCAACACCTCGTCCGGGTCGACGGGCCGCTGCGAGTCGCGCAGGCGCTTCAGCATGTACTCGCGCACCGCTGGCGAGACAGCGCCGCGCGTCAAGGCGGCTCGCGCGGGCTTCCGGCTCGGCATCTGAGCCCACTCCGAAGGTTCCGACGGGCCGCCAGCATTGAACGCAGGCACGACAAGGCCATAGTCGTCGTCAGTCTCGGGAGGGACGCCTTGCATGGCGTCAACGGCGCGGTGATGTCTCTCGTCGTTGAAGTCGCTGACGGTGGGTCTCGGCGTCGCGGGAGGCCCACCGGTTGCCGGCAGTGGTTGCGGAACCATCTGCGACGGGCGCCACACCGACTCGGCGACACCTGGCAACTCGAGGCTGTCGAGGTCGAGCAACCCGAGGCGACGCAGGCGCTCCGCATCTTCGTCTGTGTACGTTCCGTGCGGCATCAGTAGTACTCCTCGTAGTCGTCGTAGTCGTACTCGCGCCGACGACGTCGACCTTCGCGCTCTTGTCCTGCTGCGTACGCATCGCCCACCGCCGTTGCGCCGCTGGCGATGGCCTCGCCCGTCGCAGCACCCTGTTGACGCTTGCGCTGGCCCTGGCGCTCGAGGCGCTGGCCTTCGACGCCGCGTGCCTGGTTTCGGCCCTGCACCATCGCCATGCGGTTGAGAAACGACTGTTGGTCCGCGTCGAAGCGCATCTTTGCGTTGAAGCGGTTGAGCGCGTCTTCTTCGGCCGCGCGACGGCTGGCTACGCCGTAGTCCTGCCCGCGCACGTCGCCTGAGCCGCGTAGCAGCGCACCCAGTGCCGCTTGCTGACGGCGGCGCATGTCAGCCGCTGCTTGTATCGACATGTCGCCGGCCTGGTTGGCGCCGGCCTGGGCGCCCTGGAGGTCGCCGAGGTAACTCGCCAGCGAGCCACCCATGCCTCGCGCGGCCGCACGCTGCGCCGCGGCGCCGCGCAGCCCCACG
>FRDC01003964.1_pt1 | contig 36955 bp, 40 predicted proteins | sample 1106171 | NCBI WGS metagenome assembly FRDC01 (sample SAMEA3930566, study PRJEB13176) | freshwater metagenome | biome: Drinking water system; feature: drinking water; material: water | place: Singapore | collected 2014-12-20 | reverse complement strand
GGGCGGCCCACGCCACCGTCGCCCGCCTGGCCGCCGCCCTGGGGGAGCCGCCGCCCGGCCCGCTGCGGTCGTGGGCACGGGTGCAGCGGGACGAGATCACCGAGGACTGGGTGTCCCGGCTGGCCGGCGACCCGCGGTACGCCCCGACCGGGGACGAGACGCTGCACCTGGCGGCGGCGTACGCCAACCCGGCCCACTTCGACACCCGCCTGCGGCTGTTCCGCGAGTTCGTGGCGTACGCCCGCCGGCTGCCCGGCGTGAAGCTGTACGTGGCCGAGGTGGCGTACGGGACCGACCCGTTCGAGGTGACCACGCCGGGCGACCCGCAGGCCGTCCAGATCCGAGCCCGCGACGTCCTGTGGCACAAGGAGAACGCGATCAACGTCGCGGTCCGCAAGCTGTTCCCGCCGGGGTGGAAGTACGGCGGGTACATGGACGGGGACATGCGGTGGAGCCGGGACGACGTGGCGGTCGAGGCCGTCGCCCGGCTGCGCACCTGCCCGTGGGTGCAGCTGTTCTCCAGCTACACCGACCTGTCCCCGTCCGGCATGGTGCTGCGGGCCTACCTGTCGGCCGTGGTGCGGCACCAGTACCACGACCTGGCCGACTTCCGCCGGCAGACGGCCGTCGCCCCCGCCGTCCGCCCGGCCCTGACGACGACCGGCCTGGCGTGGGGGTTCACCCGCGAGGCGTTCGAGGCGTGCGGCGGGCTCATGGACTTCTGCGTCCTGGGGGCCAGCGACTGGCACATGACGGCCGGGCTGGTGGGGCTGGCGGACCGGTCGTACGCCGCCAACGTGGCCGCCGTCGGCCCGTCGTACGCGGACGCCGTCCGGGCGTGGCAGCGGCGGGCGTACGCCCACAACCGCGGGGCGGTCGACTTCTGCCGCCAGCACGCCGTCCACTTCTTCCACGGCGGGCGGCCGGTTCGGCGGTACTCGGACCGCGAGGACAGGCTCAAGCGGCACGGGTTCGACCAGGCGGCCGACGTGGAGCGGGACGCGGCCGGCGTGATCCGGTGGGCGGCCCGCGCGCCGGCCGCCCTGCGGAAGGAGGTGGCCGACTACTTCTTCGAGCGGGACGAGGACGCGACCACGCTGTTCCCGTCGGACACGGTGGTGCGGAACGACGACTACACGCTGTACTCGGCCCTGCCCCCCGGCCTGGCGGCGGCTTTCCGCGGCGACCCGCCCCCGCCGCCGGTGACCGCCCTGCCCCGCAGGCTGCACCAGTTCTGGACCGGCGGGCCGATGCCGGAGGCGTTCGCCCGGTGGGGGCGGAAGTGGGCCGAGCTGAACCCGGAGTGGGAGTACCGGCTGTGGACCGAGGCCGAGGTCGCGGCCCTGGACCCGGAGCTGGGGGCGTGCATGGCCGAGGTGCCGGCCGGGCCGGGCCAGCCGGCGGTGAAGGCGGACGTGGCCCGCATCGCCATCCTGCACGCCCTGGGCGGGGTGTGGCTGGACACCGACTTCGAGCCGGGGCGGCCCCTGGGCACGTCCCTCGACGGGCTGCCCGCGTTCCGGGTGAACGCCGGCCCGGACCGGGCGATGGGCGTGTTCGGGGCGGCGGCCGGGCACGAGTGGATGGTGCGGGCCAGGGGCCGCATCCTGGTCGCCCGCCAGCACCTCCAGCCGCCGCCGAGCGTGCAGCTGGTGACGGGCGACCTGGGCGAGGAGTTGAAGGTCCCCCGCCTGCCGGACGAGTGGTTCTATCCCTACCTGTACCACCAGCCGGAGATGGTGTATAAGCCTGTGAGCACCTGGCCGGAGGCGTACGGCGTCCACCGCCACGCGTTCAGCTGGAAGCCGGAGAGCAGCCTGATGCCGCTGTTCCGCAGATCCAAAAACCGCTTTTGAGGACGCAGCTATGTCCACGGACGGACCGGGGCCGATGCGGACGGTGGGGAACGTGTCGAAGGGCGTGGACGTGCGGAGCCTGGGCGAGCGCGTCCGGGTGTTCATCGGCACCGAGCCCAAGACGGAGATCGCCCGCAAGGTGCTGGAGTGCTCGATCCGCCGCCGTACCAACGCGGACGTCGAGTTCGTGCCCATGATCGGCAAGGAGTGGCAGTACGACCACTCGGAGTTCAAGGTCGGCACCGGGTTCTCCCTCCGCAGGTGGATGATCCCCGCCTACTGCGGGTGGCACGGCCGGGCCATCTACCTCGACGCCGACCAGATCGTGTTCTCCGACATCTGGGACCTGTGGTGCCAGCCGGACTACCGCCCGGAGAAGGGGCGGGCGGCGTGGATGACCTACCAGCCCAGCAAGTTCTCGAAGGAGCCGCACCCGAACTCGTCCGTCATGGTGATCGACTGCGCGGCCGCGGCCCAGCAAGAGTGGTTCCACCTGGACCGGGTGCTGGCGTACCTGAAGGCCCACCCCAGCCAGAAGGCGTACGCCGGGCTCATGTACCCGAACTGGATGAAGCCCGAACCGGGCCGTATCCCGAACGAGTGGAACTCCCTGAACGTGTTCGTGGAGGGGAAGACGAAGCTCCTGCACTACACCAAAGAGCCCGAACAGCCGTGGTACGTGCCGGACCACCCGTTCGCGATGAAGTGGAAGCTGGAGTTCCAGATCGCGATGACCCTGGGGTACATTACCGAGGACGAGGTGCGGGACGCCGTGTCCAAGTTCGGCATCCAGGAGGACTGGCGGACGACCAACGGCCTCCACCCGGAGTATCTGAACTTCATCCCCAAGAAGTCGAAGAAGGGTGCCGCGTGAAGAACGTCATCTGGGCGACCAGCTTCGCGAAGGACATGTGGCAGGCCAGCGGCCTGCCGCTGGTCGAGTCCTTCGTCGCGTCGGGCAGCGTGGGCCGGCTGTTCGTCGGCTACGAGAAGATGCCCCTGCACGAGCTGTTCGAGTCGCCCGCGATGGCCGACCCCGCCAGGGTCGAGGGCTACGACGTCGGCAAGGACGCCTTCCTGCTGGAGTTCCTGAAGGCCAACGAGGACATCATCCCGACCCACATGGGCGGGCGGCACCGGTTCCCGGAGTGCGTGTGCGCGGGCGGCCCGTACAGCCCGCACGACAAGAAGCACAAGATGCCCTGCCCCGGCCACTGGTTCAACAAGAACTTCAGCCGGTGGTTCAGGAAGGTCGCCACCATGAAGGCGGCCGTGGACATGTACCCGGACACGGACTTCCTCATCTGGGTCGACGCCGACTGCGAGTTCAAGAAGCAGGTGACCGAGAAGGTGCTGGTCCGCGAGTGGTTCAAGATGGCGTACTCGGTGTTCTACCTGAAGAACAAGCGGCCGGTGATCGAGACCGGGGTCGTCGGGTACTGGCTGCCCAACGCCGGCCGCAAGGTGCTGGACGCCCTGATCGGCCGGTACGCCAGCGGCAACTTCCGCAAGGACCACCGCTGGGACGACAGCTGGCAGACGCAGATGGCCCTGACAGACACGAAGGCCCTGGCGGTGGACCTCGCCGAGAAGGTGGGGGAGCACGCCGCCGTGGTCGAGCACTCCGTCGTGGGCAAGTACATCGGCCATGACAAGGGGCGACACGGGCGAAAACTCGGTATCATGACGTGAGTTGTTCGCCGGAGCGGGGTGCACACGGATGTGCGGGATTCACGGGTTCGCCTGGAAGGACGCCGACGACTCGGTCGGCCGCATGGTGTCGGCCGCGAAGCACCGCGGCCCCGATGGCAGCGGCACCTGGGGCGACTCCCGGCTCACCCTGGGGCACAACCTGCTGGCGGTCACCGGCGAGCCGGACGCCGCCACGCAGCCGTGGGTGCACCCGTCCGGGCACGTCCTGGTGTTCAACGGAGAAGCGTACAACCACCGCGACCTGCGCGTCGGCCTGAAGCACCGGTTCAAGACCGACACGGACACCGAGACCCTGGCCGCCGGCCTCGCCGAGCAGGGGCCGCGGTTCCTGGAACGCGTCGACGGCATGTTCGCCCTGGCCTGGTACTGCCCGCACACCCGCACCCTCACCCTGGCCCGCGACGCCAACGGCGCACGCCCCCTCTACGCCGGGTTCCTCAACGACCGGCCGTGCTTCTCGTCCGAGATCCGCTCGCTTCTGGCCCTGGGGTTCCCCCGCAGGGTGTGCCGCGAGGCGTTCCGCCACTACTACCACGCCGGCCTGGTCGCCGGGCCGCTCACCATGTTCGAGGGCGTCCGGCGGCTGGTGCCCGGCCAGGTGGTGAGCTGGAACCTGGACACCCGCGAGACGGAGGAGTGGAACCTGAACGCCGCCCCGGTCGCCCCGGTGCGGCTGTCCGGGGACGAGCTGCTGGAGACGCTGGCCGCCAAGCTGCGGCAGGCGGTGCGGCTCACCCTGCACGGGCGGCGGCGGACCGGCCTGCTCCTGTCCGGCGGCATGGACAGCGGGGCCGTGGCGTACGAACTGGCCCGGCTGTCGAAGGACGTGCGGACGTTCTCCACCCGGTTCGACCTGCCCCACGGGCGGTGCCGGCACAACGAGGACGCCGACTGCGCCGCCGAGCTGGCCGCCCTGTACGGCACCCGCCACACCGAGGTCGCTGTCAACGAGGAGCTGTGGGTCGACGGGTTCGAGAAGGCCGTGCTGGCGATGGAGGAGCCGCGGCAGGGTAAGAGCTACGGGGCGTATTTCCACACGTTCCGCCAGATGCGCAAGGCCGGCGTGGTCGTCACCCTGTCCGGTGACGGCGGCGACGAACTGCTCATGGGGTACAAGCACCAGCGGGACGCGGACTGGGCCGCCCGGTTCGCCGCCCTCCAGGCCGGGCACCGCGAGCTGCCCGACCCGGCCTTGCGGATCTCCCCGGCCCAGCAGTGGGACTACCTGACGTCGTGGCTGCCCGGCCGCCTCACCGGGGACCGGATCAACGACTTCATGTACGTCGAGTGCATGCACACCCTGGCCGAGGACTTCCTGGTCCGCAACGACAAGCTCGGTGCGTGGTTCGGCATGGAGGCCCGGTTCCCGATGATGTGCCGGCTGTTCCGCGACTTCTGCCGCGGCATCCCCGGCCAGACGAAGGCCCGCCCGTACCTGAGCAGCCCGAAGTGGGACGTGAACAACAAGTCGCTGCTCCGGCAGGCGTACACCGGCAAGCTGCCGCTGTGGATGACGGCCCGCGGCAAGACCGGGTGGCGTGCCCCGACCGACGACTGGATCATCGGGTCGGTGAGCAACCCGGCCAAAGACGGCCCGGTGCGGCAGTACGTCCGCGAGGCCCTGACGGACCCCCGCGTGCGGGAGCTGTTCGGCCTCACCGACGACACGGTGGAGAACCGCTACCTCAACAACCGTGACCTGATCGGCCCGCCCAAGCCGAGCGGCAAGACCGGGCAGGGTGTGGGGATGGCGTCGCAGAAGGAGCTGTTCGCGGTGCTAACGTTCGCGGCCTGGCTCAAGACCTTCGACATGCAACTCTGGTGACCCCCACTGGTCTCGACCGCAGGGAGGCGGCCGATGCGAATCGAAACACTGTACGACCGGCTCAAGGGCGACAACACCGTCGCCTTCGTGGTGGGCACCGGCCCGTCCATGCGGTGCTTCCCCACGCACGCGCTCAAGGGGGCGTTCGTGGTGGGGCTCAACCAGGCGTGGCGGTACGTGACGCCCAACCTGATGCTGACCGCCCACCCGGAGCTGTATCAGGAGTTCGCGGCCCGCCCCGCCCCGCGTCCCGTCGCCCCGCCCCCGGTGCCGTGGGTGATCAAGAAGAAGCCGCCCATGAACGACCTGTCGCTGGACGACCCCCAGCACTACGTCTTCCACACGTCGCCCGAAGTGAAGACCGTGTGGGAGCGTCCGAAGGACACGCTGTACCTGGGGGAAGGCATCCAGTGCACGGCGATCGACCTGCTGGCCCGCATGGGGGCGGACACCGTCATCCTGGTCGGGTGCGACATGACGGACCTGGGCGGCGACTTCCACGGCCACGACCAGCACGTCCGGTGGCTGGGCATGAAGCCCCGCGACCAGTATGCCCTGTACCGGAAGACCACGGCTAAGGTACGATCTGCGGTACGTGACCGGTTCGGCGTCAACGTCCTCACCCTGTCTCCGTTCGTCGGGCTGGGCCACGTCGAGGAGGACTACGGGCGGCTGCGGAGCGAGCTGAAGCTGAAGCCGCTGCCGAAGCCGAAGGACGTGTCGCCGTACCTGCGGAAGAAACCCAACACGCGGAGGAAGCCGTGAGCAGCAAGAAGCTGGACCGCTACGAGGGGCTGTTCGCCTGCCTCGAAGACCTGATGGGCGAGCAGAAGCAGGACGTCACCTACCTGGAGGTGGGCACGTACAACGGCAAGCGGGCCGCCGACCTGTGCCGGTACTGGCGGGAGCAGACCGACGGCCGGTTCCACTACATCGGCTTCGACATGTTCGAGGACATGTTCGAGGAGATGAACAAGGCCGAGCTGTCCAAGTCGACGCTGCCGCCGAGCCGGGCCGAGGTGCAGGCCACCCTCCTCAAGGCCGGTGCCCGCACCACCCTCATCAAGGGCAACACGCGGGAGACGCTGCCGTCGTTCGTCGCCACGATGGACGGTCAGGTGATCCCGGACCTGATCTTCGTCGACGGCGGGCACTCGCTCGAAACCATCGACTCGGACTGGGCCGCGGTCAAGCAGCTGATGGGCGACCACACCCGCGTCGTGTTCGACGACTACTACGAGAACAAGGACGACTTCGGGTGCAAGCAGCTCATCACCCGGCTGCGGGCCGACGCCGACTACACGGTCGAGCTGCTGACCCCGATCGACAAGCCGGCCAGCACCGGGCTGCACATCCGCATGGCCCTGGTGCGGCGCAAGCCGGCGGCCCACGGGAAGAAGGCGGCGTGAGATGCGGTTCTGGAAGCCCAAGCTGTTGCCGCGGTGCCCGACGGTGGGCATCGCGGTCGCCGCCTACCTGGGCGAGGACGACGGGTTCTCGCACCGGCTGCACCACGCTCTGCGCGGGCTGGTGGCGTCGTTCCAGGCCCAGACGCACCAGAAGTGGAAGATGGAGGTCGTGCACGACGGCCCGGCCCAGTGGGGCGAGGCCCAGGGCGTGTTCCGCGGGCTGGCGGCCGACAAGCGGGTCGTCGTGACCGAGACGCCGGAGCGCAAGCGGGACTTCGGCCACCCGCACCGGCAGGCCGCGATCGACAAACTGCTGGCCGACGGGTGCGAGTGGATCGGGCTGAGCAACCAAGACAACTGGTACGCCCCGACCTACCTGGAGTGGATGCTCCACGAGGCGATGACCAAGAAGGCCCAGCTCGTGTACTGCGACTTCGTCAGCAGTCACAAGCTGTGGAAGGCGGTGCCCGCCGACCTGACCCGCGGGCGGATCGACCTGGGCGGGTTCCTCGCCCACCGGGACGTGGTCGAGAAGGTGAAGTTCGACAAGTTCACGTTCGCCGGGGACTGGGACTACATCTCCCGCCTCCGCGGGGCGGCCCGCGGCGTGGTGGCGAAGGTGAACGCAACTCTGTTCGTCCACAATTGACTGTGAAACCGACTTGTGCCAGGATGCCGGGGTCTAACACACCCCAGGAGCCGGCACGTGCCTACCGTCATCGACCAGCACCGCAGCATCGCCAAGACCGACGCCAACCAGTGCGTCCACATCCGCGGCGACCGCACCGACACCTACGAGGTCTACTACGAGGACCAGGACGGCAAGGGCAAGCCGCTGGCGACCCTGGAGTTCCAGACGCTCCAGCGGGTGGGCCTGACCAACGAGGCCCTGCTGGCGATCGTCGCCGACCGGCTGTACCAGTTCCAGGGCGGCGTCTGCGCGTGCGAGGAGAACGCGGTCGCCCTCCAGCAGGTGAACGGTGCCCTCGCGGCCCTCAAGGCCCGCACCGTCCGCCGCTCCAACCAGGGGATCGAGGGGAAGATGGAAGAGAAGAAGGCCGAAGAGAAAGCCCGCGTGCGGATCGAGGGCGACAGCCTGATCATCGGACACACCGGCTACCCGCTGACCCTGCTCACCAGCTGGGCCAACTGGAGCACCATCGAGTCGGCGTGCAAGAAGCTCGACCCGCCGTTCACGTCCGCGGAGATGGAGGTCGTCGAGAAGGCAGCGGCCCACCTGGGCGGCGGTGCCCGCAACGGGCTCGCGGAGTTCAAGTCCGCGATGGCCTCGACCCGCAAGGGCTGAGTCCAAAACCACTTTTGGGATCGGCCGGCGGGGCGGTTTCGGGGATAATGGCGATGTCGACCGAGCTGAGCGACGCGATCTTCAACGCCCTGGCCGGGCCGACCCTGCTGGCGGCCCGCGACGCGGTGAACGACTTCACCCGTGCCCGGATGCAGGAGCAGGGGTTCTTCCGGCGGATCTGCCGGGAGATCGCCGTCCTGACCCGCGAGCAGTGGCTGGCGATCGGCGTGCCGGCCGAGCAGTTGTTCGAGTACGACACGAAGCGGTACAACGGGCTCCACGAGCCGCCGGTCGACGTGCACGTGTGCGAGGCCGTGTGGCACGGCGGCGAGTACATCTGGGAGCTGATACAGGCCCGCAACGCGCGGCTGGACTACGAGCGGCGGCTGGCCCTACGCCAGGTGTCGCAGGAAGAGTACCAGGAGCAGGAACACCGGCGTCGCCGCCAAGAGCACGGCCGCCGGCAGTACCAGTCTCCGCGGTGGACCGGCGAGCAGAAGGAAGAGTTCGCCTACTCAGTGATGTGCGACCTGCTGGCAACGATTGCCGCGGTCGCCGGAAATAGCGAGTCGAATGGCTGATACCCTGACGAAGCGGGCCAAGCCCGCCACCAACGGCAAGGCCCCGGCGAGCCCGGCCCAGCAGAAGCCGGCCGCGAAGTCGAACCACATCCTGGCCCGGTGCCAGCCGCGGGGGGACCGCGTGGTCGTCCGCCGCGAGCTGCCGCAGTCGGTGACCCAGGGCGGCATCATGCTGCCGGAGAGCTACAACAAGGACAAGCGGCCGGTGGGCATCGTCCACGCGGTCGGGCCGGGCAAGTACGAGAACGGCGTGCTGGTGCCGACCGGCCTGAAGGTCGGCGACATGGTGATCATCACCAGCTGGGCCGGGATCGAGGTCAAGGAGGGCCTGTCGAGCCAGAAGGACGAGGAGTTCGTGATGCTCCGCGAGGAGGACATCCTCGCCGTCATCCCGCCGGACGACATCGAGGTCTGAGCCACGGCCCGGCGCAAGCCGTGGTCGCTGGGGGCGGCTGCGAGGGGGCAGCCGCCCCCGGTCTGAACTCCTCACCACACGAGACACCATGCCAGACACCATGCCAGACACCGAACCCTACACCGGCCCGCCGGACATCACGAAGGACCGGCTGGTCGTCATCAACGGCGGCGTCACCTTCGGCATGACGCGGCTGGAGAAGATCAACATCAAGATGCCGACCTGGATCACCATCATCCCGGTCGAGGAGAGTGAACAGCAGGCCGGCAGCTTCCCGCGTGAGCGGCACATCCGCATCACGCACAGCGTACAGGTGGGCACCGTCGACGAGCTGGTGGAGCTGTACCGGAAGCAGCTCACCAACTGCTACAACGCGTTCGTCGTCAAGCAGCCGGACGGCCAAGAGCCCGTCGTCATCCCGCAGTTCGGCGAGGCGTCGATGGGGCAGCAGAACGCCTGCCTCCACCGCAACGGGATCGTGTCCGGCGAGAACGTGCAGCTGTACCTCCAGCCGGAGGAGTACGAGAAGTTCATGGCCCGTAAGTACGACAAGTACGGGCACCCGAAGCCGCGGCAATCGGAGATGGAGCGGGACCGCCTCAAGCGGGCGGTGGCGAACTACCTGGCCTACCGCTACCCCGACGCCGAGAGCGAGACCATGCTCCCGCCGACGGACAGCCCGGAGCACGTCGACAAGCTCATCGCGGCCCTGACGATCCTCAAGGAGGACTCGCTCACCGCGCAGGAGGAGCTGCGGAGGCGGGCCGAGGCGAACGCCCCCAAGCCCACCGCCGGTGAGCTGGGGGCGGACGTGGCGAAGGACTGACGCTGCACCCAGGGCAAGGAGGCCCTACCCATGAAGAAGGCACTCTGCATCGGCATCAACTACGCCAAGACGGACTACGAGCTGTTCGGGTGCGTCAACGACGCGGACGACTGGGCTCGCCTGCTCAACGCCAACGGGTTCGACGCCGCGATCCTGGCCGAGCGGCAGGCGACCAAGAAGAACATCCTGGCCGGCATCCGGGGCGTCGTCCGTGCCCTCCAGCCGGGCGACGTCGGGTTCGTCACCTTCAGCGGCCACGGCACGTGGGTGCCGGACCGCACCGGGGACGAGCCGGACGGCCGCGACGAGGCGTTCGTGCCGGCGGACGCCGACATCGAGGACGGCCGCGGGCTGGTGCTCGACGACGAGATCAAGGCGATCCTCGACGACGTGCCCAACGCCGCCCACCTGGTCCTGGTCACCGACTGCTGTCACTCCGGGACGATCTACCGGATGGCGGCCCACCCGGCCCTCACCCGGCGGCGGGTGCGGTTCCTGCCGCCGGCCCACTACCTGAAGACGAACTCGCTGGTGACCAGCATGGACCGGGCGTTCGGGCAGACCGCGGTGAAGAAGTCGAACGGGCCGTCGCCCGGCGTGGTGCACTTCTCCGGGTGCCGCGACACCGAGTACAGCATCGACGCCGAGATCAACGGGCGGCCGAACGGGGCGTTCACCTACGTCGCCACGCGCGTGTTCGCCGAGGTGGCCGCGGCGGGCGGCACGTACGCCCAGGCCCACAAGGAGATCCGCAAGCACCTGCCGGCCGCGGACTTCCCGCAGACGCCGCTGCTCAACGCCCCGGCCCCGCTGAAGAAGGTCAAGCTGTTCGGGTGACTCTCAGGTAGGCGGCGGCCGAGTCAGTAACCCCTGGGTCGTCCGACAAGTGACCCAGGGCGAAATTGCACTGCACGCACAGCACACCGCGTACCACGCCCGTTTTGTGACAGTGATCGACGCTGGTCGCCTTCCGACGTTTGCAGATGTGGCACTTACCAGCGAACTTCGCTACCAACTCGTTGAACTGGTCGACGGTGATACCGTACCGAGTCAGCGCACGCTTAGGGTGCTTCTTCCTATACCTGGCCGTCTGAGCCTTACGCTTCTCCGGGTGACGCAGACGCCAGTTCTTCTTGTGCTTGTACGCTTTGTCCGGGTTGGCTTTGTGATACGCCATGACCTCGCCGATCTGGCACTTCTTGCACCGCGACTGTAGCCCGTCCTTGCGGGACGCGTTGCGGTGAAACTCGTCCCGCGACTTCAAGCGGTGACACTTCGAGCACGTCTTTTTGGTTTCCATTCTCGCAGGCTAAATAACCCACCCGATCGTGTCAAGATACTTGAGCCGCGGTTTACCCTTTTCTCTTTCCCTTGAGGATTCTACCGTGCCACTGACCGAACAGTATTGGAACTGCGTCTCGGACGTGCAGCTGGGCATCGAGGTCGCGATCCGCGGGCGGTGCAAGGACTGCCTGGCCTGCCTGTCGCGGACGATGAACGTGCTGGGCCGGGTCGCCGAGTTCGGGCACGACGGCTCGAAGTTCCACGAGTGCGTGGACGTGCCGCTGGTGCTGTGCGAGACTTGCCGCCCGGTGTACGCCGAGGACGTCGCCGCGGAGGTCGCCCTCGCCGAGGTCGCACTGACGGCGACGGACCCGCGGACGCTGGACGCGCTGCGGAAGTGGGTGACGATCGCGAAGGTGTGAGCCGGGCGTGGCCTGCGAGTACGAACCCCAGTCGGGGGGCGTTCTCGCAGGCCGGACACCGTCGACTCACACTCGACGTTCTTGTCCCGCCCTGCTTTCCTTTAGATATGACTCCACGTCCTACCAGCACGAATGCTCGCGACCGTCTTACGGCTGATACCGAACAGCACAGTCAACACTGTGTAGTGGTCGCTGCCGTACTTCACTCTGCGAGCCTGTTTAGCTGTCAGCTTGGCGTGTCCGTGCCGCTCACCCTTCGCCGTACGACCTCGTTCATCGCGGTCTTTGATGTTATCCTGTATCGAGCCTAGTACGACGTGTTTCAGGTTGATGCACGGCGGGTTGTCGCAGGTGTGCCTGATCACAACGGACGAAGGCAGCGAACAGCCGTTTTTCTCCTCGTACAGGAAGCGAACCAGGCGCATGAACTTGCCGTTTCTGGTCACCACGGGGTAACCTTCACCGATCCTGGCGTGCGACGTGCACACGTGGCAGCCCTTACGGTTGACGACGTAGGTTACGGGCTTTCGCGGACGGCCGCATTTGTTTGCTGTGCTCATGCCCGTTATTTTATACTTGGTCATGTTCCCGAACAAGGGACTTACCGATGGTCAAGGATCGACCGCTCCGGGACCTCGCAGACCGGCTGCGCGGCCACAAGCCCTTCACCCTGAGTCGCTGGGGCGACAACGAGTGGCACTGCATCTTCGGCGAGAAGAACGGGTACATGCCGAAGGACGGGTACTTCTACTTCTACGAGTTGCAGCAGCGACTGTGGCAGACGCTGAACGAGTACCCGCCGTACTGCCTGGGGCTGGGCACCACCGACCAGCGGGCGTGGGCGACGATCTGCGGGTGCGAGTGGCAGAAGCTGGACTGGGGGCGGGACCACCTGTGGTGCCTGCCAGACGGGGCACCGGAGCTGGACGCCCTGGTGCAGGCGACGCGGGCCAAGCCGCTCGTCGTGGTCGGGCCGCCGCACTTCCGCCACCTGCGGCGTCAGCTGGGGTACGCGGCGTTCGTGGACGTGCCGCCCAAGAACGCGTACGTCGCCCTGGACCACCTGGTCCGGGAGACGCGGGCGGTGTTGGAGGACTTCAAGCAGCCGGTGCTCGTCACTGTCTCGGCCGGGGTGTGCGCTCCCCTGCTGGTGGACGAGCTGTACAAGACCGAGGGCCACTTCCACCAGCTGGTCGACGTGGGCGGGCTGTGGGACGCACTGAGGAGCTGACATGTCCGAAGGCAGGATGTGCACCGAGGAGCAGTGGAGGAACTACATCATGAGCGTTGCCGGCGGCGAGGGGCACGCGAACAACACGCCGGTGGTCCCGACGTCGGGCGAGGTGATCGTCACCGCGCACCGGCACAACCCGGACGGGTCCGAGTCGATGACCCTGATGATCGGGGGCGACGTTCCTAAAAGTGGTTTTGAGGACCGGATCACCGAGCCGACCTTGCCCGACGACGTGCAGCCCACAATCGTCGTCGAGAAAAAGTGAACTACCGGGCTTGATTCAAAATCCGCCCTCCGGTAACCTTCCCCTGCCTTCGGTGAATGGGCGACACCAGGGCAGGGGGCCGGGGGTTACACCTCCGGCCCTTTTTCTTTTCACACACGAGAAACCTGACATGTGGAGCACGTTGGTCGATAACTGGTACTGGTTCGGCGGCCTCCTGGCCCTGGCGTTCCTCTTCCGCCAGGCCCGGCTGTACGTCCTGCGGAAGAAGAAGGAGCGCGAGGAGAAGAAGGACGACACGGCGGTCCCGGACCACGGGCCGCAGCGGTACAACACCGGCAACCCGTACATCGACGCCGCGTACGAGGCCGAGAAAGAGCAGACCAAGCCGCTGACGCCGGAGGTCCCGCCGTACACCCCGCCGAAGCGGAACGAGGCGGAGGACCACTACGCGAAGGAGAAGGACGCCTGGGAGAAGCGGCAGGCGGACGCCGAGCGGCTGATCGCGGAGGCGAACCAGAAGGCCCAGTTCATGATGGTCGAGCAGGGCAAGTCGGTCCGCCTCACCATCTACGACCCGGACACCGTCGAGTCGCTGGACAAGCTGACGGTGATCGAGGAGATCCTAGAGAACGAGAAGGGGTACGTGGTCGGCGGCACGGTGCACGTCGTCGACAAGCGGCCGGCGACCCCCAAGCAGTGGCTCCCGGCCCACGCGCGGGCCGCGGCCCAGGAGGCCGAGAAGCGGCGGCGGACGGCCCTCCGCGACGGCGAGCTGTTCGCCCGCACCGACACGGTCACCGGTGCCCAGCGGTTCGAGTCGGTCGACCGCGAGGTGCAGGAGTGCGCGGACCGCGGCCGGACGTACGCGAAGGGGACGGCCGCGAAGGCCCGCGAGGAGTTCAAGGAGCTGCTGCCCGGCATCCGGGCCGACGCCGAGAAGATGGCCCGCGAGAAGTTCGTGCCGCTCCGCATGGAGCAGTTCCAGCAGCAGGCGGCCCAGGACGGCACGAAGGTGGACGCGATCGTCGAAGCGTTCGTCACGCAGATCGGGGACGAGGCCGTGAAGGCCGCGGAGAAGCGGTTCAGCACGCCGCAGCCGCTGACCAACGAGCTGTTCATGCGGGCCGTCGACGCGGGCGGGTGGCAGATGAAGGACGACGGCACCCCGCTCCCGAAGGAGGAGCAGGTGGACCGCCGAAGGACTACATCGACTCGGTAACGCCGGAAGTTGTGCCGGTCGAGTGACGTCGGCGGACAAGTGTACGAGTTTGGAAGCGAGGCCGGGCGCAAGTCGCCCGGCCTCCGTCGTTTAGACCTTGATTTTGCCCCCCTTTCGGGTATAACGGCCGGTGACCATTATCTCGTCAAGACGGCTAGGGAAGAGACGAGACGCGGGGGTGCCTGCCCCGCGTTGAACGGAGTTACTAATGGCCTGCTGACACGCCGGACTTTACGCCCGCGTTGCCTGCCGGTCGAACATCTCCAAGCTCGAACCCAGCGGGGCACTCCCGCGTTGCCGTCGACCCTTCACGGAGGTCGGCGATGTCGGACGGCCAGAAGTCGAGCAGCCGGGTCACGATCCCCGTCGGGGACATGGCGAAGCAGAGCATCGGCAAGATCTACCCGCAGCTCACCGCCGAACAGATCGAAGCCCTCAACAGCGGCAAGCCCATCCCGCCGAGCCCGGACTACCGCGGCGGCCCGGTGGGCGTCGTCGTGGCCCGCGAGAGCGACGCGGACCTGGGGCGGATCGAGGAGCTGAACGAGAAGATCGGCCAGCAGGCCGCCCTCCTCCGCGAGAAGGTCCGCGTCGAGGGGATCTTCGAGGAGTGCATTGCCGCCAGCAAAGGCGGCCCCACCGTCACCGCGTTCCTCGTCTTCGGCGACAAGAACCGCCTCCGGCGTGCCCGCAAGGCGGTCAACCAGTTCGTCGCCCAGTCCTACCCGAACAAGCAGATTGTCATCGTCAACGCGACCGACACGTCGGTCACCACGCACCCGCACCGCCTGGTGAAGGAGGTGAAGTGGGAGGCGGGGCTGGAGCCCACCACCGGCAACATGCGCACCCAGGCCGTGGACCTGGCCGACGGGGACCTGCTGTTCCCGTTCTGGGACGACGACGACGTGTACGACCGGCACCTGCTCGCCTACCTCGTGTCCAACTACACGCCCGGCAAGGCCGTGCTGCTCAACTCGCAAATTCGCGTCGACATCAAGAACTCTGCGGCCTACATGCACGTCGAACCTGACGGCATCCCGAACACGCTGCTGTGCCCGAAGGAGAAGGGCAAGTATTTCGGGTCCGCCACCGGCGGCGAGGACTACGCGTTCTGGAACCTCAACTGGGGCCTGCGCTCCGTCGTGGTCGACAACCGGCACTTCCCGGTGAACACGATGCTGATGCGGGTGTGGGACGGGAACAACGTCCTCCCCCAAGACAGGTTCATGGTGGATCACGCGACCGAGGCCCACTACGGGCGTTGGGAGCTAGGGGGGAGCGAGGCCGAGCACGTGAAGGCCGTGTTCGCCACGTTCGGGCTCAAGGCCGAGGCCAAAGCCCCCACGGAGCAGCCGGCGGGCGTGGGGTGAGCCTTCCCGGAGCCGGGGCATGATCGACGTCGCAACCAAGCGAGTCTGGAACTTCGTCATAACTTCGGAGGTGCGGAGCGGGGCCGGGGCGGTGCTGTCGAGCATCAACAACAGGGGCGGTGCCGTCTGCCACGCCGACCTGTTCAACCCCGACAACGAGAAGCGGAAGGCCGCGCACGAGTCGTACTTCGGCGAGTGCGTGGACCCGGTGAAGATGCCGGAGTGGTACGTCGAGGGACTGACGAACCCGTGGCAGTACATCAACCACACGGTCCTGGACAACCCGCAGCGCAACGAAACGGCTGTGGGTTTTCACATTGGCTACGCGATGGTGCGGAAGCTGGAGCTGTACGACCTGTTCGAGCAGCGGGCACGTGAGGGGGATTTCAGCGTCATCCAGGTGATTCGGAACCCTGTGGCCTGCTTCGTAAGCCTGAAGCAGGCCCAGCAGTCGGGGATGTGGACCCGGAGCTGGAGTAGCACGCTCGCAACGCGCTGCCCCATCCCGGTCAGGATTAACGCAGAGGAACTGACCGCATTCTGCCGTGAGCACGGCGTAACGCAACGCAAGGTCCGTGCCACCTGCGACGACCGTCTGGAGATCCACTACCGCGATTTGGTACTCGACTACCAGGGTGTGGTGGCAAAGGTGTTCGATTTCGTCGAGCTTCCGCCGGTGCCGGTTCTCGCGAAGCCGTCGTGCAAACGGCTCCGCAACAAGCCGATCCGCGACCGGGTGACCAACTGGGCCGAGGTACGGATGGAGGTCCCGTCCGACGTGCGCCAGCTGATCGAAGCCGACGACCTGTACTGAGAAGCCGGGGTAGCGCGCTACGGAAGCGTGCTTCCCGTACCCAGGAGCCATGCCAATGTCCAAGACCGTCGCGTGCGTCGTGGTGAAGTCGGCCAAGCTGTTCTCGTGGCTGGGGCACATGCCGATCATGAACTGGTCGCTCACCCAGCTGCACGAGGTCCGCGGCGTCGACCGCATCGTGTGCGTCGCCCACCCCCAGGTCGCCGATCGCGCTCGGAAGCTCCTCGCCAAAGAGGACATCGAAGTGGTCACCCTCCCGCGGGAGCTGGTGGAGGCGAAGGACGCGGTGCTGGATAAGTGGCTGACAGCCGCCAGCGGCCCGGCCGGCGAGGCGGACATCGTCGTCGTGACGACCGCCACCAGCCCGTTCATGCCGGCCGCCAAGATCGAGGCGTGCCTGAACAACGTGGCGAAGGGCAAGTGCTCCACCTGCGTGCCCGCCCGCGACGCCAACGTCGTCTCCTCCGGCAGCTCCCGCAAGTCGAAGATGAAGGCCGCCGTCGAGGCCGTGCGGGTGTTCAGGGTGAACGTCCCGGTCGAGCAGACGACCTTCCACACCGTCGCCGTGAACCTGATGGAGAGCCTGGACGTCGAGAACCAGGACGAGTTCGTGCTCGCGTCCGCTATGGTGGAAAGCGACAAGGTCTGAGACACTGTCGGCGAACCGTCCCAGGGAAAGGAATCCGCCAATGTCGACGCTCGTGTCCTGCCTGTGCGTGTCCCGCCCGTCCCGCTGGGGCCAGCTCCAGCGGGCGATCCTGGACTTCCAGGAGCAGACGTACCCGGACCGCGAGCTGGTCGTCGTCGTCGACAGCGGGACCGACTTCGTCGGCACCGTGCAGGCGTTCGTCGATCAGCTGCCGATCAAGGCCCCGGTGCGGGTGCTGCCGCGGCTGGCCCGCAACCCGCTCGACGGGCTGATGTACGCGGCGATCGACGCCCAGGGGCAGATCCTGTGCCTGTGGGACGACGACAACCTCAACCACCCGACGCGGCTGGAGGTGCAGGCCAAGAAGCAGCAGCTCATGAAGGAGCACGTCACGGCCCTGACCCAGGGGCTGTACCTGTTCCACGAGACGAAGGAGCTGTTCGTCGTCGACGCCTTCAAGCCCGACGCCCCGGCCGGCGAGCGGGTGCTGCCGACGACGCTCATGGCGTACCGCACCTCGTTCCCGGTGATGGAGCCGGCGGTGCGGTCGCGGCCCAGCGAGCAGATGATCTCGCAGCTGGGCCGCAGCGGCAGGAAGCTGTTCCCGATCACGGGGGCACCGTTCCTGCATCTGGTCGGCGTGGCCGCGAACACCGTCCGCGGGTACGCGTTCCACCGCCGGGTGGTGGAGACCAAGTCGTTCCCGGCCGAGTGGGTGCGGCAGCACCAGGCCCGCCTGTCCGAGGCCCTGGACGCGTACCGCTGGGACGGCCCGGTGGACGTCGAGGGACGCGACGGCGGCGTGTTCGAGTACAAACCCAAGCAGGCGTGGCCCGCGGACCTGTACGCGGTGCAAACGGTCGACGACACGAAGTCCGAGCCCGCGGCCCCTCTCCCGAAGGAGAAGCCGACCACGCCGGTGACCCCCGGCAAGGGGCAGGAGAAGAAGTGACGACGATGTTCGCTGACCCGGTAGCCACGGACGGCCGCCGCTCGGAGGGCAATGGAATGCCAGCTGCCAAGCAGCCGGAGCTGACGGACCGCGAGAAGGAACTCTTGCGGGGCGTCGTGGCCGACAAGACGTACCCGCAGATCGCGAACGACATGGGCATTTCGCTCGAAACGGTGAAATGCTACTCTGCCCGCATCCGCGCGAAGCTCGGCGTGGAAAGCAAGGTAGGCATGGCCCTGTGGGCCGCGAAGCACCTGAAAGGGCAGTAGTCATGTCGTGGACGATCATTCGGACCCCGGAGTGCTGGGCCAAGTACCAACAGGTCACGGCCGAGACCCTGAAGATCAAGGCCGAGCAGGTGGCCTGGGGCGACGGCCCGCAGCAGTACCCGGCCCTGGCGTGCACCCTCATGCCGCCGCGGCCCCCCGGTGCGCCCATCAAGCTGTACTCGGCGTACGTGTACCCGTCGGACGCCGAGGAGCTGTTGAAGGCGGCCGGCGTCAAGCTGGTCGACCCGGACGCCCCGGTGGTGCCCAGTCAGCCGCAGTTCAACCGCTGGGTCGCGGCCCAGATGATGACGGTCGCGTACTTCCTGGTGGAGACCGGCATTTGCAAGCCGGAGCAGTTCGAGGACAAGCTGCTGGAGATGATCACGAAGGTCGACGAGTACCAGGGTGAGAAGAAGGAAGAACTCAAGGCCCAGCTGCGCAAGTACGAGGCGACCGTGCTGGATACCCTCCAGCCGCCGGGGTAACATGGGGTCAGCACGGCCGACTCCAAAACCACTTTTTGGATCGGCCGGGAGGTGACCCATGCCGCAGCCCCACCAGTCGGACTGGTTAGACACAGCCGCATTTCTCAAGCAGGCCGGCGCAGGCGGCGTCGGCCTCCCCAAGAAGGTCATCGACGTCGACTCGGACGCCCAGCCCTCGAAGGTCACCCAGACCTGCGGGATGCTGTACGAGGCCGAGGTGCACGCGGACGCCGTCAACGCGCACCCGGCCCTGAAGTGCCCGTCCTGCGGCCAGCCGGCCAGCGGGATCGCCGGGGCCAAGCAGCTGTACCTGCTCGACGTGCAGGAGACCGGCGGCAAGAGCCACAAGGGCGACGTGCCGCCGTGCCCGGTGCCGGGGTTCCCCGGCCCGCCGCCGCACGTCTACTCCGTCGAGCCGTGCAGCTGTCGGGTGAGCCAGGAGTGGGCCGGGGCGTTCTCCGCGGAACTCCAGAGCCGTCTGGCCGGGGGCAAGCCGAGGGCCGTGGTCGACATGACGGCCAAGCAGCGGGAGAAGAAGCTGGCCCACCTCGAAGGCGTGCTCGCCGACCTGTACGCGGTGTCCGCCAACCCGGACAAGACGGCCCAGAAGGAGGCCGCGGACTACTGGGCGGTGATCGTCGCCGACCAGATCCAGCGGCTGTGCCCCGGCCCGCACAACATGAAGCCGGCCCCGAAGCCGCTGGAGCCGAAGGTGGAGAGCTGGGCCAACTCAAACGGGTTCGCCAAGCCGCCGGTCGACTGGGGGCAGGGCCTGCTGAACGCGGAGACGATCCAGAAGCTGCACCTGATGCAGAAGCTGCAAGAGGCGAACATGATCAGCGCGTCGTCCCTCCTGGGCATGTTCGGGCTAGGCAAGAAGGCCGAGGAGGCCCCGCCCGTGCAGACCGGCACGCCGGTGTACGCGCAGGTCGACGGCACGGTCAGCACGACGCCCGCATACCAGGGGCAGAAACCGACCGGGTTCGTGGCCGCCCCGCCGAAAAAGTCCAACTGGGCACACGTGGAGGGCTCGTGGGGTGCCGCGGGCGTCGACGACATGCAGAAGAAGGGCGTGCACCCGAACCAGAGCCTGGGCTGGGGCGACGAGGCGGCCGACCTGGAGAAGCTGACCAAGCTGCCGAAGGGGCTGAGCCCCCAGGAGTTCCAGAAGCAGCTGATGAACGACTGGGTGCCGCCGGACGAGCCGGAGATCACCAAGACGGCCAGCGGGGCGTGGCGGGTGTCGTGGAAGGGCGAGTCCCAGGTGTTCGCCAAGAAGGACCGGGCCGAGGAGTACGCGCACGAGCTGATGAAGAAGGGCAAGTGGACCGCCCCGGACCCGAAGACCGTCTACCTCAAGGAGCTGATCAAGAAGGGCCAGGAGCACGCCCCGCCCCCGCTGGTGCCGCTGCCGTACGGCCAGGCCAAGAAGCCGCCGACCGAGCTGCCGCCGGACCAGCAGAAGGTGAACGTGGTGGGCGGCACGGCCGAGGAGAAGGCCACCTACCTGATGAACCTGAAGAACGTGCTCAAGGCCAGCGGGCCGGACGCGTTCCCCAAGCCGCTGCTGAAGGCGATCTACGGGCACTCGACGAACCCGGACACCAAGCAGGTCGCCATCAGCATCCTCCAGCAGACGATGGGGCAGCCGGTCGGGCCGCTCGAACTGTTCCAGACGCTGGAGCTGATCTGCAAGGACCTGAAGGCGTTCATCGACGGCACGACGGCCGAGGTGAAGCCCGGCACGATGGCGTACGTGAAGGGGTTCATCGACCTGGTCGACATCCCGTCGGAGCAGCCGAAGACGGTGCCCGGCCCGTCCCCGGCGGTGCCCGCCGCGGTCGCCCCGGAGCCGGCGGCCCCGCCCATCGACAAGACGGCGAGGAAAAAACGCACGATTCGCAAGATCCAGGACTAACGGAGCTTGACGTCAAGGGCCATTTCAGAGAAAACTGTGCCCGCGTTCTGGACTTCGCCCAGGTCCAGGTTTACTATCAACGAAGGGGAGATGATCGTGTCGACTGGAACGAAGAAGGCCGCGACCCCGAAGCCGCCCGTGCCCACCGAGAAGCAGCGGGCAGTCCTCGACGCCCTGAAGGGCGGCCGGAGCGTGCAGGTCACCGAGGCCAACGGCAAAAAGAAGCTGACGGTCCTGGGGCCGACGGGGAAGCCGGTCAAGGAGCAGCCGAAGCTGGACCGCTCGGCCCTGGAAGCGTGCGAGAAGAAGGGCTGGGTGACGGCCGGGACCGGCCAGCTGACCGACGAGGGCAAGAAGGCCAAGAACCGCAAGGTCGCGGCCTGAGCTGCACGTACTCGTGTGTTCCTCCCTGGGACGGAGGAGTACCCTGGAACCCCGCGGGAGTGGACGCCCGCGGGGTTTCTTCGTTTACACGGAGGGAGTTATGGCGATCCGCAGGAAGCGCAAGAGCCGGACGACGGCCCCGGCCACGGTCCTGTTCACCCAGCGGACGAACGAGGACGGCAAGAAACAGCTGTGCTGCTACGCCCAGTGCACGTACGGCGGCACGTCGTTCGGCCCGGTCTGGGGGCACAGCCCGGCGTCGGTGGCGAAGTGCCTGGCCGAGCTGACGGCCAAGTGCGACTGCGGGCGGAAGTACCACAAGCACCGGTACACCGAGGGTGTCCCGATCCGCAACAAGAAGTGATCGCCATTCCCCGACCCCGTCCCAGGGCGGTAGAATCGGGTACGTGTTGACGGGCGAGGGCCGGCTGCCGCTGGCGTCGGCCGGTAACGGTGGGGCGACTCTGGCAGGGATGTCAGAAGAACCCCAAGAAGCGGCCCCGTGGTGGAAGCCGGGGGCCTGGGTGACTGCGGTGGGGGGCACGCCACATGGCCTCTCTGCCGTCCCGGTTCAAAACCGGGTGGAGCCGGGGGCCGAAGCGGCGTTTCGCCGCGGGATGGGGAAGCCCCCGGAGCGGCCGTCGCCCGTCGACACGTACACCATCACCACCCCGCGGGCACGGAGGCCGGCGATGCCATTCAAGCTAATGCGTGAAGTCATCAAGGTGACCGCCCGCCGGCTGGGGTACGTACCCCTGGCCGAGATGGCGGCGGCCCTCGCCGAGCGGGACAAGATCGAGCTGGAACTCCAACACAAGACCCGCAACCTCCAGAGCCAGCTCGTCCTGCGGGCGCAGCTGGAGAAACAGATCGCCTTCCTCCAGGAGCTGGAACTGGCCCACGCCCGGAACGAGTCCGGCACGCAGCAGGCCGTCGACAAGCTGGACAAGATCACGAGCAACCTGCTCGACATGATGAAGAGTGTGTGGCCCGAAGCCTACAACCTCGACGCCCCGCCCGAAGGGGAGGCCGAGCGGAAGGAGGTGCACGCGGCCTGACGCTCGACCCCCGGACACGCCACCGATCGCCGGCACGACGCCGGTCCCTCTCTGACGCGCACGGAGGACGCCATGCCGACCGCCAAGAACCCGCTACCCGACAACCTGATGATCATCATCGGGCAGCTGCTGGAGGCCACCAAAGCGGCGTCCGACGGCCTCAAGTCGATGAGCATCGAGGTCCAGAGCAACGCGAAGGCCATCATCGCCGCGAGCAAGACGCTGGAGATGGTGGAGAAGAAGCTGACCGCGTTCGACGAGCTGGTCGACGACGCGGCCAACCCGAACAGCCTGGGCCAGGTGTCGGCCCGCCACACGAACGAGCTGGTCGACCTGCGGAAGGCGGTCGGCGACCTGAAGGACACGCTGGTCAAGCTGACCACCGAGATGACGACCCTGGGCACGTCGGTGACCACCCTGAAGCAGGACGGTGCCCACCTGACGACCACGAAGGAAACGGTCTGGGGGGTGATCAAGTTCGTCGGCTGGCTGCTGACGACGGCCATCGCCCTGTACGCGGCCATCAACGGGAAGTGACCATGTCGATCCTGAGCGCAACCGGCAAGCCGCCCGTCTGGGCGGCTCTTTGCTTCCAGATGGGCACCGCCCTGGTCAAGCAGGCCGGCGTCCCGGAGCTGACCTACAACCTGTCGGGCCGGCTGTACAAGACGCCGGACGACTGGATCATGCTGTCCGTGCCCAACGCCCTCGTCCGCGGCGTGTTCGCCGCCATGACGGAGCCGGGCATCGAGCTGCCGCCCCAGGAGGACGGCAGCGGGCTCAACGCGCACATCTCGGTGATGCGCTCCGAGGAGGTCGCCCAGATCGGGGGCGGCGACAAGATCACGGAGCGGGGGAAGCAGTACACCTACACCCTGGGCCGCATCTACTCGGTCGAGCCGGAGGGCTGGCCGGAGATGAGCAAGGTGTGGTACATCAAGGTGCACTCGCCTGAGCTACAGGCCCTGCGGCGGTCGTACGGGCTCAGCGGCCTTCCGAGTGACGGGAAGTTCGACTTCCACATCAGCGTCGCGGTCAGGCGGAAGAAGGTGCTGGGCCGTAACGACACGTCGAAGGTGCCGGCTCAGACGGGCTGATGCTGCTTGCTGTCGTCGGGTTTGTGGGCCTGCTGGCCCTGGATGGCGTCGTGGATCTCTTGCCGGTGCACCGGCACGTCCTGCGGGGCCTCGATGCCGAGGCGGACCTTGTCGCCGCGGACCTCGACCACCGTGATGACGATGTCGTTGGCGATGACGATGGATTCGTTCTTCTTGCGACTGAGCACGAGCATTGGTGACTCCGTTCGAGGGGATAGGAAGTCGTCCGCTGACCGCAACGCCGAGGATAAGAATACCCCCTTTCGGGGGGCAAGGCAAGGGGTTTTCCCGTGACCGATTTCCAGAAGCTGCGTGCGCTGTGCGTGCCGGTGGAGACGTGCAAATCGCGGGCCGAATGGGCTCTCGAAAAGGTGGCCGACGCTCTGACGACCCTGCCCAAGCCGGCCCACACGATCCGCGACATGACGCCCGACGACGTCCCCCACCTGCTCCAGATCGAGAACGCGAGCTTCAAGGACGAGGCGTACCCGGAGCGCGTGTTCGCCAACTGGCAGGCGGCGGGCGGGGCGGTGAAGGTGGCGGACGTCGGCGGCAGGCCGGTCGGGTACATCATGCACCGGGACGACCCGGACATGCCGGGCTACCGGTACGGCACCTCGCTGGCCGTGCACCCGGACCACCGCCGGGGCGGGATCGGCGAGGCCCTGATGACGGACCTGGTGGCGAACTACCCGCAGATCTCGGCCGACGTCGACTCCACCAACAAGGCGTCGAAGGGGCTGCTCAAGAAGCTGAAGTTCAAGTCGAAGAAGGTGGCCCGCGAGGGCGGCAAGGTGCGTCACCGCATGGTGCTCGACAAGCCGTACCGGGACCGGGCCGAGCTGTACGCCATGAAGGACGGCAAGCTGTACGGGTCGAAGTTCCCGCACGGCGGGTTCGGCGTGTACGGCGGCGGCATCGACCCCGGCGAGGAGCCGTCCGAGGCCGCGGCCCGCGAGTTCGCCGAGGAGGCCGGGTGGAACGTCAAGAACGTGAAGGAGCTGCCGTTCGAGCCGCACACCCTGGACTGGAAGCCGCCGTACTCCCCGAAGGTCGCGGAGCGGGCCAAAGAGTTCCGCGGCAGCCGCACCCGGTACTTCGTCGGCGACCNNGACCTGGCGGACCAGATCCCCAACGCCAAGCTCGACGAGCTGGGCCGGCTGGACGCCCGGCTGTACGACCTCGACGAGGCCCTGGGCCTGGCCGAGCCCAACCTGACGGACCCGGACCTGGTCGCCGCCAACAAGAAGCGGGCGACGGTGCTGGCGTACCTGAAGAACCGCGGCGTCCAAAAAGTGGCTTTTGAAAGCGCGCCGGCCCCGCCGGCCGACACCGAGCAGGCCGCCCCGGCACTAGGGGCTGTTTCTCCGGCTTCCTGGCACGAACCCCACAACACCCGCCCTAGCGGGAGAGCCGGCGTCAGTGGCGACGGCGGGTCACTTGAGGGGAGTGCCGGGGCGGCCTCGCAAGACCCCACGTTCGCCCCGGACCTGACGCCCGGCCAGCTGAAGGACATGGGCGTGTACCAGCGGATGTACGGTGACCCGGAGAGCCGGCCGGCGTCCATGATGGACTGGCCCAAGCACTGGCTGTCGGAGCACGACCCGAAGGGGTGGCTCCAGTGGTACGACAACTACTCCGGGGGCCGCCGCATCCCGGACGAGGACGCCCGCCAGATCAAGCGGTGGAAGTCCTTCAAGGCCCGCCACGGGGCACAGTTCTCGGCCAACCCGACGCCCCGCCGGGCGTTCGCCATGCAGCACTGGGGGATCGACCCGTACACCCTGGTGCCGCCGGAGAAGCACGAGGAGCTGACCCGGCTGATGGACGCCCACCTGGCGAAGACGAAGAAGGCGTTCGACCTGTGGTACGAGCCGGACCTGTACCTGGTCAAGCGGGCGAAGGACGAGCCCGACCGGCCGTTCACGATCTGCGTCGACCTGGACGGCACGCTGGCCGAGCAGGAGCAGCCGTTCGACCCGGACAGCATCGGCGAGCCCATCGAGCGGGCGATCGAGTGGGTTCGTCTGTTCCACGAAAACGGTGCCCGGATTATCATCTTCACGGTCCGCGGGGACGCCGAGCTGGTGAAGGAGTGGCTGGACGAACACGAGGTCCCGTACGACTACGTGAACGAGAACCCGGACCAGCCGCCGGACTCCAGCGGGAAGGTGTACGCCGACGTGTACTGGGACGACCGCGGGTACAACGCGGTCGACCCGGACGAGAACGGCCCGACGATACTGCGGAAGGTCCTGGCCCACAACGGGGAGGACGAGGGACAGGAGGACGAGGGGCACGGCCCGTCGCCGGTGATGAGGATCGACCGGACGGTCATCACCATCAGCGGCCCGATGCTCCTTGAGTGCATGGAGGACCGCGATGACGACGAAGGCCCTGGTGAAGATTGAGAAGACGGCCAAGCGCGTGCCCGGCAAGGCCGTGGAGACGAACCCGCTCGTCGCCATCGTGGTGAACACCACGGAGGAGAACGTGGCGGACCTGGACAAGGAGATCGAGGCGACGACGAACTACCTGGCCGGGCTCAAGCGGGTCCGGGCGGCGTTCGGCGACCCGGAGCCGGAGCCGGTGCCGGTCACCGCGGTGGCGGTCAGGCCGATCGAGCCGCCCAAAGAGGACCGGACCAACGGGAAGACGACGAAGATCGGCGACCGCCCGGCGTTGAAGCCCGGCCCGGCGAAGGGCCGCAAGCCGACCGGGTGCACGCTGAAGATCACCGAGATCCTGGAAGCAAACGTCGACACCCCGGTGCCGGACGTGGTGAAGGCCGTCCGGGCCGCGGGGTTCGACAACCCGGAGCACTCGCTGACGTCCCTCATCTACGTGGTGCGGGGCCGCATCCGGGACAGGCGGGGGCTCGCGGGCGAGGTGGCGAAGGCCCCGCGTAACGCGGTGAAGAAGGCGTTGGGCACGGCCGGCACGCCGGCCAAGCCCGCCGCGAAGGACGAGAGGCCCGCCCACCTGGGCGGGCTGGTGGACGACAAGGGGCTGCGGGAGACGGTGGCCGAGTACGTGTTCAAGAAGGGGCTGGTGTCGATCGGCGACATCATCCGCGACTGCGGCCTGGACCACACGGCGGCGAACGACTTCATGCAGCACCCGTGGTTCGAGCGTCACATGGACAAGTGGCGGCTCACGAAGCAGGGCAAGGAAGAAGGCGTCAGCTGGTAAGGAGCCGAGCGTGTCGTTCTCAGAGCACACCGTAGAGACGCCCGCCTGGATCAAGGCCCTCGTCGAGGACGTGATCCAGCCGTGCGTCCTGCCGCTCGGCTTCATGGGCCACCTCGGCTACCGGTACTGGGGGCCGGACGACCCGGACAACCAGTACGAGGGGTGGCAGCTGTGCGTGTACCCCACGCCCAGCGAGATTCGAGGGCAGGCGGCCGACGACGGCGGCATGTACGTGGCGGGGTTCCGGTTCGACGTGAGCCGCCTCATCACGGGCCTCACCGACGTCGATGACGTGGTGTGGGCGAGCCCGGCGAGGTACACTAGCAACCTCGACGGGCCGGAGATCAGCGTGCGGGGGGCCTTCGCGGGCAAGCGCGTCTGGGTCCGGTTTTTCTGCATGCCGCCGCCGGACGAACCGCCCTCGTTCCAAGTCGACCCTTCCACGGGGGAGGCGACTGAGTTGCCGGCCTGACGGACGGGCCGGTGGTGCAAGTCGGCCGCGGACGGAGCCGCGGCCGAGTCGGTTTTTCAGGGTACTTCTACATCCCAATCGGAGGTCACCATGTTTGGTGGCACTAGCGAAGCTACGCGCACGAACGGTTTCACCCGCAAGACCATGATGCTCTCCCCGGAGCAGGTGGCGGACGGGTGGACGTGCAAGAAGCGGGACGGCAAGGTGGTCCCGTTCGACGTGAAGAAGATCCGCAAGGCACTGTTCAAGTGCTTCAACGCGGTGATGAGCGACGGCCTGACGGAGGACGCGGAGAAGCTGGTCGAGAAGATCACGAAGGGCGTGGTCAACCTGATCGAGGCCCAGCACATCAAGGAGCCGGGCGTCGAGCACGTGCAGCGGCTGGTCATCCAGCAGCTGTGGACCGAGGGCCTGTTCGACGCGGCCGAGCACTACCAGAACTACCGGGAGGCGCACCGCAAGGCCCGCCTCGCCGCCCCGGTCGCCCCCGAAGTCGCGGAGCGGGTGAAGACGGACCAGAAGCACTTCCCGTCGGACCTCCAGTATTACCAGCTGATGAGCAAGTTCTCCCGGTGGAAGGAGGACGCCAAGCGTCGGGAGACGTGGTGGGAGGTCACGTACGAGCGGGTCATGCCGTGGCTGAAGAAGATCCCGCTGGCGGTCGACAAGCTGCGGGACGACGAGTGGAAGATGCTGGGCGACGCCATGTACAACCTCGAAGCGTCCCCGGCGATGCGGGTGGTGCAGATGGCGGGTCCGGCCCTCGACCGGTGCAACGTGGGGGCGTACAACTGCGCCTACCAGCCGCTGTCCGACATCTTCGCGTTCCCGGAGATGCTGTACATCCTCATGCAGGGCACCGGGGAGGGGTTCTCCTGCGAGAGCGAGTACGTGGCGGACCTGCCGAAGATCCGCCCGCAGACCGGCAAGCCGCGTGACACCCTGATCGTCGAGGACTCGACCGAGGGGTGGTGCAACGCGTACTTCGAGCTGCTGCAACGGCTGTGGGACGGGCACGACGCGTACCTGGACGTGTCGGGCGTGCGCAAGAAGGGCACGCGGCTGAAGACGAAGGGCGGCCGGGCCAGCGGGCCGGAGCCGTTCCTGGAGCTGGTGTCGTTCGCCCGCAAGCTCATCAAGGGCAAGCAGGGCCGCCGCCTGGACGACATCGACGCCCACGACCTGGCCTGCATGACCGGCAAGATCGTGCAGGTGGGCGGCGTGCGGCGGGCCGCGGAAATCTCGCTCTCCGACCTGGCGAGCGGGGCCATGCGGAACGCCAAGTCGGGCAACTGGTACGAGCGGAGCGTTCACCGCACGATGGCGAACAACTCCGCGGTGTACGACTACGACGGGACGGTCCCGGTCGAGGTGTTCATGGAGGAGTGGCTGTCGCTCGCCAAGAGCGGCAGCGGGGAGCGGGGCATCTTCAACCGCCGGGCGGCCCTGAAGACGAGCCCCGCCCGCCGCAACTGGACCGGGTACAAGCCGGGGTGCAACCCGTGCGCCGAGATCCTGCTGCGGCCGTGGCAGTTCTGCAACCTGTCGATCGCCATCGCCCGGCCCGACGACACCGAGGAGACCCTGACCCGCAAGGTGCGGATCGCGGCCTACTTCGGCAAGCTCCAGTCGCTGTGCACGAACTTCAACTACATCCGCAAGGACTGGAAGAAGAACTGCGAGGAAGAACGCCTGCTGGGCGTGGACATCACCGGGCACGCGGACTGCCCGCTGCTGCGGCACGACAACGCGGAGCGCAAGGCCCTGCTGCGTCGGCTCAACAAGGTCGTGGAGGAGGTCGACATCGAGCTGTCCAAGCGGTTCGGCGTCAACCGGTCGGCGGCGAACACCACCATCAAGCCGGGCGGGGACTCGGCGGTGCTGTTCGACTGCGCGTCGGGCGTGAGCCCGCGGTTCGCCCCGTACTACATGCGCTGGGTGCGTGAGTCGGCGAACAGCCCGATCGCGAAGTTCCTGAAGGATTCGGGCGTGCCGTGTGCGCCCGCCCCCGAAGCCCCGGACAGCCTCATGGTGTTCGGGTTCCCGAAGAAGTCTCCGAAGGGTGCGACCTGTCGCACGGAGATGACGGCCCGCGAGCAGTTCTTCAACTGGCTGGAGTGGAAGGACAACTGGGCCGAACACTCGGTCTCGGCGACCATCTACGTCGAGCCGCACGAGTGGCCCGAACTCGGCGGGCTGGTGTACAACCACATCGACAAGATCACGGGGCTCAGCTTCCTGCCCCGCGACAACGGCGTGTACACGTTCGCCCCGCACGAGGACATGACCGAGCAGCAGTACGAGGAGGCGATGTCGAAGTTCCCTGACCTCAACTGGGCGAAGCTCCCGGAGTACGAGGCCGAGGACATGACGGAGACCGCGCAGACGTTCGCCTGCGTCGGCGACAAGTGCTGAGCCCAGGAAGTGTGGCGCGCCGCCCACGCGCCCATTAACATCAACCCCATCACCCAAGCGACGACTCCGGGAGTCGCTTGGTGTGGTAAGATCTATAGATAAGTAGGCGTATTTTATTTGCCTATGGTGCGACATCGTGCAGACCCCGACTCGCTACGGGACGACGGGCGGGGTACACTAAACGGGTTGACCGACACACCCGCGGAGGGCGCACGGATGCGCTGGGAAGACGTTCCTTCCGTCATCGACGACTGGGCGATCAAGGTGGCGGCCCCCGGATACGACGTCCGCCGGGCCGCCTCGAACGTGATCACCGCGTCCCACGTCGGCTACTACGTCGACCCCGACACCGACCGCGTCGGCGTGTTCTGCCCCCTGGCGAGCGCGTCCGACGCGGCACGGGTCAAGGCGGCGGCCCTCCGGGCGACCGGGGAGCCGCCGCTTTTTCTTAGCTATCACGACCTCGCCGACTCCGACTCCACGTGGGTCAAGGTGGCCTACTCCCCGACCATGCGGTCGGCGGGCGAGATGCTGAACTTCTTCCCCGGCCAGTACCCCGGCGGCATCCCCAACGCCCCCTCGCCGCTGGCCGCCATGCTCACCTCCGGGCTGGTCGGGGCCGGGCTGGGCTGGGGCGGCGGCAAGCTCATCGGCTCCCTCCTGCCGGGCGAGTACGGCAAGAAGCTGTCCCGCACCGGGCTCGTCGTCGGCGGGCTGCTCGGAGCGGCCCCCGGAGCGGTGTGGGCCGGGGCCAACAAGCTGACCGGCAAGCCGGCGTGGACCGACAACTCGCTCCTGGCCGAGCCGGCCGGGGCCGAGCCGGTGGAGAACCCGACCGGGGTCGACGGCGGCAACGCGCTCGAACCGCCGCCCATGATCGGCAAGAGCGAGGTCCTGGAGGGCGTCCGGCACCACCTGGAGAACGCCTCCCCCAAGAAGCTCAACCCGGCCAACATCAAGTTCGGGCTCGACGCGGTCGAACTCGGCGACATGTACAAGGCGGCGATCGAGAAGGTGGCGGACACGTTCGGGTTCCGCGGGCCGAGCTACGACCGCCTCCCCACCGACGTCAACATCGACGCCCTGGGGCGGACCCTGTGGGACACCGGGGCGTCCCCCGGCCTGGCGGCGTCGACGATGGGCGGCATGTACGCGGCCCAGCAGATGCCCGACCCGCGGTCCCGGCCGGGCCTGGTCACCGGGCACCAGCTGGGGCAGCTCGCCCAGAACGCCGTCGGGGACTACGCGAAGGGCTACCTGGTCGGGGCCGCCCTCAACACCGTCGTCGGCACCCCCATCCGCAACTCTTCTTTCGGGCTGGGGTCGGTGGCCCTCGGCGTCATTGGTGCCGTTGTTCCCAAGCTGTTCGGCGGGTAGACTGTTGGGTGCTGGCGTGCGGGGAGTGTCGACACCCGCGAAAGCGGACTAACCTCGCACGCCAGCCCAAACAGGGAGGGTCGCCGCCGTCTCGGCGATCCCAAAAGTGGTTTTTGGGCAGGGAGGCCCGCAGATGATTCTGCTCGGCACGTCCAACAGCACCGACAAGAACGTCGTCATCACCAAGCACCTGCGGATGTGGGCCGAACGCGGCCTCATCCACATCGAAGACTCGCGCGACAACAGCTACAACGTGTTCGCGGTCCGCACCATCCTGCACCGGATGCGGGGCATCTCCGACATGCTGGGCAACTCCAGCGAGCGGGAGATGCACTCCGAGAGCCAGTTCGACCGGGCCTGGCGGGCCGAGCAGGTCGAAATGCTCGAAGGCATGGTGAACGTCGTCAACAAGGCGAAGGAGCAGGGCATGCCGAGCGACCCCTCGGCATGCCGCGACCTGGTCCGCCGCCGCCCCAAGACCATCGTCGTCCCCGGCTACGGCGGGGGGATGTGACGGATTCGTTTGTCACACACTGAGGAGCACGGATGCTCACCGCGAAAGAGGCGTTCAAGGTCGGGTTCCTCGCCAAGTGCGCGGAGGACGGCCTCACCCCCGACCAGATGCTCGCCCGCGTGAAGCGGGCCAACGAGGCGTTCCAGAAGCGGGCGTTCATCGGCGGCCTCCTGGGGAGTGCCGCCGGGGCCGTGGGCGGTGCGGCCAAGACGGTCGCCGGCTACGGCCTCCCGCTGGCCCTGGCCGCTCCCCCGATCCTCGGCGGCCTCGCCGGGTACGGGCTCGCGAAGGCTACGGACGTGGACGACACGGACGTGGACGACATCAAGAACCGCGAGCTGGTCGAGGAGTACAAGCGGCAGGCCGAGAAACTGAAGCAGCAAGCAGCCGTGCGCAAGTTCAAGCAGGACCGGGCCGCGTCCGGCCGCCCGCTGATGTGACCCGGCTCAGGAGCACCCCGTCATGCCCCCGCCGAGTCTCGTCAGGTTCAGCAACCGCACCACCAGTGGCGGCAAGAAGGTCTACTGGGACCGGGTCCAGGCCGGTGCGGACAACCTCCCGTACCGGGGCCAGTTCGCCCCGATGTACCGGGACGAGGAGTTCGAGGAACGGACCGTCCGGGTCGCCGACGTACGCAACGCGTTCTTCGACACCGGCAACCCCGAATCGAACAAGCAGTACCTGGACGTGCTGGAGTGCTGCTTCAACGGCTGGTTCCAGCTGGTCCACCTGGAGCGGTTCTGGGAGGACCCGGAAGGGAAGCGGACCCGCTACCACTACGTCGAGTGGGCCGAATACTATCTCGAAGACGGCAGCAGGACGCCGTTCGTAACACAGGGCATGACGGAGCTTGCTCATGGAAACCAAAACCTCGCTTTCAATTCTGGAGCGGGTTAAGGCCGCGAAGGACAAGCAGGCGAACGCACCGGCCCCCGGCGCGCCGCCGCCCAACTTCGACGTCACCCCCGGCCAGACCGCGGCGGCGAGCCTCGGCATGGCGGGCAAGGGGCTGTCCACCGGTGCCCTGCTCGGCCTCGGCTACGGCACCGCGAAGGGCAAGCCGCTCAAGGGCACCGTCCGCGGGGCCGGTCGCGGGGCTCTCACCCTCGGCGGGGCCGGGCTCGGCATGGGCACCGGGGCGATGCTGGCCCAGGCCGCGGGCGGCGACGCGAAGGCCCAGGCCCTCGGCCTGCTGCTCNNTGCTGCTCGGTGCCGGGGCCGGCGGGTTCGGCGGGTGGAAGGCCGCGGACCGGCTGCTGGGCAAGAAGATGGAGGAGAAGCAGGCCCGCGACCCGTCGGGCGAGGCGTTCGCCGGGGCGATCCAGGACATGGCCGCCGGGCAGCTCAAGAGCGACGCCCTCCGCGACGTGCGGAACATCGGGCTCACCGCCCTGGGCGTCGGGGCCGCCGGCCGCGGGCTGGTCGGCATCATCCAGCACATGAAGCAGAACCGGGCCAAGAAGACCCGCAGCGGCCCGGCCTACCTGCCGCTACCGTACCCCGCCAAGACCGCCGGGTTCCTCGACGGCGACTCGGCCAGCACGAAGGGCGGCATCCCGTGGTACGGCCCGGCCATGCTGCTCGGCGGGCTGGGCGGGCTCGGCCTGGGCTGGAAGGGCATGGACAAGGTGCTGGACGCCCGCCGCCAGCGGGAGCAGGAGAGCGAACTCGCCGCCGCCCGGCAGCAGTTCCACGACGCCCTGCTGTCGCAGTACGACGAGCCGATCAAGGTGCACCCGGAGCTGATGGCGGGCAAGAAGAAGGCCGCCTCCGACGACACGATGGTCAAGGTCGGCGAGGCCCTGGACGAGCTGTTCGACAACTTCCAGAAGGCGGCGGCCGAGGAGGAGGCCCGGCCGATGGCGAAGGCCGCGGTCGACTGGTCCAACGTGGCCGGGCAGGCGGCGGGCGGGTACGGCATGTACGCCGGGCTGTCCGGGCTGCTCACCGGTGCCCTGGTGTACGACAAGATCCAGAAGCGGAGCCGCCGGGCCGTGCTGGAGAAGGCCCTCGACAAGCGGCAGCGGCGGCGGTTCATGCAGCAGCCGACCGAGATCTACGCGGTGCCGGAGCCGGTGCCGACGGAGGGCTAACCCGTGACCCCGACGCTGACGCCGCAGAAGAAGGACCAACCGAAGCCGGCCCCGCTCCCCGCGGGTCCGGCTCCGGCGTTGAACATCCTGCCGCAGGCCGCCCCGCCGGCCCCGGCCCAGGTCGCCCAGCAGGTCATGCAGGTCGCCCCGCGGGAGCCCGAAATGCGGGAGTTCGGGGACGCCCTGACCACCCGCCGGTTCATCTACGAGGACGCGCTCGAAGCGGCCCGCACCATCCAGCCGGTCGAGGACGACAACTACCGGCTGGTGCTCAAGGACGTGGACTGGCACGACCCGGAGCGGTTCCGCCGCAAGCAGCGGAAGCACGCCGTCCTCACCGGGCAGACCCTGGCCCGTCGCATGAAGGGCACGTGGGAGCTGTACGACAAGAAGACCGGTGCCCTCCTGGGCAGCGAGAAGAAGATCGTCGGGGCGGTGCCGTACCTGTCCAGCATGGGCACGTTCACCCACAGGGGGAACGAGTACACCGTCAACCAGCAGCAGCGGCTCAAGGCCGGCGTGTTCGCCCGCGTCAAGGACAACGGCGAACTCGAAAGCCACTTCAACATCCTGCCCGGCAAGGGGGTCAGCCACCGCTACTTCCTCGACCCGGAGACCGGCATCTTCAAGATCAAGTTCGGCCAGTCCGAGATGCCGCTCATGCCGCTGATCAAGGCGATGGGGGCGACCGACCGCGAGATCCAGGGGGCGTGGGGGCCGGAACTCTGGCAGAGCAACTACGCCAAGAACGACCCCGGCGTGGTCAAGAAGCTGGCCCAGCGGCTGTTCCGCAAGCGGGACTGGATGGAGTCGCCGGACGAGGGCTCGGCGACCAAGCGGCTCGTCGAGCGGTTCTACAACATGGAGCTGGACCCGACGGTCACGAAGCGGACCCTGGGCCAGCCGTTCGACCGGGTCAGCAAGGAGGCCATCCTCGCCGCGACCGGCAAGCTGCTCCGGGTGAGCCGCAAGGAGGAGGAACCGGACGACCGCGACCACCTCGCGTACCAGCAGTTCTACGGCCCGGAGGACCTGTTCGCGGAGCGCATCCGCCGCGACCACGGCAACATCCGCAAGCAGCTGCTCCGCAAGCTGGCGTTCGCCAACGGGGACATCAAGAAGATCCCGTCCGGGGCACTCACGCCGCAGATCGAGCAGGTGCTGCTGGGCAGCGGGCTGGCCCAGGCCCTGGAGGAGATCAACCCGGCCGAGGTGTTCGACAAGCAGGGCCGCATCACCCGACTCGGCGAGGGCGGCATCCCCAGCGTCGACTCCATCCCGGACGAGGCCCGCTCGGTGCAGCCGTCGCACATGGGGTTCATGGACCCGATCCGCACGCCGGAGAGCTTCCGCGTCGGCGTCGACCTGAACATGGCCCGCAACTCCCGCAAGGGGCGGGACGGGAAGATCTACACCCAGGTGAAGGGCAAGGACGGGCAGCTGAGCTGGAAGTCGCCGGAGGACCTGGCCGACGCCACCGTCGCCACCCCGGAGGTGTTGTCGCCCAAGAGCATGTGGGCCGACACCAAGCGGGTGCCGGTGATGAAGGGCGGGAAGATCGACTACGTCACCCGCGACGAGATCGACTACGTCCTGCCCGACTTCAACAAGGCGTTCTCGCCGCTGGCGAACCTGGTGCCGTTCATGTCGGCCACCAAGCCCGGCCGCGTGTCGATGGGTGCCCGGTACATGACCCAGGCCCTGCCGGTGCGGAACGCCGAGGCCCCGTGGGTGCAGGGCGGCATCCCCGGCTCGGACGAGAGCTACGAGGAGCAGTACGGCAAGCACATGGGGGCGGTGAAGGCCGACAAGGGCGGCCGGGTGATGGGCATCAAGGACGGCGTCGTGAAGGTCAAGTACGACGACGGCACGCAGGACGAGATCGAGCTGTACCAGAACCACCCGTTCAACCGCAAAACCTACATCCACCAGGACCCGCTGGTGAAGCCGGGCGACGTGTTCAAGCCGGGGCAGGTGCTCGCCAAGAGCAACTACACCGACCACACCGGGGCCGCCGCCCTGGGGCTGAACATGCGGGTCGCGTACTTCCCGTACAAGGGGCTGAACTTCGAGGACGCGCAGGTCATCTCGGAGAGTGCGGCCCGCCGGCTGTCCAGCGAGCACATGTACCAGCACGACGTCGAGGTGACCGACAAGCACAAGATGGGGAAGAAGGCGTTCATCGCCCTGTTCGCCGGCAAGTACGACAAGGCCACCCTCGACCGCCTGGACGACAAGGGCGTCATCCGCGTCGGCGAGACGGTGAACTACGGCGACCCGCTGGTGCTGGCCGCCAAAGAGCGGGACCGTGCCCAGAACAAGATCCACAAGAAACGCCAACCGGGGTACGCCGATGAGTCAGTTACCTGGAAGCATCATGATCCGGGGGTTGTTACCGACGTGGTGTGGGGCAAGAACGGGCCGGTCGTCCTGGTCAAGTCGGTCAACCGAATGCAGGTCGGGGACAAAATGTCCGGCCGCTACGGCGACAAGGGTGTGGTGTCCGCCATCATCCCCGACGACCAGATGCCGCACGACAAGGACGGTAAGCCCTTTGAAGTCCTCCTGAGCCCGGACGGCATCATCACCCGCACCAACCCGTCGCAGGAGATCGAGGCCGCCCTGGGCAAGATCGCCGCCGTGACGGGCAAGCCGGTGAAGGTGCCGGACTTCGACAACATCGAAGACCTCCAGGACTGGGCCGACAAGGAGTTGGCGAAGCACGGGCTGAAGGGCACCGAGGACGTCATCTGGCCCGAAAAGGGCGTGCGGGTGCCCGGCGTGGGCACCGGCTACCGCTTCATGATGAAGCTGCACCACACGGCCGAGAGCAAGGGCCAGGGGCGGGACTCCGGTGCGTACTCCACCGACGAGAGCCCGGCGAAGGGCGGCGAGAGCGGGTGCTTCGTCGGCGACACGCTGATCAAGGCGTGGCCCACGCGGCTCAAGGGCGGCGTCGAGAAGCCGATCCGCGAGATCGTCGAGGAGAAGTACGACGGCGAGGTGCTGTCGTGCCTGCTGCCACACTCGCACCGCGCACAGCCGGCGTACTGCTGGGACCGGGTCACCGACTGGTTCCACTACGAGGTGCCGGCCGAGGACGTCATCACCCTGACCCTCGACAACGGCGAGACGATCAGCTGCACCAAGAACCACGTCTTCTTCTTGAAGGACGGCACCCGCAAGTGTGCCGGCGACCTCACCGAGGACGACGAGCTGCTGGAGAGTTGAGGCATGGACGACTTCGCTCTGCTCTCGCTGAAGGCGGCCATGCTCAAGCAGGCCGCCCCGGCCCCGCCGCCGGGGGCGGTCCGCCGTGCCGCCAAAGCGTTCGGGGACTACCTCGCCGGGGTGCCGAAGGAGCACGCCTACACGCCCGCGGGCGGGCTGAAGCACCGCCCGGACTACTCCAAGTGGATCACGGACGCGGCGAAGGACGACAAGATCATCACCGGCGACAACGCGGCCAGCTCGCTGCGGTCGCTCCTGGGCAACACCGCCGCGGGCACCGGCCTGGGCGGGCTGTACGGGGCCGCCACCGGCGACGGCGACGCCGCGTCCATCGCCCGCGGGGCCATCG
>FRDC01000127.1_pt4 | contig 36968 bp, 40 predicted proteins | sample 1106171 | NCBI WGS metagenome assembly FRDC01 (sample SAMEA3930566, study PRJEB13176) | freshwater metagenome | biome: Drinking water system; feature: drinking water; material: water | place: Singapore | collected 2014-12-20 | reverse complement strand
AGGTGGAGCGCCGCACGCGCGCGCGACCCGTCAGGGGGGGGTTTTCACTCTAGCGCCATTACGTGGGTCCCCCTGCTCTCGGGGTTGTCTCACATTCCACATCTCGTCTAACACGAACATACCATGCGATACCATCGAGGGGCGTAGCAATCATTAAGCGCAGGAGCGTAATAGCGGCTTTGGGGCGCGATGGAGACTTGAAGTTCAAGAGGGGAGAGGCGGGTACCGGTAACGAAGAGATCGTGAGGTACGGAGAAGGCGTGCCCCCTGGGTCCCCCGTTGTGGGTTTGGACGGTAACGATGGAAAAGGAGGAAGTCAAGGGTTGCGAATGGCGTGGTGTGGTATGAGGCAGGAGAAGAGCTTGTTGTGGAAGAGGTCGCATTGGATGGCAGAGGAAAGGATTTGTTCGACGTTCCTGGCGGTTGAGGGGGTGTATCTTTCTGACATGGTGACGTGGAGGTGAGGAATCTGTCCTTCCTGAGAAATGGTGACATCGAAAGTGATGCGGTCGCGGAAAAGCCTTGCCGTGGAGGTTGCCGTGGCAAGCAGGGAGAACGGACCGTGCTGCAACCTGATTTGATCTCCGGCCCGCATGATTGCGTTCACAGCCATGGGTTTTGCACCGTTCTCGATTTCGCGCAGGATTCGATATGGGCGCGCCTGATTTCGTGGTTTGTGTTCCGGGTCATGTTGTGGAGTTTGCGTTGAATGGCGGCGGCAAAGCGTCCAGCGGCTATTGGTTTTGGGTTTGGATGGCGTTGCGGTAGGACCATGCTTCGTGGAGGGTGCGGACCTGTGCTTTGAAGAATTCAAGCGGGTCCACTGGAGGGTACGGGGATTCGGCGCGACCGGATCGGAGGCCGGCTTCGAAGAGGAAGTGCTGGATGGACCAGCCGCGGGAGATGCCCTTGTCGCGGAGGGAGGCCAATTCCTGGATGGTGAGGGAGTCGGCGAGGGAGAGAAGCTCGCGGTCATCAAAGATCCAGATGGTTCCAGTCGAGTCTGGAGGTGCGGAGCGGAGGTTGCGCAGCCATGTTTTTCTGGATTCAAAGAGGTTGACGTTGGCGAGGTCGATTTCGCGCTGGAGCCGGTAGCCTGCGGCCTTGAAGAGATCGCGGCGCTCGGTGTCGGAGAGCGTGAGGCGGTGGAAGGCGGAGGCTTTGGAGCGGAGGAGGCGGGCAGCTTCTGCCGGGTCCCTGTCCCACTCCGGCATCTGGGACCACTGGAGGGAGAACGGGACCGGTTCTGGATCGAGGAAGGATTTAGTTCCCATTGCGGTGATTGTTTTGTTTGAGGAAGAGACCGTTGGTGTAGGGGTTGACGCGGCGCATCGTGTCGACACGCGCTTTTACGAGATCGGGGCGGCCGGACGAAGCCCAGCCCTTGGCTTCCACCATGGCCTGACAGGCGGAGCCTGATGCCACCCATCCCGGGAAAATGAAAGGCTGCATGCGCGGCAGACCACCCGCGCTGATCCAGTCGGCGAGAATCATCCAGTCCGACATGTCCGGGAATTTGCGAATGTTCTTCGTGATGCCGATGCAAAGCCCCTTGTCCAGCGATTCGTCCTCGACGCTGGCAAACCATGCGGGCTGCCGCTTCTCCAACGCCTGGCACAGCTCGATCGGCTTGAACGGCAGCGGCGGCTTCTCCGACTTCGCCCGCCCTGGCTTCTTCGCAGGCTCACCCGTCAGGACAAACCCCGCCCCGTCCGTGGCAGCCGCAGGCTGCTCAGGACGAGTTCTTATTTCTTCTCTTGATTCCTGATTCCTGATTCCTGATTCATGGGGGGGCATTGTGCTTTGCTCCGTGCTTTGCAAATTGGAAAGCACTTTGCTTTTTTTGGGACGCCCTCCCATAGAGCCGGCGGCTTTTCTGGCCCCCACGATCGCGGTGATCTCTTCTTCCGTCCGGTTCCACGCGTCATAGCCGTTTAGTTTCACGAAATGTTTCTCGCCTTGTAAAGCATTCTGGAAAGCACTTTGCTTTTCAAGCCACCCCTCGCGATGCAGCTCGTCAATCAACTCACGCGAAAAACCAAGCGAACCAAGGGAACACTCCGGAAGAATTCCACCCGTGCGCGAGTCTCCGGTACACAACCACAACCGCACCAACGTATCTCTGGCTGATGGTGAAAGTGAAAGAAATCGCGGGTCGCGGGACCACGCCGTCGGTAACGCCACCCATGGGCCGGGTCGACGTGAGTTCATATTGGTGCCTCAAAACGGGGTTAAACTGCTGGCCCGCCCGCCCTGATCCAACCCCGGAGGCTTTCGCATCCAAAGGATCGGACGAGACGGGCCGCGGCAGCGGACGCGCCGGGGAGCTACTCCGGCACATACAACATCAACCGGCTCCACCACCCCGTCAACAAAAATTTCTTGCGCCGAAAGCCTCCGCCCATAACCATCTCCACGCCCGACACCCCGGCAATTCATCCCCGGGTCCAGGGTCCCACATGGTCGCAATCAACTCATCCATCGAAGTCTTTTCCGGTGACAATGGCGCCGGCAGAAACTTCGGATCCTCACTCACCGACGCCCTCGAAGCCGCATCCATCCTCTCGCTCCGAACCGGCGAAACCGCCAACGTCGTCCTCGGCCACGGTGATTATTACCTCCCGCGCGCCCTCGCCGCATCCTTCCACGGACTCTCCATCCGCGGCAAAGGACTCTCCACCCGCATCCACTTCACCGCCACGACCGGCGCAAATACCAGGGTCCCGCGCATCACCGCCGGATCCTTCCGCGTCATCCAGTCCTCCGCCATCGGCCTCTACGTCGAAGCCCATCGTGGGACCATTTGTAAAGAGTTTACCCTCCAGGATGTCTGCCTCTGTGGCCTTGAATCCACACCCACACACACCGCTCAGTCATGGTTTGGGTTTCTCGTCGCAGCCGCACGCCCAACCTTCCGCAATATCTGGATTGAACAGAAAACGTCTGAAACCGTAGATGCTGCAAACAATAGTACATACAAATCACTGAACCAACGATCTGTAGCAAACTTCTATCCGATTGGAGTCGGAGAATGTAAGTTTGTTTCACCGGACACGTATGTTGCCTTCCCGGCTGCGCACCTCACCGTAGACAACGTGTATATGTCAGGTGAGCCGCTCGCGTGGAATGGCGAATCCGCAACGTTTACATCAACGTCAAAGTTCGGTGCCATCCACGTCAGAAAAGCAACGGGTGGCTCGATGACGCGGCTTCGCCTGTCGTCTCCAGCGGAACAAACAGGACAATTTATTTATGATATTAACTTTTCAAGCAACCCGGCAAACAACCAGATTGTTGCTGTATCACACTACAACCCACACCTGCGGAAAATTGTAACGCGATCCTATACATTCAAAAACACCCCGTCTGGTTCCTACGACGTGCAGCGCGATGGATCAACCGCGCTCGCAACCGCAAAGTCGTTTGCTGCAAAAATACAGGCAAACTCCATCCAGAATGGCGGTGCGGACTATGTCACGGCAAACACTGCGGCCGGCTATTTGAACGACGCAACAATTGCATCCATTCGCGTATATAACGATCCCGTGCTCACCTCCACGGAAGGCGTGTTTTCTTCTTTTGGGCAGGGTGTTTCTGCTCCCGGAATCTATGACACGGATGGCGTGACGACTGCCGGCTATGCGTCCGTGCGTACGGTAGTATCCACGAACCGGAGAACGTCATACTACAAAAACGCCATTGTGATCGAGGACTCCCCGTTCGTCTCTGTCTCTGACGTTGAGGTGTGTGGCGCGGCGTGTGCCAATTATGGTGTTGTGTGGTTGTCCACCATGCAACACAACATATTCGATAAGTTTGAGTGGTCCGAGGGACACCACCACACAATTGATGATTTTCGTGGGGATGGCTTTATTTATGGAGTTGCCGGCATTGCGGCACTTGGCTCCGGGTTTTTCAAGGTTGGCGAACGCATGCAGATTGGACAGCATGGTGCGTCGTCCAACTCGGCACCATTGTTTCTGATTGACGAAGGCAACAATAAAGGAAAGCAGCTCGTGCTGACTTCCGGAAACTTCGCAAACAATGATACGGTGACCATCAATGATGGCATTGCGGCCACGGTATTCACTGCCACAACCGGAACTGTTGATACAGACTATAAGTTCTCCGTAGGTGCCAATGCCACCGCGTCGCTCGAAAACTTGCGACACCGCATCATCGAGCGATGTCATGATAAGGTGGTTCGCGCATTCTGTACCGGAGAAGCCACTACGGGTGCATCCAGCTCCGGCGTGCTCATTGTCGAGTTCTTTTCCCATGAAATATCATATTCTCCAACCATCACAAAAAGCGCTGCGAATCTTACAATAAATGATTATACGTTCCCGTATCGGTGCGGATACGCCACCGTCAAACTCGCAGCGCACGGAGCCATCGGTTCTGATAGCCTCGCTGCCCCGGTTGTAAAGGCGCGTCGTGTCTACGGACGCCTGACCGTGTCCGGCACCATCGATCACCAAATGCCGCGCCCGACATCAAACTCGGCGCAAGAGTACTTCCTGCTGTTTGTGTCGCCAGACCTCGTGTCTGTCACGGACCCGGCAACGACTGATGGATTTGTAGTAAATGGCAAAAAGTTTCTCGCCAACTCGGGAAGCGACCTCACGCCCGCCAATACCTACTATTGTGGAGTCCCATCGGGAGCCACGGCAGCACTCCGGGCCGACGACTTTGCCAAAAAGCTGGCAGCCAAAATCAATAGCGTCGGTGTTGCCGTGACTGGCGCGTCCGCGCTTTACATCTCAGGCGGTGCAGTCCCGACTGTTTCCGTGTTGCGTGGAGCCACGACCGCGTCTGCAACGTTCTGCACCGCGGTCAACGTGAACACGCTTGCCGTGCGCGCCGGCACCGGTGCGTCTCAAGCACCAGGCGCCACGGTTGCCCAAATGGGTGCCAGGGCCCCGATTGTCCTGGATGACTGCAAGTTTGTTGTCCTCGACGGCATCCAGGCGTTCCCAATCGTCTCCTCGCAATACACCGCAGTCAACACCTTTCAGGAACGATATGGGGCACCCACCCCTGTGTCCGATGCCGGCAATGAGCCTGCACTCAACGCCGCGTTTGGCAACCTCCCCATGCAGCTGTTTTATGCGTCGTCCACCGATGCAGGATACTCACAAATTGTTCTGCGTGACGTGGCGCTCAAAGGACCGTGGGGCCGCGGCCGGGCGTTTCCGGATCGATTTTACGATGTCGGCGGAGCCCTTGTCGGAGGTGACATCACCGTGGTGCCAGGGTGCAGCATTGATAACTCCGTATCAACGTGAGCTTCAGGTAGAGCACGAGCGCAGCATGTGCGAGGAAGGTCAAAACCTCGCACGTGCGCGCTACGCAGCAGCGGAGCAAACTGGATTTTGTGTGCAACTCCAGCCATGGAGAACGCTGTGCGGCCTGCTCACGACAGAGCTGATTACCATCCTCGAAAGCGCCGTCCGCGAAGACCGGTTGCGAGACGATTTCCGAAAGCTCCTCAATGACGGTGTAAAGCCGAAGGTCATGGCCGCGATTGCCGGCCGTGTGGCCGTCAATGCGCTTGCGACCCGAAGGGCACCAAGCCGCAATGTTCTCGCGGCGGCCATTGGAACCGCGCTCGACTCCGAACGCCGCCGCAGGATTCTCGACAAACAGGACTCCTCGCTGATCTTTTATGTTGAACTGCGTTGCATCGATGGATTTCAATCGCGACACAAGCTGCTGGACCGATTGTGCAATGAACGTGGGATTTCGAGGCTCCCCATCGCAGACCGAAGGAACATGGGCAAGGCCCTCCTGTTTTTCATGGAACAACAAGGGTTTGTTTCCTACGCGTCGGGGATCCCGCAGTTTGACCCACAAACCCAGTCGTGGCTGATGCAAACGAAGGAAAAAATAATACAAAATTCCGTTCGTTGGATGCCCTGCGTGTACCCTCCTCGCGAATGGCAGAAAAACGACGGAGGCTTTTTTGTCATCCCAAACGTCGTCTCCATTGAGACCGATCAGAAGGAATACGCACACACGTGGTCCCTGAACCTGCTTCAAAGCGTAGCCTGGAAAGTGGACAGGCGCGTGCTCGATGTGGCCATCCACTGCTTCAAAAACGAGATCCCGGCACCCCTGCTGCCGGCGCCCCCCATGGAGCAGCACGTGGATCACTCAACGCGCGAAGGCCGCATCCACGCGTGGCGCAAGGCGGTTGTCCGACGCCATATCATCGGAGAGAGACAGCGCGTTGCCGAAGAGCTTCGCCTCCTGAATGAGGCATCCAATAAACCGATGTACCACGTGTGGAAGTGTGACTTTCGCGGCCGCATGTACCCGGTGCCGGCGCGTATTTCATTCCACGGGGATGAATTGGTCCGCGGATGTCTCGCTCTCGTCGAAAAGGAAAACATCACAGACCCCCGCAGCCTTGACCTGTTTTACGCCTACGGGGCGACACTTTCCGGAGTCAAAGGCACGCTTCAGGCTCGCATCGATGCCGGAGCCCGAATGAAGGATGACGCGCGCGCCGCGGCGCGGGATCCCCTTGGCCCCATGGCGCACGTTTGGATGCAGGCGGACAAACCATGGCGAATGCTCGCCTGGTGCCTTGCCGTCCTTGATCAGATAGAGGACAAGCCCACGGGCCTCCCGGTCGTGTTCGACATGAGTTCGAGCGCGCTGCAAATCATTTCCATCCTTGAGTCGGATCAGGACCTCGCAAAGGCGTCCAACGTCATTGCTCAAAATCAACCAAGGGACATTTACCAGGAAATACTCACCAAGGCGCTCCGGGAAAATCCGGAAATCGCAGCGATTTGCTCGAAGGTCTACGGCACCATCGATCGTTCCGTTGCCAAGGCCATCATCATGCCGTTTGCCATGGGAGCGCGCAGAAAAAGCATGCTCCAATCCGTCGTGGACTGGTCCGGCGCAACGCTCGCCAGGCGGGCCGCACCACCAGATGCGAGCGCCGGAGAAATTTCAGCGGCAGAATCCGGGATTCTTGATGCCGTGTTGAAGACACTTGACAACCAATATCCGGCAATATCATGTTTTCGCCAGCGTGCCAGCCAAAACATTCCACGCCAACTTTCCGGCGGGAATCCAACCGCGAAAATCCGCTGGAAAGCTCCCGATGGTTTGACCATTCACCACAACTACGTTCAGGGCCGATGGAAAAAAATAGAAACAATCACGTTTGGCAAACGCAGCGCCGGCATCTGCGTCAACCCGGACTTTGGAATCGAGGATGCCGTCAAGTCCGCAAAGGCGCTTGCGCCGAACATCATCCATTCCGTGGACGCCTACATCGCTCGCCGGGCGCTCTATTATGCCGACGCGGCCTACGCCGAAGGAATCATCTCTGTTCACGATTGCTTTGGTTCGAGCGCCGCAACATGTGCCGCCACGTTTGATGCAATCCGCAAGGCGCTGAAAGACGCGGCAAAGTACTGGCCTCCCGTTTTTGATCAAAACTCCACAAGAAAAGATAGAATTCCCGGTGATCTGATCCTAAACTCAAAGTATTGCGCAATATGACCAGCCAGCCCAAACCGGAAGTGCGTCTGGACCAGTTTACCTATGACGCCATTGTTGCAGTTCTTCGTCGGTGTTTTATTGAAACGCCATTGAATCCCGCGTGGGATCATCAGCAGTTCATTATCGAGGCGACGAAAAGGGAAACAATTGAACAGGTCATCCGCGTCCTGAAACCCAAAACCAACAAAGAGAATTGATATGGGTGGAGTTGTAGACAAAATCTTTGATTCCATTTTCAAGCCCAAGAGCGCGCCGAAGGTACCTCCGAAATGGACTCCGCCGGTCATCCCGGCCAGGGTGGATGACACGCTCCAGAAGGTCGAGCAGGATCCGGCTGTCGAAGCTCAACGCAACGCACAAAAGGCTCTCGGCGTGAAATCGCTTACCATTCCGCTCATCAAGCCAAACATCAACCAACCATAAATGATTGCCGCCGCCATACCCAACGCAACAAGAACACGTCCCTCGGCATCGGAGCGATACACCGACCTGCTTCGTTATCGCCCGGACGACGAGGCGGACATTTGTGCTGGCTTGACGCTGCCATACCTCAAGCCTGACTGCGCATCATGGATGAAGAAGACCAAGGTGGGGAACCAAACGGTCGGGTGCCCGCGCGGAATTATGAACGCTCACGCGGTGAGCACGCTCGCGAGCAAACTTTCAGGAGTGTTGTTGCCGCATACCAATGGAGCGTTCCGGCTTGAAGTTGCCGCCAATGCACGCATCACGGCTCCAGATCCATCGGGGGAAGGGACCGTTGAGCTGGAGCTTGGCGAAAGGGAGCAGCGCGAACTGGAGCAGTATTTGACCAGGGTCACGCGCTGGATTTACACGGAAATTGGACACCGCGCGCTGCGGCAGGTCTTGGAAGAGGCCGAGCGCAGCGCAATTGTGTGTTCCATGGGACTCATTCATATGCCGAGAGGACAGAAGGCGCGCGGGTTTCGGTTCGATCAATTTGTGATCAACACGGATGGATTTGGAAACCTGCTTGAGTTGATCGTCAGGCAGCGGCTTGGATTCAAGGCCCTTCCCGACGTGGTCCGATCCACCCTCATCCAAAAAAACCAAGGCAGTCCGGAGAAACTGCAAGCGCTGGAATCGCAGGATTTTGATTTTTTCACCGTGGTGGAGCGGACCCCGGGAGAAGAGGAAAATGGCGTTGCGAACTTTATCGAGTATCAAGAGTGTCTCGACGAGATGGTCCCGGGCACACTCACGGAATACGGCCCTAAAAGGAAGTTGCGGCGCATTCCGTGGATACTGGTCCCATGGCGACGCATCGCCGACTCCATGTATCCGACCTCGCTCGTCTCGGAGCGAAAATCCATCCATGCCCAGCACGAAGGACTTTCCGCCGCATTGCAACTGATTGCAATCATGGCGAGTGATCGCAAGCGCGTGGTGAAGCCAGGATTCAACGACCCAGACGAATTCAATGAATCGCCGGCCGGATCAACCATCCAGGGGGATCCAGCTCCAAGTGCCATGGGTGTCACCGGGCTCGGCGATGTCGGCGATGTCCAGTGGCTCACGCAACTGAACGCAATCACGATGTCATTCTTGCAGCGCGTATACGGGGTGTACGACACATCCAGCGTCGAACCCGTTGAACGAAGAACCGGCATCGAGGCATCCATGATTGCGCGTGAACTGAACGCGGCAAATCAAGGCGTGTATTCGTTGCACGTGGAACTGGTTCAGATTCCGATCATTGAGCTGCTCCTCGACGAGGCATTAAACGAGGAGGCACTGCTGGGCACGGCGCTGAAAAAACTTCGCTCTGCAATCAATCCAAGGGTCATTGGTGGGCTTGACGCGCTTGGCCGGGACGACGAAGCGGGTGGTTGGGCAAAATTCTACGGGCTCGTTCGCGCGGCCCAGGAGTCCGGGTTCAGCGCGCGCTCCAACGAATCCATCCTGTATCGTGAAATGGCTGCGGTCTGTGGTGTCAATCTCGGTGGTATCGCCCTGAACGAGGATGAACTGATGCAGAGAGCGCAGGCGGATGTTATGACACCCATCGCACAAGAGGCTGCCACGGCCTACGCAAAAGCCGCGGCGCAAAACCAACAGACAGTCCAAGGAGCTTAACCGTGCCGTTTGAAATTTCGTTTTCCGAAAACACCGTTTCCAATTTTCATCAAAAGCAAAAAGCCCTTGAGCGCATGGCTGAAGGTGGCCCCAGAACCAAATTTTTTGGTGGTCGCGACCTCGATAAAAAGGGCCGCGGCTCGAAAAAAAAAGCAGCCCTGATTGAAGAACCAGAAACACAAGAACCAGACGAAGAACCCGATATGAATCAATCCGCCCAAGCCCCAGCCATTCAAACCGCTCCCGCCGCTCCCGCCGCTCCCGCCGCTCCCGCCGCTCCCGTAGTCAATACGCCACCCGCGGCTCCAGCAAATCCTGTCACTGCGCCCGCCGCCTCCGCGGCGTCCCCCGCGGCTCCAGCCACTCCCGCGGTCAATGCGCCGCCCGCATCCGCGGCGCCACCGGCAGGTCCAGCGCCGGGTTCATTAACGCCAGAACAAAGCCAGCGAATCAGCGCAGAGATTGCCAATGGAACACTCTCGGATGAGAGCCGGCAGATCCTTGCCACACTTCCAGGTCAGGAAGTCGCAAGGGCAATTGCGGAATTTGCGCAGGCTTTCAGCAAAACAAAGGCCGATATGGCTGCCGCACAGGCGCAGAATGCAGAGCGGACCAACCAGCTCTTCTACAACGGCATCAACCAGGACTTGAACGTTGCACAGCAGGTGTTTTCTGAACGCGCAAAGTGGGCTGCGGCCAACGTTGACGACCAAACGCGCGGCGTGCTCAACGCAAAACTGGCGAGCGGAAACATCAACGATATGAAGCAGGCGTGGGCAACGCTGGATGCCCTGTATACCCAAGCGAACGGAGTGAGCGGGAAACTTCACACGCCGGGGGCCACGCAGCCAGCCACACCACAGAAACTCTCCACGGCCGAGTTTTTAAGAGCGCAAAAAGATCCGCGTTACAAAACCGATCCGGAATTCCGACAGCAGCTTATTGCGCGCCTCGACACGACGCGCTAAAAGATACAAACATTTCGCATAGCCGAAACTCAAAGGCAACAGCGGGCGCGTCAAGGCGCTGCCCCGTCAGTGCGCGGTGATGGCGGAAACAAAAGCGTTCCACTTTTCTTTCCAAAACTACCATGCCCAACACAATCCCACTGTCACGCCTTGGTCTGATCCAGGGCGGGTCAGACAATTTTGCGCTATTTCTCACCGTAGCCGGCGGCGAGGTCCTTCGCGCGTTTGAAGAGCAGTACATGCTCTCAAACCTTACCGGCCACAAGTTCGTCGCGAAGGGCTCCAAGGGTGCGCAATTCCGCATCGTCGGACGCTCGCGTGCGAGCCGGCACACCCCTGGCGAAAATCTGCTCGTTCCAGACGTGAACACCGCAGGCGTCAACGCCGCGAAAAATACCGGCTACAAGTTTGCCAAGAAGACAATCACCCCGGACGAAAACCCGCATCAGGTTTCGCACATCTTCAACGATCCCGACACACTGATGACGCCGGACGGCGACGAGGACCGCCTGGCCATTACTGATGACATGGCTCGCGCCGTGAAAGAGGTGATGGAACTCACGTGGTTTTCCCAGATCATGCAAAACTCGATGAGCGTTGACAGCATGCAGTCCGGCGAACTCGCAACCACATTTTCCGGCGACGCTATGATCGACTCCACCGCACCGATCAATATGACGCGCCTCAAGCGCAATGCCGCGTATAAGGCCGGACTGACGGACTCGTCGCCGTCAACATCGACACAAATTGGCGGAACCGGCAACACATTCAAGGGCAACTCATTCGGCTACCACATCAACGCCATGGATGACGCGGCAAAAGTCAAAACATCCCTGCGAAAGATGAAGTCGTACTTTGGACACTTGCGCATTCCTGGCCCGGGTCGGTTTTGCATGATTGCTTCGGACACGTACGACATGCTTTCCGATTATGCCGGAACGTACACCGGCAGCGGTACGCCGCTCCCGGAATGGTCCAATCAGATCAATGGTGGCGGTGGAAATCTGGGCCAGATGATCGCGCCGGTGATTGCAACGTGGAGTCTGATCCCGACTCCATACCTTACGGGAGTTGCTGGAACCGGCCTCGGCACGCAGATGGAGGACATTCTGAACGGATCGACGGCACCAACGCTTGCCGACGACAAGCGATACCAGCTGGCCGTTGCCCCCAATCTCGTGCCGTCATTTGCGGAAAACATCGTCGCGCAGCGCATGGTGCAGCACCAGGCCAGCAACGCCGCGTCCGCACAGCCCGACGCATGGGCGGAATGGCGCGACCTGTTTGACAAGACGGTTGCCATTGTCGGGCATTCCTCGTGCATCGGCACGGCGATGATGAAGGACCTTCAGATCGACGGTCGACCGGCTCCGGAGTCCAACGGCAATTTCATGGTCATGCGCGCGTGGATGGGTCACGGCAACCTCCGCCCGGAGGCGTCGGCCTACATCGCAACGGCAAAGGTTTCAGCGTCGTAATTTCAATTGCGACACGGGCGCCGTTCGGTAGACTCACCGGGCGGCGCCCTTTTTTATTAACATGGCAGACACCACAAAAAAACTGGAAGCGGTGAACGACATCATTTCCGCCCTCGGCGGGACGCCGCTGGCGGCGTTGACCGTAGGCACCCCGAACGCGCACGAAAAAATCGCGCTCGACCTGCTGTCGAAGCACACCAAATTGCTGATCCTCCACAAGGACTGGCGGTTTAGCTATGAGCCCAAGGTTGCGTTCACCGCCAACGGTTCCGGCCTGATCAAGATGCACACGGCTGGAGACCCATCCACCATGAACATCATGCGTGTGGTGATGAACGAGTCCAATCCACCGCCGCCGGCGGGCATGAAGGATTGTGAGATCAGGCGCGCCACCGCCGCCGAAAGCGCGGACTATCAGTTGTACGACATCATAAACAAAACATTTGACTGGGGTGCCGGCACGATTGTGTATCTGGATGTTACAAGAAAGCTGGACTTTCTTCAGCTTCCAGAGGAGGCGCAGTATTACGTGACGGCCATCTCGAAAAGCGAAGCAATGACAAATTGCGGCGCAGAACCAGCCCGCATCTCGTCGGCACGCCAGGAGGCAACGAAGGCGTGGCGCATGCTGATGGATAATCACCTGTATCGGGGAGGACTTGCGAGCCAGTCGCGCAACCGGCAGCGTGTTCACGTATATCAAAATCAAATGTTGCAGGGCTATATCACGGGCCGGTTTCCACACCTAAACTAAGATGCCATTCATCAAGGTACAAGATCAGCTGGTTCAGGGTGTCAGCAGGCAGCCCACCAAGATCAGGCCGGCCGGTGTTTGTGAGGTACAGGATAACCTATATGCCTCATACATGGACGGCATCACGCAGCGGCACGCCATGGACTGGGTGTTGGATACAATTGCATCGGCTGGATCTTCTCTCAAGAACACCGGGGATCCCATGTTGCACATCATCAACAGGGGACCTGCCGAGCAATACGCGGTTTTGTTTAATTACAAAAGCATTCAAGTTTACGACCTGATCAAGCGCGCAAAAATAAATGTATACAACCAATCCGGCGGCATTGAAGCTGACTTTGACTACCTCTCTGGATTTAAGACATCCGCGCATGACGCGTCTATCGTTGACCTACATACGCCGGAAGATCTTTCGAACAACCAGGGATCGACAGCGGAATCGCCTACGTCGGGAGCGCCTGATACTACAAAGAGTTGGAAATCAACATCAACAATCACATCTGGCGTTGGAGCCATCACGCCGTCGTACCAAGGCACCGTCTCGTTCGGAACTGGGCCATATGTTGGCAAGCAGGCCGGGCAGCGTATTCGCGTTGCACAAAGTGGAACCGCTGCTGGAAACGCACTCCTTTATTATCGTTTTGTAGCAACCGACGAGGGTGGCACGGCGGCTCCGTGGAACAAGTTTCCGACGGCTGGAAAATGGCGACGCTGGACTGTCATTGTGCGACAGGAAACATCCGGCACCGTGATGGCGACGCACGTGCAGCCGACAATTTACAACGCGGATTCCGGACAACACCATTGCGCAAAATTTAATTTCACGGGATCCATATTATCAACAACAGCGGCAAGCACGACTGGAAACGTGACGGCCACGTGTGAAGACATCGGCAATAGCTTTTACAAAATAACCATTGCACATCAATCAACAAAAGCCGAAGAGTCGCAGCAGTGCCGCGTCGGCTTTTTGTTTGACGTTGATGCGGGATATGTAACAAAAGATCTTTTGGTTACATCCGTTGTGCTTGAGGATGGAGAGGGCGTGGATGCCGTTGGTCGATACCACAAAATACAGGATCAGGTGCGCCCCATCACAATACAAGACTACACTCTGTTTACAAATACGTACAGGGTCACGGCACTATCCGGCACAACATCGCCAGCGAAATCGCCGGCCGAGGAGTTTTATATTTGGGTAAAGCAGTCTGGGAATGGCGCGAAGTACAAGGTTTCACTCAAGGCTGGAAACGCAAAATGTAAGGTCGGCTCCGCGGTGTATATGGCGGCAAGCAGCACGGCACCCAACGCCGCTGGCGGAAGTTCTGCATTTGGTCCGGAGGAATGTATTGGATCGAGCCCTGGAGATTGGGCCAGCATGACCCCGCAGAACTGTGAGTGCGGCGGGTCAAACGCGCTGCAAGATTATACAAAAGGCGTGTATGTTGGCCCTTCCGGATCGCCCAACACCGGAGCGTTGCGCATCCCGATACCCAACACGGACGACGTGGCGCTCGATCTCGCAAAGAAAAACGATGTGAGCGGATACGCCTACAATTCGGGAAACAGACTGGGAGACGGATCTGGCGGTTTGACGGTGAATGCAAACGGAATCGGGAACCACGGCCTTGAATACTTTCTCACGCAGGCAAACGCACTGAAGCCATTCGATGCAACAACGATCACGTGGCCCAACAACGGAACCAATGTCGTGGAGGTCGTTGGATCCATGATTCGCGTCGCGTCCGCGACAGCCATGGACGAGGTTACCGTATGGGATTCTTTTGGAGGTGCCGGGCTGCGGTCGATCAGGAACTCGGTTGAAAACATTAACGAACTCCCAAGGTACGGACCGCTGAAAGATGGCTATCGCATTCGCGTCAAAGGAAACACGGAGAGCCAGACGGATGACTATTTCATGAAGTTCACGGCGAACCAGTCCGGAGCCTTCGGCAACGGCGTCTGGTCCGAGGGTACGGATTACTCTGTGCCAACGACGTTTGATGCCACCACCATGCCGCATCAATTGATTCGCAAGCAGGATGATGCACTCGGAACCGTCACCGGAACCGCCTATAGTATTTACTTTGAGTACGGTCCACTGAAGCGCGTGGATACCGGCGCATCGTGGGACACGCGAAATGTTGGCAATGAAGAGTTGACGCCAAAACCTTCATTTGTCGGAAAGGCGATTAAAGATATATTCCTGTGGCAAGGCCGCCTGGGGTTCCTGACGGACAGCACCGTTGTCCTGTCCGAGTACAACGTTTTATTTAACTTCTGGAGAACAACCGCAACCCAATCCGTGGCGGATGATCGCATTGATTTGATCCCGGACCGCACGCACGGCCATCCATTTTCACACGCCGTCCCGATTGGGAACACGCTGCTGCTGCTCGACTCTCAAAACGCCACGGCGATCGTGGCCGGCAATGCAGGAGTTCGTGCCGATGCCGTAAGGTATAAGCGATTTTTTGCCATGGAGTCGGCAAACACTCCGCGCCCGGTTGTACTGGAGCGATCGGCATTCCTCGCATCAAACATCGGGTTCAACTCCGACGTTCGCGAGATCTTCTTGTCCGAAGATGGTGACAGTGCTTATTCGCTGTTTCCATCCGAACATGCGCCGAATTATATCCAGGGAAACCTGCTGCAAATGGCGGCATCATCCACGTCTGGAATTGTGGCAATGCTGCCCAAAACAAACCAGCGGTATGTGTATATTTTGAAGCTGTCCGGGCAGGTTGGACAAAGAACACAAGAAGCCCTGTGGCGGTATGATGTTGGTGCCAATGCGACGGTGAAGGGCATTGGATTTATCAACGAGGAGCTGTACATGCTGGTGAAGCGGCAGTATTCGATCGACATCGAAAAGATGAAAATCATTTCACGGCTGCTTGATCCTTCGGCGACATGGCATTGCAGGTTGGATCGTCGTGTGAACGACGACACCCCAAGGTTTTCAAAACTCCTTTCTGGCTCCGACACGCAAATTACGCTGCCGTTCAAGTTGGATGACAACCAGACGCCCGTTGTGTGTCACCGCACGACAGGCGAGGTTTATTCCGTGTCCAGCATCGCCGTTGTTTCCGGCGTGTCGAGGCTGACCGTCGCGGCAACAGACCTCACATCAACGCCGCTGTGGGTTGGGCTTGCGTTTAACTGGCGATACGTGTTTACGCCGCCCCTGATCACCATGGCGTCCGGGCGTGGATCCGCCGCCCAGACCGCCGCTAAAACCGCGACCAACGGGGTGTGGATCACTTACGAAAATACGCACAAATTCACGGTGGCTCCAAGCTCAAACGGCGTTGCCGCAGGGCCGTCTACGTTCCAAGCTCCATCATCATTCAGCGATCTGATTGCCACGTCACAGCCATACCTGGACTCGGGAACTTTCTTTTGTGGCGTACGAAGCTCACCAGAGGCATTGTCTCTCGAACTTACCGGAAACGACCACCGACCCATGCAAATTACGAAGGCGGAATTTTCCACATCTGCCGAGCAAACAGGACCCAAAGTATGAAAGTAGACTACAAAAAGCCGGAACGAAATCCGTTCGCTGGAATTCCACCGGAGAAACTGGAGGCCGATTACAAGGAATACTTGGAGCTTCTGCGCCGTGAGGATCCCGAGCTGGCTGAGGTGGCGTCCCACTTTCGCCCGTGGATTCGCTATAAAAACAAAAAGGCCGTACAGCAATACGTGGAGGTCGTGCGGCCATACCGGTTTTACAAGACTGGAGGATTTTTGATTCCCGCTCGTATCGTTTGTGATTGCATTACGGACAGAGAGGAGCGCGCAATATTTTCGTTCGAGCCAGAGCAATACACCGTTCGAAACGTGGACCCCAAGGACCTTGAGCCATTTGTTTCGCTCTTATCAAGCTGAAGACTTCGCTGCGGCGCTTGCCGGTTGCGCTGGTTCCGACGCAAAATTTGATGATCCGTTGGTTCTTGCCGCCCACATCCGACAGAGCGGAGATTCCTCGCGTGTTCTCGTTGACGAGGACGGCACCATCGTAGGTGTGTTTGGCGTTGTCCCGCTGCCTACGGTGTGCGGCCTGCGCCAAGGATACGTTTGGGTTGGTTCTGGAACCAAACTCGCCGGAGTTTCCTTTGCGATTCGCAGACAATTCAAGGCAGAGATGAGAAAGCTCTTTTCTTGTCGTTCCGGGAAAGACTATCATTTTCTCGTGACATGGTTTGAACCAACGCCCAAACTGAAGCGGTGGGCACAACACTGCGGATTTACCCTTGAACCCATCGTTGAGTGCGGCGTAAACCGCAAACCACTGATTCCTGCTTGGATCAAAAATGAAGACGCCACAAATTGAAGTCGACGCACAGGATGCGCAAAGCACAACATCCGGAGGCGGCCCCAACTGGAACCTGGTTGGGGCTGGCGGCTCCGACGTGTTTGGAGCGCTCGGAGCCATTTACTCAACCAAATACGCGCGCGACTTTCAACGCAAGGCGTTCTGGTCCGGGGTTGCCGACGCAAGAAGGATCATGATGTCGGACTACGCGGCGCTTTATCGCCGAGCCGACGAAGAGGCGCTTGCCGTGCAAACTGAGATTGATCAGATGACCCGGGCCGCGCAGTTCGGGGAGGGTGAAGTCGCCGTCGCCGCAGGAGCCGCCGGACTATCGGGTCAAAGCATGACCGAGCTGCGTGACAACGTGACGAGATCCATGCTGTTGCAGGAGGGCATTGCGAGAAAAAACCTCGTTCTCGTCAACCAGCAAATCAACGCGGAGCTTGATGCCGCGCGATGGCGCGCGCGCGCACGCATGATCGAAGCCGCAGGCATGCCAATGCCGTCGTACGGCTCCGCATACCTGCAAGCCACCGTTGGCGCGGCCAAGATCGCCGCTGGAGCGTTGTGATGCAACGTCAAGGCATATCTCCGCAGGCAACGCCTTCGGCCGTATCGGCGCCAACATTGAATCCTCGTGGTGTGCGCTGGATGGATATTGATATTCGCGGCCTGTCTGAGATTGGACCCACGTTCGCCGCTGCCGCACAGCAAGCGTCTTCAACAGAGCGCGAACAGCAGATCATGGCGTCTGAAGCGCTTGGCAAATACGCCGCGGAGTTTTTCAAAAACCGCGAGGCATTTGTGCGCAAGGTTCGCGAGGGGAAAATTCGAGAGTTTGAAAACGTAGTGGCGCGCCGGTGGGTGATGTCGTTGGATTCGGCCATGAGCATTGGCGAATTCAACGATGAGATTGTTGCAGCCATTCCGGATTTGGCAAAAGCCAAAGGTCCTGGTGATGAACTCATGGCCCCTGGAGACTTCGACAAATTTGCCTCGGAGCTGTGGACAAAAAAGTATGCTTCCAGGTATGCAAACAACACGGCGGCAGGGCAGCTTGTCATTGGGAAAGACCTTCCCCAGGTGATTGCCGGCGCGCGGAGCATGTTTGCGGCGGAGCGCGGAAAGAACGAGATCGACGTTGGAAAAACGAAGTCCGTGCGGCACGGTGGCACGCTCGTTTCCAGTCTGGCAAGCCCAACCATTGCATTCTTTCCGGAAATGATTGCCACGTATCAGTCCGCTTGGAAAGACCTGTGGACGAATGTGCATGGCGTGAGCTTGGATTCTGGCGAAATGGCCAGGCTCCAGCTCAATGCCGTGGAATCCGGACTCAACACCATTGCCGAACCAAGCATGGCGTTGCAAATCATTCCGCTGGTAAAGCAGCTTTCAATGGGTGCAAGCAGCACAATCGGCGACGATCCGGTTGCAAGCCAGAGGATCCTTGCGATTCAAAGGGACCTGCGAAGCCGTGTCGACGAGCAGCACGTCCTCGCCGCCAGAACCAGAGGGTTTCGCGCACAAGACCTGAAGGCGCGGATGGACGCATCCATCTATACAGAACTTTATGATCTTCGCCTGAAGGGCGCATCACCTCAAACGCTGATGGAGCGAGCCAGGGCGTGGATCAACGCAAACGCATCGGGCGACCTCGCGGAGTTTCGCGGCGAACTCACGGAATATGCAGATCAGACCATCTCCAATATGGAGCGATCCGCGGTGATGCAGGACAATGGAGACGAAAGGGCAAAACAGCTCGCGTCCACATTGATCCGCAAGGCGGAATCCGGGTATCAGGTATCCGGCATTGTTTCCGCACTGGATCCGGAAAGTTTGCCGGCTGGATTGCGCACGCAGATTTTGCAGGTCGAGGCCAACGTGCAGCGTGGATCCGCGACGCTTGAAGCGTCCAAGTTTCGCGTTGTCGAAAACGACCTTCGGCAGATGCTCTCACGCCACCTCACCGGCGCCAGAAACGTGGATGAATGGAGTTCTTCGAAAATCAGGGAATACATCGAGCAGGTTTCGGATGACTTTCGAAAGAATGCCCTGGCGATTTCGCGCCCTTTGCAAAATCAGGATGGCAGCACGACGATCAAAACACCGCTGGAGGTGGACGCTTGGATTGATAGTCAGGCCACAAACTACGAAAAAAAGATTTCCACGTTCATTCAAGAACTGGATGCTGGACAAAAAAAGCACCGCGAAGCGCTGGTCAAAATGCAGCAGTTTCGCGTCGGACCCGGAGACGACTTCAATTTTGAAGAAGCCGGGAGATTCCTTTCGTCCAGTGAACTTTCACAGCGTGTTGATACCATTAACAGGCTCAAAGAACCACTGAGTGATTTTGGCGATTCAGCCCTGCGCATGCCGGCACTTTCCTCAATCGAGAGAAGGATTGGCGAAATGATTGCATTTCGTAAAAAGCAAGCGGGGCCGCGTGGCATCGAACTGGAGATTGCAAAAAAGACCGGCGAACCGGTTGACTTCACCGCCACACCATCCGAGGTGGCCGCGGCAATGGAGGTGTTTGAGGTTGAGTATGGAAACGCCGCCACGGAAATACGCGGCGAGTTGTATCGCGCCAACACCCCAGGCTTGCTTCCATCACGGCTGCTGAAAGCCGCAAACGAGGCCGCGCTCAAGGCTGCTGGAATTGAAACGCCGCAAGGTAATGAGCCGGCATCGAGCGCCACGCAGACAGAAACAAAGCCGCAGGATGCTGTGGCCGCGTCGGCCGACGCAACCGCAGCCGCGGAAGAGTTTGCCGAGCCGACATGGGAAGAGCAGCTGCGAAAAGCGGAGTGGATGGTAACCGGTGCGGTCTCTGGATTTGACTACGCATTTCGAAACCTTAAAACTCCACAGAGCGTTCTATCGTACCGCCTTTCCCACCATATGAGGGAGATACCAGAAAAAATCAACCTTGGTCCTGCTGAACGCTTGTTTCGTTCATACACATTTAAATTGGAATACAGGACTCTTGACGGGACACCCCCCGGAGTCCTGCTGGATCGCGACTTAAGAAGTCAATTTTTTGAGCCGATGGCTCGCGTATCCAGCGACACATCCATGAGCCCAGAGGAAAAAATGGTCGCCATCACAAATGTCGGAGCTTTGGCTGGGATGTTCTCTCCGGATGAGTGGCTGGCCGGTACAGCCCAAATCAATCCGCCAGAGGCGCTTCGTGGCGAATTCTACAAAAGATACAAATCCACTAGAGATGCCCCAGAGGTTTGGAACGAGTCTGTATTTAAGACGCGCGCAGATCGCTATGTTGAATCCATGATGAAGCCGCGACTAGTTAAGCTCGCGCAACTGGAGAACCCCTTCATTGGTGACTATGGATTCCGCAGCACGGCTGTACTCAATGAATGGCTTGCAGACGGCAGGCTTGCCAAATTATTGTCTTCGCTAACACGCGAAAAGGTTCCAGCAACACCCGAAATTGTGCAAAAGTTTGCGGACATTCAGAGGTCTATTATTCGCTTGAAGGCCGGAGACAACAAATGAATCAAAACCCACAAGACGTTCGTGGGCCTATTGTTATTTCCGGAGAAGACATTACTCCGCAGGAATATCAAAATCGACAACGCGTCAAAAAGGAAACCACGCCCAAGCCGTTGTTTGCGCTTGGCGATCTGAACCCAATCACAGCCGTTGGCCGGGCCGTCGAAGGCATGGCGCAGGATGTTATCGCACTGGACGACCTGTTTCGGGCTGGGCCTCCGCGGCCGCGATCCAAGGTTCTCGGTGAGCCCGAATCGGTGACCGGTGACCTGATTGTAGGCGCACTGGAGTTTGCGAGCTTTTTTATCCCGTCGCGAATTGTTGTTGGTGCCGGCGTAAAAGCGGTTGGTCTTTCCGCGAGAGCGGCCAAGGCCGGAGGGTTTTTATCGAGAGCACTGCCCTACGCCGAGGTGCTTGCCGCTGGAGCTTCCGCCGATTTTATGACATCCAGCCAAGGCGCCGCCTTGTCCGGATTTCTTTCCTCGCTGCCAAGTCAAACAGCACAAGCCATCGGCGGAATTCTTGCTTCGGAAGAGAACGAAACCCAGCTTGAGCGCCGCCTCAAGGGTGCTTTGGAAGGTTTGATTGTGGGTCCGGTGCTCGATGCAACAGTCCACGGTCTGTCTGGGGCATGGTCTGCGATGCGCGGAAATCGGAGCGCGCTGGAGGCCGCCGCCGTCCGAACAGAGGCATCCATCAAAGCCGCGCGCGCGAAGCAGGAGGCGTCCACAATTGATCCGGAAGGGGCCTTGCGACCATTGGAGCCCGTTGGACCTCGACCGCAGTCTGAAGCCAAGCCAGCGCAAGCGGGAACGCTTCCTGAGTTGCGTGTGCCGGGCGATGCCGCTATTCCGGACCGTCCCAAGGCACCAGAGACGCCATACGATCGCACTCGCGTACTCTTTGGTGTGGATACGGCCGAGATCATCCACAACTCGGCAACCTCCAGATCGGTGGATCCTTCGCTGAAAGGCTCCAGCGGAAACGTAAACCCAAACGAGCTGAGTGCCTTGGAGAAGGCGGTGGCCGCCCTGAAGAAGGGCGACCCCAACCGCAGGCAGTGGCGGACCTCGCGGGATGCCGCAGAGATTCAGACCGAGCTGGCGCGGTATGCCGACTTTCTGACCAAGAACGACAAGGTTGTGCCACAAGCGGAACAGGTAAATACAGAGTTGCGCTGGCTGGCAGACCTGACCGGCGAAAAGAATCCAAACCTACTAAACGATGTTTCGGCCGGAACGCCGATGGCCGACCAGCTTCGCAAGATACACGCCTACACAAGGCTGTTGCGTGCGACGGCGGAGGGCCACATCGGCCGGGTTGTTCAGTTATCCAAGCAAGCCATAGACAATCCAGGCGATATGCTTGCGATGGCCGATGCGCTGGACGCCCTGTCATTCCAAACGATGCTGACGAACGACGCTCGCGCGTTGACATCCGAGATGGGCCGTGGCCTTGGCTCTCTGAATTTTGATAACATCAAGGTGAAGGCATCCGAGGTCGAGGCCCTCCGCCAGCGATGGCAACGCAATGAACCGCTCACGCCGTTTGAATTGATGTCGTTGCGCGCTGCCACCAACGATAAGGCGGTGCCTTTTGGAGCATTGGTCAACGATGCGGGTGCGTTCAACGACGCGATCAAAACCCTCGGCGGCATGGAAAAGACTTCCGAAATGTTGAAGAAGGTGTCGTCGTTAAATAATACCGGCCTGCCCTCTGGCAGGCTTGCCGCGGCAATCAATGGAATAACCAAGGCCGAAGCGCCGACACTGGTGGACTTCTCGTTGGAGTGGTTCATCAATTCCATTCTCTCGGCGCCGTCGACACTGAATAACGTGGCAGTCCAGCAGTTGACGCAAGGAATCTATTGGCAACCATTGCGACGGATGTTGGCTGCGCGCGGAGCGCAAGCGGTGGCCACAATCTTTAGAAACAAGGCGGCGGCCGCGGAAATGGCGAAGGTTGCCCGCGCGGCTTCGTCCACGCTATCGCACACGGTGAATGCGAACACCATGGAGGGAATGTCGGCGGCAATCAAACTTGCATTCAAGGAAGGAGAAGGCACCTTGCTGGGCCGTGCTCCAGTTGGGACGCAAGGTGGCGGGGCTTTCCATGACGCCAAGATTGCATACGAGCCCATCCGCGCCTACTTCGAACAGAAGATGCCGTTTGTCGATGCGGACGGCGTTTTTGCCAGATCCATCTATTGGCTTTTTACAGAGAAGGGCGTAAACGTTGGACACTATGTCCGACTTCCTGGACGTGCGCTGACAGTTGCTGACGAAATCACGAAGCAGGTGGTTGCCCGTTCTGTGCTGGCAGGAGAGCTGGAGGCGGAAGCCGCGGAGCGTTTTGTTGGCGACGCTGCGGCGGCGGCGAAGTGGGTTGCGGACACAAAGAAAAAGATCTTGGACGATGGCGTTTTACAAACCAAAGAGGTCCTCCAAGCAAAAGCACTCCAGAAGGCCGAGGCCGAGGGTGCGTTGCGTGGATGGACCCGATCACAAGTGAGCGCGCGAGCAAAAGAGCTATTCGACCAGCACATGGAGGACGATTATGTGCGCTCGTTGACTGACTACATTGCGTCCCAGGCAAATGAGGCGGCGGCGACGCTGCGCCCAGACAGAAAGACCATTGCCAGCAAGGTCATTGAGGCAACAAACGACAAGCCTGCGCTTCGGTTTTTCCTTCCGTTTGTCCGCTCGTCTGCATCCAACATTGGCATTGCGCTTCGCCCCTTGAACGTTGTTGGGTGGGCGGAGTGGGTGACGCATATGCGCATGCCAAAGACTGCCGAAAACCTGGACAAGCTGAGGACAAACTTTGCCAAGGAAATCCTATCGGACAATCCGTCGATGCGCGCTGACGCCTACGGTCGGCTCGCAACGGCAACGTCGATTGCCGCGATGGTGTATGCGTGGGCAGGCATGGAAACGCCGGATGGATTGCCGGCGATAACAGGATCAGGACCTAAGGGTACGGATGCAAAAAAGATCCTGTCTGCCGCCGGATGGAGGCCGTGGTCCGTGCGCCTTGGCGATTCCTATGTGGGATACGCGAACGCCGACCCGACTGGAGTCACAATTGGATTGCTCGCCGACCTCGCGGAGCGTGGCACCTACGCAGCCGATGACGATGCCGACAAAATGCAGTCGGCCATTGGTGGCGTGATCTTGTCGATGACCGAAATGATGAAAGAGAAGAGCTATCTTCTCGGGTTGTCGAACATGATTGATATGATGAAAGGAGAGAAAGACTGGACGAAGGTTGGGTATGAGCTTGTCGGCTCCATGCTGGTACCTAACCTGATGACGCGTGGCGGACAAAACGCCGCGGACTTGGTGATGGGACAGCACCCACAATTGCGCGAAGCTCGCACACTTATTGAAGAGCTTGAGCAGCGGTTGCCGTTTGCGGACCAAAGGCTGCCCCACGTGTACAACGTGTATGGGGAGCCTGTTGACAAGCACAAATATATCGGGCTCGATTTCCTTTCCCCCTTTGCATACAACAATGTCACTGAAGACAAGGTGAAGCGCGAGTTTGCCATGTTGGGTGCCAGGTTCGGCCCGCCGTCGAAACTTGATGGCGGCGTGGATCTGCTTGCATTGAAGGACGATTCGGGCATGTCTGTCTACGATCGCCTCCAAAAGGAAATTGGCGAAACCCGGATCAGGGGGTTGTCTATGCACGATCAACTGAAGCGGCTGATTGACTTGCCGGCGTACCAGAATATCCCAACAAGGGAAATGAAGCTCGACTTCCTGCGATCAATTATCGAGGATTACCGTCAGCTCGCGAAGCTGAAGCTGATGCAATCCATTCCACAATACAAGCTCGCCAAGATCGAGGCGATGCGGCAGGAACTTAAATGACAAACAATCTGGACGAAGCATACAAACACCTCGACCCGATCAAGGCCAAGGCGCTCAAGCTGCTTGAGCTGTCGCTGGACGTTGCCGTGAAACGCATGGAGGCTGGGAATCCGGATGGTGAACTGTCGCTGTCAGAGGTATCCAAGCTGATCGACGTGGCAACGAAGTGTCCATTGACCGCCGTTGCGGAGTCGTCGATGCGTGACAACGTTGCCAAGCTCGAATTGCTGAGAAACCAAGACCGTGAAGCGAATTCAATTACCGGATGAATTTCGGGATTATCGCAACGTGCAGCGCCTGGTGTGGGACCACAAGGGCTGGACGCAGCCGGATCCCATCTCCCTTGAGCTGATGGAGCACTTGCAGCACGGGCCTGAAAACCTCGTGTTGATGGCCCACCGCGAGTCGACGAAGACGACGACGTTCATCACGTATTCTCTTTGCAGATATTTAGAGAACCTGGACTACAAGATTCTGTACTCCTCGGCCACGCCGAACCTGTCCGGGAATGCCAGCTACGAGGCATTCTCGTTGATGCGGCAGATGTCCCTATTCCAGCATCTCCTCCCAGAGGGAAGCGAGAGGCAAAGCGTCAACGAAGGCTGGGACGTGCGCGGATGTATGCCAACCAAGGAACGTTCGTTTCAGCCCACGTCCATTAACTCGACGGTGACCGGTGGGCGCGCGAGCGAAATCGTGCTTGACGATCCAGAGAACAAGAAGAACTCGCTCACGCCGCCCATGCGTGCAAAAACAAGAGCATTTGTCACCGAGTATCTTTCGCTCAAGAAAAGCAACAAGGGATCCAAGTTTCGGGTGCTGATGACCCCACACGTGGAGGACTCGCTTGTCGACTGGTTCAAGGATCGTGGATTCACGGTTATCGCGTACCCGGTGCGATTTCCAACCGTGGTGGACATGGCGCGGTTTAAGGGCATCCTGGCGCCTTCGCTGCAAAAAAGGATGTCGGATGATCCAGGCTTGCAAATTGGAGGAGGGATCGACGGATCAGAGGGAAAGCCCATCAATCCGTGGCGTCTCGGCGAGGCGTGGTGCCAATCCAAGCTGGTAGAGGTTCGGTGGAATGAATGGCAACGGCAATACATGCTGAACACTGCGCCCGAAGCGCAGGCCAAACCCCTCAAACTTTCGAATCTGATCGTTACAAACCTCGACCGGCATCAAGGCCCGGAAAAGATTGTCTGGGGAAAGACAGAGGTATGGACCGACCTTGTTTCCGTTGGCATCGGCGAGGACGTTTATTACAAGCCGGCCATTTCGATCGGGCTCGCGCCGTATCAGATGAAGGTGATGCAGATCGACCCGGCCGCTGGCGGCGAGGACGAGATGGCCTACACCGTTGGCGGTGTCGTTGGAAACAAGATTTGCATCCTGAAGAACGGCGGATTTTTGATGCGCTCACAATCCCCTGGTGACGAGGAGGAATTGCGCGTCGTCCGGGCATTGATCGCGATTGCTGTATATTTCGAGGTGGACCGGATCGTGGTCGAAAGCAACTTCTCCATGTTTGCCTCGGTGCTTGCACCAATCCTGTCCGAGGAGTGCGAGAAGGCCGGATTGAATATAGGCATCGAGACGAAGCCGGCCAAAATCAACAAGGAGCTGCGCATTGTGGAAACCTTGGCTCCCGTGCTATACGACCACCGACTTGTGGTTGATTACCAAGTAATCAAGGATGATTACGAAAAGCGCAGGGAGCTTTCCGGGGACGCAGACGAATCAGAATATATGCTTGCGTATCAGTTGACGAGGATCATGAAACGTTCGCGCTGCCTTGCACACGACGACAGGCTGGACAGCCTTGCATCCCTCGTGGCGGAATGCGAAGATTTCATGCGCCTTGGACATGACGCTGCGATCCAGCGACGGCGCTCGTCCGCCGAGGCATTGAGAATAGAGCAATACAATAAGTGGGCAAAAGGCACGCTTTTGTATAAAGCCAGACACGAACCACGCGGACATAAATCCATCCTACAATGAACAAAGAAACCATCGTCTCCGAAACGGTGACGGTCTCAACTTTCGCCAACCCGTTTCTGAGTCTCCTCCCATCGGACAATCAGGACGTGAACGTCACCAGCGTTACGTTTGGAGTGACCGCAGATTGCATTATCACGTGCCACCAGTTTGTAAAGTCCGGGATCCCCGGTGGTGGTTCAGCCGCCAACGTGAACAGCGCCGGCGGAAAGCTGAAAACCGCGGCGCCAGTAAGCGCATTGAAATCACACAATAGCGCCGGAACAAAAACAATCCTTTGGCAGGAGCGGTATAAGGCTGCCGAAGGAAGCCGCACGCGCACGGGCCTGATGACGCTGAACGGCAGTGGCGTAGCCGATGCGGATCGCCGTGGTCTTTGTTTCACGACGGACGCAAACTGCGACGTGTCGTATGTGGTAACATGCGATATTGACCACGGCGCCTAATGTCATCCGAAATTCGCAGAATTCCAAACGTTGCGCCTGAGATGCAGCAGGCCTCGGTTTTGCTTACAGCAGCGGACCCGGTGTTTCCCTCCGGCGTTGTGCTTACTGCTGGTTCGGACGTGACGGTAAACGTCGTTGGACAGATCGCCACGGTTGCTGCTGGCTCTGGCTTGTTGCGCCAATCCAACGTGTTCGATTCGCAGGCATTTGATGCTGCTGGCACGTGGACCAGGCCCACAGGAAAAACCGTGACCTTCCTGTATGGAAACAACGGCGGTACGCTTACACTGGCAGCGACGTGGTTGACCTCGGCGCTCGCCGCCACGGTGTCGGTGACAACGCCGGTACCTGGCACCAACTACCGTTTCAACGGTGTAACTGTTACAACCCCTCAACTCTTGGTGTTATCGCTATAATGAAGAGACCACCCAAACCCAAGCCAGTTCCCTGCGCAACCATTTTCCTGACGTTAGGAATCATATTCCTCTCCGGTTGTGTAGTTCCGTCGGAGTCACACACGCTGAACCTGGCAACAGGATCGTTCGAGGGATCGAGCGTGTGGACCGGCAAGGATACAAAGGCGAAGTACTCGAAAAAGATTACGCGCCTTGGCGAGGACGGCAAGCCGATCGTCGAGGAGACGACTTTGGAGCTTGACCGGAAGACGGAGTTGACCGAGGCGATGCAGGCGAAGATTGCCGAGCTTCAGATGGTGGGTCAGTCGATCCAGCAAGGCATCCAGCTAGGGCAGGCCGTGACCGCTGGGTATTTTGGTCGTCCCGCATCACAGCCGGCTCCGGCCCCGGTACAAAACTAAGATGCCGCCATCAGACGAAAAGCGTGTGCCAGAGTGGATAAAGGGCGTCGGCCTGATCGGCGCTGCCGTGCTTTCTGGCGGCGGGGGAGCCTACGTCACGGGATCACAGCAGCTCAAGGAGCTGGATCGGCGTATCGGGCTGTTTGAGGTATCCGTTGCCGAGAGACTGGCGAGACTCGAAACGAAGTTTGAAATGCTACAGAAAAGTCTGGATCGCAAGGAGGCTCCGCGTTGACATGGAAAACGATAATCACCTTTGTTGTAGCATCTTTGCTCACGTACTTTGCAGTACTTTCCACACTTAACTTCAATAATATTCACGAAATGCTAGGCATCCTCCATCGAAATGTACCGGCTCAAATGTCCGGGTCTACAATCACGCTCAATATTCGCTGTGACGACGGTTCGATTGTTGGATCAATCACCGTGGTTCAACGTCCAGACGAGAGTTACGAGGCGTTTATGGCCAGGGCCGAGGCGGAACTGATTGCCGCAAAGCTCCGGTTCTGTCGATAGACCGCTCACCGCGGGACGTTCCCGCGGGCGGCCCGTCCATCGGAAACTAACAACTGCCCCGTCCGGGTGGCTTTAGGGTGAGCCGATGGGCGAGCTGTTTCAACTGCCGAGGATTCCTCGGTAGTTCGAACAATAGAGGGGGGGGACAAATTGTCCCCTCCTCTTTTTTTTGACAGCGCAACTGTCAAGTATTCCTTGCACGTTGCCCGGGGAATTGGCGGACGCGGAGGGGCTCCGGCCACTCAATTTTCGAATTGTTACTCATGATACGAGTCTGATTCCGAGCCCTTCGCAGTTGCAGCATGTCGGATCTGGTTCAATAAGATCGCGCCCGTAAAAATCAAAGCATCCGCACAAGGCCACCCTTTCCAGGATTCGCTCGCGCGCCACTGACGCCGCTGTTTCCGCAACGCGTAACGCTATGTCTGCATTTCTTTCGGACATTTTGGCTCCATCTAAGACAACAAAATCGCCGCCTGCACTTGAGATATTTAACCCAAGGCGATCTGCGCGCGACTTCAGCACGTCAAATCTTGTCATTGCTTTGGTTCCTCGCGTCGGGGTGGCTGTTTCACCGCGCTTGAAATGTTGATTCGGGTTCCGAAATACGCGCCGCGCTTGTCGTTTTGGACGACGAGGCGACCGCCGGCGATCTTGGTAACGATCCCGTAACGCGTCTCCGCGGACTTCGAAACCCACATCACGCGGTCACCGACCTGGATTTGTTGTGTCATTTTGTAGTATTGAAGCAATTTTATTGATTTGGCCAAGAAACGCCAACGCCTTGAGGTAATCGCGGTATAGCTCTTCTGGTATGCCATCGCAGTCCTTGCCCCAGTTCTCTATGCCGACAACAAGACGCTTTACGATCGCAACCGAGCGCGACTCAACGAATTCAGCTGTATATTCCTTGCATCGCCTATGATGTTCCAAGATCGGAGGCCTACCATCCCATGCGTAGTTGATGCACTCGCAATCTGTCGCCTTGCTATCACCAGTGGTATCTCGGCTTTGTTGGGTCATTGCACCACCCTGAAATAGTAACAGTGAAACCATTCATTGCCGTTTTTGGTTCGAAAATATGTGAGTCGGTAGTACATAATCTCAAGCGTGATGCGCGAAAGGCATCGCGGCATCGCCACGGGTGAGCGCCATTTTATGACATCGCAAGGTGGGACAATATAGTTTCCCTCATCGTCAAAGAGTCCACTCTTTCTGTATACATCGCTGGTGGCCGCCCACCAGTCATTAAATTTTTCTCCGTCAGGGTCGAACCTATCGTCCAGCATTTCCCATTTTGTGGCGCCATCGATTTTGTAGTGAACCTGAATATCGCCATGCTCAGTGAAATGCAGTGGCCGCCAACGCTCCGGAACCCACAAATAACTGCCGACGGGGTACAACGAACAGCGATTGGGCCGCGAAATCGGCACCCGAAACTTACGCAGCGACCCAGCAAGGATCGCGCGGACCTCGCCGGCGGAGAAGAACCTTCGCCTCGCGTTCTCTTTTGTGTACTTTGTCATTTCGGCAATCCGTCCACGCGTTCGGATGGATTATCAACATCCTTCAGAAGGTTGAGTAACTTCCGGGTCTCTTTTTCGATAAAGCCTTTTCGCTCGACCTGGATCAATTTTCCGACAATAGCACGGGCGATTTGTCTGATCGAAAATGTACCGTTCATTTCGATATTGTACTCTGCATAGGCGTACTCGGTGTATTGCCCTAACGCTGCAAGCGTAAGGTTGTCGATATGTTTTTTCAGCGCAATCTCCGCCCGCTCGTTGATGGCCTTTTGTAGGGTTTCTATTTGCTGGGATGGTGTGTTTTCTGTGGTCATGGGTTTGTCTTCTGTGGTCATTTCGGTTTGTGGGTTTGTGTTACTATTCTTCACTTGTTGCACGGGTACAATAGCTGCATGGCGCCAAAATGTGGCAGCTGCATCCGAATTCGAATGATGTATGATATGCGCCCATTGGGTCTCGCATATCGTCATACGCTCTCTGCGCCGGAGTCTGAAGATCGTAGGCTTTTTTAGCCATCATCCTCTTGCACGCATAGCATTCTTCACAATGCTCTGGGCACGACTTGCTGGTACAGTCACATGAAGGACTTTTACCAAGAAGACAATCAGCTCTACTCATTTTCAATGTTTTTGAGTCTATCGACAATTCTTTCCAGTCCACGCTCTATAAATTTCTCGTGGTGTTCACGGTATTGCCCAACAAGTTTATCGAATTTATCCTTCGGCATGTCTCGAACCGTGTGCAGAAGATGCCACATATTAACGTGGCCTCCACTTTCCTTTATGTGCATTGCTTTCAGTAAACTAGCATAATGCCTGATGCTCCACAGGCTCAATCCGGCTACGCGGCGAGGTCCTATTTCTGGCAAATCCAAATAGTATTCCGGCTTGTCGCTCATTTGTTTTCGTGTTGGGTGTTTATCCCCACTGTTCCGCCATTGCACGGGCAATGCCTGGATACGTGAGGCTTCGGTCGTACGATCTATTGGGGCTCGGGCCAAGTTTGTTCTGCCTGCCCGGCGTCTGGTTGCGCCAATGCCCACATTCAGGCATTGATAGAATTTGAGTCGGCCTCAACCGCGGCAGGTTGCCGAGAAGCCACAGGCACGTGGCCTTGCTTTCCGGATCGCCGAACTGCCACGGTTGGATGATTTGTGTCGGCTTCGCTATCCGTGAGCTGATAACTCCTATCGGATTCTCGATACAGATGCGATCCACCGGAAGCGCCATCAGTCTGCGAACAAAGACCAGCGCAGCGTCTGTCTTTGGCACGCGCTCCGGCCGTCGTTTGTTCCAGTGCATCCCGGACGCACAGAGATAGGTGCATGGCGGATGCGCAATCACGAGGTCGTAGCCACGCCAGTCCACCGTCAGACAATCCGCCTGGATATGCGGACCGGGCGAGCGCGTAGGCAGCAGGTCGCATGACACGGCCTGATGCCCACGCGCAATGAAGGCATCGCGGACGATGCCGGAAAACTCACAAAGAACGGCGACCTTCACTTAGTTCAACTCCGCTCCATGTTTCACGATGGGGGCTCCACCGTGCGTAATAAGGGGCTTGGCGTCGATCCTCGTGGTGAGCTGGTATAAGTATCGGTTGCCCACGCGACGGTAAATGTGTGTGTGAAGCACCCAATCCTTTTGTGGATCAACAGAATTCATAAACAAAACGACGGCATTGGGATGGATCAAAACTTCTTCACCGTCGCAAGGGCCTTGGCACAATGTGATTGATTTCATTTGTATTTTTCTGCTCGTAGCGGTCCGTCAGATGCTTCTGCCGTGATGATGGTTGATTTGTGTTCTCGCGCTTGTTCTGCAACGCCAGCCCGGTTTTCCGGGTCGAGACCCTCCCAAAACTCTTGGCGCATTGGAATCAGGCAGCCCGTGCCTGCCGCCTCCAATGCGATGTGCATCGCAAGCCGGTTCCGTTGTCCAAGGGAAAGCTCGGAAAAGAAGATGCGTCCTCGCTCTGGATGAGTGATCAGGAGGCGCCCCTCTTCGACGGTCATCCCTTGTGGCGCAACACGGGACAATTCGTTTTGAACCAGGTCGGTGCATTTCTTTCCGGCTTCACGCCAATGTGTGGCGCGTTCGCGCTTTTGCTCTGCCTCGCGTTGCATCGCTCGGCCACGCGCTTGCCGATCCAAAATGTCCGCCGTGTGAATGGCGAGCTGAACCGCGTTGTTGGCCTCGTCGAGCGCGGTTTTCAAGCGGTCCACCTCACCCGAATCTGCAACGGGTACAGGCGTTCCAAGGATGGATTCGCATTTATTGACAAACTTCTCGTGCTCATGCGCCGCATTGAGTTGCGCATTGAGTGTTGACAGTCTGGTTTGTTCTTTTGTGAGCAGGTCTTTCAAGCGTGCTATTTCCGTTTGCGATGCGTCTACATCACACTGGATGTCGTTGGAATTGCCTCCGGTGTACGCGGTCTTTGCATCGTCAAGATCTTTCCTTGCCTTTTCATATTCCTCACGCCGCGATGCCGCGTTGTTGTGCGCGGCTACAGCTGCGTCGTATGCCCTCAAGGCGCTCGTTTGTTGCTCTTGTGCGCGCTTGACATCGCGCGGAGCTAAATCATCGACCTTGTCGACTCCAATGAGCGCGGTTGCTTGTCCAAAAAGGTTAAGGGATTCGTCGTTGAGCTTCCGCGCATAGGATTCGCAGTCGCGCTTCAGCGCCGATGCCATGTCTGGCAGCGTCTTTTTCTTTAATGAGTCCGGCTTGACCATCACAAGCATTTGTTTCTCGTCGCCAAAAATTTCGTGAAATTTGGATGGGTCCGCAGTCACTTTGGCAAACTCACAAAGTTGTCGGATGCGTTCTGCGTCGGCCGCTTCAGGGTCCGAAATGCCAGGGTCAACCAGCAGGGAAGGATCTGCTCCTTCGATGTGCCCGACGGTCAGTTCACCGTTGCGCACCGTCCGACCAGATACGGTGATCTTCACGCCGCACCCGTCGATGGTGCCACGGGTAGTCCCATCGCGTAGCGGAAGTGACACGTCTTCACCTTCAAGCCGTTTGACGGCATCGATGGCGTGCGTTTTTCCGGAGCCATTTATGCCTCGAAGAACGACAACGCCTCCTTCCGATGGAATCGGAATGGTTGCGCTGACGATGGGGCCGATGTTGCTGATATGTATTTCGTTTTTCATTGTGCTTGTTCGTTAATTCTGGATTCTAGTTGCATGATGAGGTCTGTGATTACTTCGTGCGGAAGCTCGTCGAGTTTCTGCACGTTGTGCGTTCCAAGCGCCGGCGCCACGATGGCTTTCCCAAGCGCTTCGTTTTTCTTTTGGCTGCAAAGATTTCGAAGGTGCTCAACATCCTTTTGAAAAGGAGTCTTTTCGAGCGGGCGATCTTGCGTTTTAATTGGAGCTGCGGCGGTTGCGCGTCGCGTGAAAACTACGCGCTCTTCGGCAAGTTCTTCGAGGTCTTGTGTGAACGAATCGCTACATGCCGTCACAAGAATTGTGGCAGCGACAAGCGCGCGTTTGGATGCCATCTTTCTGCACGTGTTGTAGAAGTCCGCCGGATTGTCGTGCGGTACTTTTTTGTCACCCTTTTTGTATATTTCCCAGACGCCATCCTCGTTCTTTTTCGCGAGGAATGCTGGGCCGCCTATCATGTCCTGAGCTTTCGCCGGGTTTGCGGCAACGCCCTTGTCCGGGCTCCCCTTGAGCACGTCCCAATACGCACGTGGCAGCGCCTCGCCCGTAGGCGTTGGCTCACTGTTTCGATATGCGTACTTGGTTTCTTTCGTGGAACACTCTCCGGTGGCCTTGCCGATGAGCTTGCCTTCCCGGTTAAAGATGGAACAGGTGGCCGAGTAGTCTCTGTGGCCGTCTTCGTGCATGGTCACATCGACATCGGAGCAGTCGGCGACAAGCCCGAATGCAACAAGCAGCGCTTGCGCTCCAGGCTGGAACAGCGCATTGGAGTTTGTTCCAGGGATTCTCCCGTAGTGAACCCCTTCCTCCATCGTTTGTTGAACGATGGTGCTCACCAGTTGTTTTCTGGATAAAGCATCGGCAACAAGTTGCGCGTTTGTGGGCGCAAGCACCGCCGAAGCGCGCTCCGATGTGACTGGTTTTTGAATTATCGATTTGCTTTCGCGTTGTGAGTTTGTTGCCATTTGTGTGTGTTAAAGGTTCCTACGTTTAGAGTGGACACGCGCGAGCGTGATCCTATTCAGTTTGCATCAACAGTCCCGGTCATCATAAAAAAATGCGACCATGGGGATTATTGCCTAGACGATGATCCCAGTGCCGTCGCAATCGAATGGAAGTCGGAGTCTGACTGCGTTGGCTCAATCATTACGGATGCAGCCAGGGACGATTTTTTCAAAAGAGTTGAGGCCGCCAGAAAAGCCGGGATCCCATATATTGTGGTGGTGGGCACGACCCCGGATCAAATCCGCCAGCACACCTATTTTTCACGCGCACACCCCGAGTCGGTGCTCGGGAGATACGACTCGTTGCTTTCCTTTGGCGTTCCGGTTCTGTGCGCCAGCAACAGGGCACATGCTGCGATGATTATTACGGACATGCTGCTGCGGCGGGCAAAACACGTTGGCCTCATTACAGAATCGGACCTCGAACGCATCAGGAGGAATTTGACGACACCTGCAAAAGCGCGTCTTCATAAACCTTCTGGGAGATGAGCATGCGCACGTAGGCGCTTAAAGACAAGCCAAGTTTAGCCGCAAGGCTTGTTGCTTTTTCGGCCAGGGCCGGGTCCATTTTTATATGGACGGTTTTGTTTTTTGGTTTTTCCATGGGTGCGTTTGTACCTCATATTGGCCACAACGTCAACATGATTTTATCATCCGCTGTACGCTTTGTCTATGAAGCGGCCGACCTGTGCGTGGGTTTGTTACCTGTTCGGCAATCACCCCGAGCGAAAACCCGTCCCGGTGCATGGACATGACCTTGGCAATGACCGTTTGTTCGGTTGGATTTGGTGTTACGATGTTCCGCTTTGGGTCCTCGGGATCTGTGGCAAACTGAAACCCGAACGGAGCATACCTGCTGCGTTGGCGCCCCTCGCGCTTGAGTTGCGCCATGCCCTCGCGGGTTCTTTCGCCAATGACCGATCGTTCGAACTCGGCGAATGCCGACAGGATTGTCACAACCAGACGGCCCGATGCGCTTTTTGTATCAAGCGTTTCGGCCACACTAACGAGCCTCCAGTCTTCGCGTTCTGCCAACGACACGAGATCCAGCGCATCTCTCGTTGATCGTGAAAAGCGGTCCAGCTTGCAAGCTACAACACCATCTGCTGTCCGACCTTTCTTTTTAGCCAGGTGTTTCAGTATCCGTCCAAAACCAGGTCGGACCGATGGCGGAATGGATCCAGACACGGCGGCATCTTGCACAACTTCAATGCAATCGTACCCAATTGCTCGGCAGTACTGTGCAATGCGTTCCGATTGAGCTTCAAGAGACACGCCCTCCTCCTCTTGGTCTCGCGTGCTCACGCGAGCGTAGCCAAACAGTTTTGTCGTCATCGCATCCACCTCGTAATTACGCCAGAGATCATTGCCATCAGGAAAAGAGAGATTGACATGTAAATCCACAGAAACAGATATATCTCTTCAGTGTTTTTTTTCATAGTTAAAAAGTGCCGAGGCTTGACGTACCCCGGCGGAGCCTAACCGCAACCTCTTACGGGTCGGCAACGCTGCTAATTTGTTGTTATTTGTTTGGGAAGTATTGAACGCCGTTTTTGTAGTACATTTTTGTTCCGCGTTCCAACACAATCGCCGGACCACCGGAACGGTGGCGCTTGCCGTAACTCCAATACGATATGCACTTTGTCAATTTATACAATTCTGCGCGCGCTTCGTCCGGCAGTGATGGGTGATACAGCGCTACAGTGAACGCCCAATACTTACTATGGTTGCAAAGATCTTCGATGGTCCGCTGGGCCGCTCGCAGCCAAGTGATGATAGCTGGTTCGCACACGTCGTGCGCCTCCGCCGCGTCGATGTCCGCTTTTGTGATTTTGTAGCTTTTGTAACTGTTTTTCATAAGAGTAAATTCGCGACGGCAACAACCGACGCGATGAACAGGAACCCGGCTGCGCCCGCCACGCATAGGCGGTCACCCTGCCTGATGAGTCGGAGTTTGTAGTTTTGGCTCATGTGCGTCCTTTGGGTATTCGTCAAACATGATCCATGTGTCATCAAGCAGGATATGTCCAATGCCGAGAATTGATCCGTCTTCCTTGCTGTATCTTATTCTTACGTATTTCCCAGTCGAATCAATCCAATTTAACGATTGCGTTATGAGCATCAACGTAACGAGGATTCCGATGTCTTTCGGGTCAATGATGACGATCTTCTTCCCATCACGAAACATCAGGTCCATCACCACCCGGATTTTGCCGTAATGGCGAATAATGTCCGCCTTTAGGATTTGAGCGTTTTGTTCTGCGTAATTCATGTTAAACCGGCCTCTGCCGTCGGAGTCGGAGTTTGGGGTTCATTTGATTTGTCTGATTTGTCGAGTTCTTTTTGCAGGAATTCCTCAAACATAAGCCATTCGCCACCGAGAATATTCCTGATGCCAACGATAAAATTACCCTCTCTGCGGGTCACGACGTATTGCCCCGGAAGGTCCTCCCAACGTTGAACGCCAACAATATCGATTATCTTTTTGATAAGCGCTCCGGTCAATGCGGTTGGTTTACGTTCGGCCCCCGCACATTTTATTTCGGGTGGAGCATCCAGCGTATACCCTCCAGCGGCTTGCCCTCCGTCGCTGAAGCGCAAATGCAGATATAGCGTCATAATTGGAGTGCCGCAGTTTCCGATCGAAGTGCTTTCGATGCGCGCGTTCCGTTCGATGTAATTCATAAAGGTTATAATAATAAAAAGCTCCACCCGAAGATGGATGCGAGGGTGATTGCGGAAATAGATACAACAATAACGATCGCCATGACGGCGAGCTGCGTGCCGCAACCGTGCGCCGCGTCGTGCTTGTCACTGGCGACGCCTTCGATTGTGTCTTCAGTCTTCAAGTGCCACCTCCGTCCTGGGTGTTGAGTCTGGTTCTGCGCTGTCGCCGTTGCCGTCGAAGCTGTCGCCGTCGCCGTAGCCGTAGCCGGTGTCATCGCCGTCGCCATCGCCG
>FRDC01001599.1_pt2 | contig 37024 bp, 38 predicted proteins | sample 1106171 | NCBI WGS metagenome assembly FRDC01 (sample SAMEA3930566, study PRJEB13176) | freshwater metagenome | biome: Drinking water system; feature: drinking water; material: water | place: Singapore | collected 2014-12-20 | reverse complement strand
TGCAGCGGCGTGGCTGTCGCGGGCGGTTCTGGCGTGGGCACCTCAATAGCTTGCGGCATGCCCGTAAACCCCAGTTGTTCAGTCGTTATGTGGGCTATACGAAATGCACGTTGTTGCGCGAGAGCGGGGGACAACAAAACACTCAGAACCAACGCAGTCCCCAAAAGGACTATATGTATTTTTTGCAGATCCATCCGTAAACCGAATCTAGAGTGCACCAACGGTTTGCGGGCGTGCCGGAGATCCTGGTCGGAAGCTATAGGCAGGGCCTTGCCTTGTAGCCGCGTCGACGTTGTACGTTAGAGTGCAGTGATAAAACTTCACTCTGTCATTAAGCTCTGCATTGCCATTCGGGGGGACGGCTTTATCGTAGTCGGCGTCGAGATCTATTTTATATCTTCCCTTATGGTTGCCAAGGGCATCAAGATTGAAACGCACTTCAGACAGGGCGTAGGTGTTTAAACCTGCGTCGAGTGCCCGCTGCCGATCGCTGCGGCTGGCACTTATGTGCTCTAAAAAATTATAGTTGTATAATCCGCATTGCAGCAGCATAGGTGCACGAGGAACGCCAGACTGGATCTCCACTGGAACGGTCAGGCTGAAACGGAATTTATCCGCAGGGATCGGACCTGTATGCTCTGCGGAAATTTCGCTGGCGCCCAATTCAGCTGCCGGAGGATTATTGGATGGCGCCGGGGCGCGGCTCCGGCCCGCATTTTGTGCCGAGGAAGCAGCGCCACCCGCTCCAGCAGCGCCGCCGCCGCCCAGTCCTGCGCCCCAGGCGACCTGGCTTGCGATCAACAAAGCGCTTAAAAACACTACAGCCTCTTTTTTCATCTTATACTCTCCTTGTTAGACGGTCTGTTTTTCTTAAGCGATTTTAATTATAGTCTTCCTGCAAAGCAAGGATGGGGGTTGACCATAACCATGAGATTGATAGAGTATTAGCGGAGGTTTTAACGCAGTCATGTCATCCAGTTTGAACATAGCGAACAAAATCAAAGTTCTTGCGGTTGACGACAATCCCGTGAACCTCAATCTTTTAACGGCGCTCTTAAAGGATGCGGGATTTGAAATTATAACGGCAACGGACAGTACGCGCGTTGTCGAACAACTGCGTACACATCCCGATGTGCGGGTTGTGTTGCTTGATCGCATGATGCCCAATATCGATGGCTTGTCGATCTTGCGCGGCCTTAAGAAGTCCCCTGAATTTTGGAAGCTTCCTATCATTATGCTGACGGCGGCGCTGTCCCGCGACCAGATTGAAACGATCAAGATTGAAGGCGCGTTTGAATGTTTGCCCAAGCCCTACAACAAGGACAAAATCATCGCGACCATTAAAAAGGCTATTTCGAGATGAAGGTGTAATTCAGGGGGGCGGCAGGAGTAAGATTACTTTGCCGCGCGGACAGGGTGTAATAATGGCCAATTTTTTAGAACAGCTCGTTGCAGAATGGTATGAACATCAGGGCTATTTCGTGAGACGCAACGTTCAAGTGGGCAAACGTATGAAGGGTGGCTATGAAGGCGAACTAGATGTAGTAGCTTTTCATCCTGGTAAGAAGCATCTGGTGCACATTGAACCATCCATGGATTGTGATCCATGGGAAAAACGAGAACAGCGCTTTAAAAGAAAGTTTGAAACGGGGAAAAGACATATTCCTCAGTTATTCGAGGGGTTCATTTTACCAAAAGATATTGAGCAGATAGCTCTTCTTGCATATGGAGCAGCAAAGGGTCGCCAACAGCTTGGTGGGGGGAAACTCATGACTGTTGAACAGTTTATGGAGCAAGTCAGGAAGAGTCTCTTAGGGCGGGAAGTCAGAAATGCAGCTGTCCCGGAACAATTCTCTATATTGCGCGCCCTTCAGTTCGCCGTAAATTATTGGGAATAGGTACTATTTTCCAAGCGCACTTGCGATAGGGGCCAGGTTTACGAAGGCTGCTTTGACAAGTGTTATAGCTTCTGGTGTATGAATGGCGTCACAATGTGCATAAGGAAACCATACGCCGATCTGGAATTGTACATTACCTTTTTTCTTTAGGATGAGCTGCTTGCAGAGATTCAGCCACTCTGGCTGCGCCTTGATAGAAGGGGCTTTCCCTGTACGAGATTTCCCCTTAACTGTTCTGATATCAAAATGTACTTCACCATCGATTGCATACACTGTCCGTCTAGTTTTATAACGGCGCTGCTCAAGACGGATGTAAGGATGCCCGCCATTCTTCAGGACGCCACTTGCTTCCAAACTTTTCAGAAGTTGATTTACAAGGTGATCGAATGCCTGACTCTCATCACCCTTAAAATGCTTCCGAAATTTTCTGAAGGTAGACCCATTCGGTATCGTCAACATTGCTGAAAGCTTTTCTTGAGATATACCTATTGTGTAGTGATGAGCCTTCTTATGAGAGATATCTTGTCCTACTGGCGAAAGATAGTCCCAGACATTCAGTCCTGCACCAATGCCCTTGCGAGTTCTCGGGCGCTGCTCTTTTTTGAACCCGAGCTTTGTAAGGAATTTTCTATCTTCACCAAGTTTATCAATCAAAGAGCGTAATAATCTCTTTGCAACCCGAGCATCGAAATCTTCGTAAGATTTGAAGGGGATGCCAGTGAAATCTATGATTTTGACGTTCTGGTCCATGTTCTTCTCATCTAGTTGGCGAGCAATAATATTCATATAATCCTGTAATTCTTGGGCCCAGGTGTTGCCATCTCCCGCTTCTTTGGCAGAAAGTTGATAAACTTGTCGCCAGGTGATGTGGCACCAAGGATGTTTTATCTGCCGTTTTTTAACCCAGCCTTCGATTTTAGCGCGATCTGCATCACGGCCTGTGATAGCAAGAGCTCCACGGATATCGAGTTTATTGCTCCGAGACCTGTTCTCATGGCCTGCGAGTTGGGAAGAGCTCAGTCCTGCGCCGATTTTGGACTCAATAATGATCGCTCGATCATCATCGTCGACAACGGCAAGGTCTGGGATCCCACTTACTTCGTCTTTTTTGGATCCGCCTTTTGCCATTTGCAGCTCAATCCGCGGATTTTTGCTGAGGTGTACTGTTGGGAAGGCAAAATTTTTGATGAAAGCATTCCTAAAATCCTTGCTACGTTCCAATGTCACGGCAAGCGCATGTGTCAGGCGGTTCTCAAGGTGCTTATATTGATCGAAGATGTTTATCTGCTGGCCCATATTTTAGCAACCATAACCTAAGGGGACGAAGGTCAATTCCCACATAACATCATTTCCGTTTTTTTGTAAACTTTTGCCTAATTCCGTCTGAATCAGGTTTTACGGACTATGGATTAACCACGTTTCTGAAGTGCTGCATCTAATTCATCCCACACGTGCGCATTTGTGCGCAGGTTCTCTCAGTTGGGGGCAAACTCATGACTAAATGGCGGAAGGAGTGAGATTGCAAAAATGTGCTGGAGCACATTTTTGGCCTTTGGCCTCGTCGCTTCGCTCCTCGCGCAAAATGCTACTCGCATTTTGTCGAACTCGGTTCGTTCTCGTTCTACTCACCCCATCGCCATATCAGAACAGGCCCAAGAATGGCCTGTTCTGATATGGCGGAAGGAGTGAGATTCGAACTCACGGGAGCCTTGCGACCCCGCCGGTTTTCAAGACCGGTGCTTTCAACCGCTCAGCCATCCTTCCGCAGATGTTCACTTCTTTACCATACTTTCTTTCCATTTAAAAAGTGCCTCTTTACGTTGAAATGGCAATCCGCTTAACTACGTGAGTGTACAGCGCCTCTTTTCAGGGGGATTCTTGCGATTTTTAGTTTTTATAGCGGGCTTCTTGGTTATTCTGGCAAACCATTCTTACGCCGGGGAAGGTTTTTCGCGTTGGCTGGAAGGCCTGAGGGTTGAGGCCTTGGCTCAAGGGATTTCCCCAAGAACGGTTGATGAAAACCTGGGGGATGAGTTGCTGCCGTTGGAGCGGGTTCTGGAGCTTGACCGTCGCCAGCCGGAAAGCCGTCTCACTTTCCCCGAGTACAGAAAGAATGCCGTAAACCCTGCAAGGATCGAGCGGGGACGCTCTTTGTCTCAGCAACATACGAAAAAGCTTGAGTTAATTTCCCATACTTATGGAGTTCAGTCTGAGTATGTCTTGGCTTTGTGGGGCATTGAGACGGATTTTGGCCGTAACACGGGCGGTTTCAAGGTCATCCCGGCCTTGGCGACATTGGCCTATGATGGAAGGAGAAGTTCATTTTTTCGCAGTGAGTTAATGAATGCACTTAAGATATTAGATGATGGCCATATTCACCAGTCGCGGATGAAAGGATCATGGGCGGGAGCTATGGGGCAGAGTCAGTTCATGCCTTCCAGTTTCCTTAAGTTTGCCGTGGATTATAACGGCGACGGGAAGCGTGACATATGGTATTCTGAAGACGATGTGTTCGCATCGATTGCCAACTATCTTGCGCAAAGCGGGTGGCGGGCGGGCGAACGTTGGGGGCGCCAAGTGCGTGTTCCTGATGGGGGGATAAAACCTGAATTTGTTGGCCTTGGAGTTAGGAAACCGCTTTCATTCTGGAGAGAGATTGGCATAATGGCCAATGATGGCAAGATGTTACCGGATGTGCCCGGGATGGAAGCGTCTCTGATTTTTCCTGATGACAATGTCAACGGGGCGGCGTTTCTGGTGTATGAGAATTTCCGGGTGTTGATGAAGTGGAATAATTCCAGATATTTCGCAACATCCGTGGGTTTGCTTGCAGATAGCCTTATGTGATGAGAGGGAGAAGAAGCGATGAATGGTTTTAGGGTTGGCCGTTTTCTCCTGTTAATGGCATGTCTTTTTACGCTCTCCGGCTGTGCCGAAACCCAGTTAATTTCCCATTACGTCAAGAAGATGCCGTGGCCCGGCGAAGAGACAGCGCGGAGCGAGGGGAATTACAAGGTTGGCAAACCCTATAAAATTGATGGGCGCTGGTATCATCCCAAGGAAGATTTTGACTTGGTCGAGACGGGAATGGCGTCATGGTATGGCCCCGGTTTTCATGCCAAGCGTACGGCCAATGGTGAAATTTATGATCAGAACAAGCTGACAGCCGCGCACAGAACCTTGCAAATGCCGTCTTTGGTGCAGGTCACAAACCTTGAAAACGGCCGTTCCGTCGTTGTCCGCGTCAACGATCGCGGTCCTTACAAGAACAACCGGATCATCGATGTTTCCAAGCGCGCGGCGGAACTTTTAGGCTTTAAAGGGCAGGGAACGGCCAAGGTCAGGATCCGGGTTCTGGATGAAGAAAGCAAAATTATGGCTTCCGCCGCCAAGGCTGGGAAGAATACAAAAGGGATGACGTTTGAACATGCAAGTTTGAGCGCATGGACCGCTGAAGGGCAGACGCGGCAACCATCGGGTAACACATCAAAATCCCTTCCGCCGCGTATGGCGGGGCCCTATGGCACACTGGCATCGGCGGAAAGAAACTGGAATTTGAAGCAGAATGTTGCCATGAAGGGCAGCGATTTGCCTGAAAGTCTTCAGGCACCGGTTGTGACAGCCGGCGAGCTTCAGGATGATGTCGATCTCCAGCAAGCCATTCATCGTGAAGCAGAGCCCGCCGCGGGCCAGCCGGCCCCGCTGCCACCGATCGTAACGACCGAAAAAACGGCAGTAGTGCCGTCTTTGTCGATGCCGCCGACCGCCATTTTATCGGCTTCACCCAAAGCTGAAAACGCCCCTGAACCCAGGGTTTTGAAGAGTGAACCCGCACGTGGCGGCAATGTCTATGTTCTGGCTGGATCGTTTTCTGTTTATGACAATGTTAAAAAGATGGTTGAAAAATTCAGCGGCCAGGCCGAGGCGCGTGTCGACTCCGTCACCATTCAGGACCGGAAGCTTTACAAGCTCAGTTTCGGTCCTTTTCTGTCCAAAGAGGAGGCGCGGCCTTTGCTGGATAAAATCGTGCGCTCGGGCAACCCGACCGCCCGCCTTATTGTTGATTAATAACGGGCCATCCGGTAAATTCGTAAATTGAAAAATCTGCCGTTTATTCAAGAGGAAAAGATGAGTTTCTTCCTGCGCTTTTTTGCCGTTTTGTGTTTTTTTGCCGTTTCCTCTGCCGAGGTTCTGGCGGCAACAATCGATACGCCTGGCAAACAAGTCATTCTGGTTGATGCAACATCCGGTACGACCTTGTTTGAAAAGAACGCGGACGAACGCATGCCGACATCGTCGATGAGCAAGGTGATGACCCTGTACATGGTGTTTGATGCGCTCAAAAACGGGCGGCTTGGCTTAAGCGATGAATTGCTTGTCAGTGAAAAAGCATGGCGCATGCAGGGCTCCAAGATGTTTATTGAGGTCGGCAAGAAGATAAAAGTTGAAGATCTTGTGCGCGGAGTCGTCGTTCAATCGGGCAATGACGCGACGGTGGCGCTTGCTGAAGGGCTGGGGGGCAGCGAGGACGTCTTTTCCGCTGAAATGAACGTAAGGGCCAAGGAACTGGGATTGACGAGCAGCAATTTTATCAACTCGACCGGCTGGCCGGACCCCAATCATTATTCGACGGCCCGTGATCTTGCGCTTCTTGCCGGGCGGCTGATTTCGGATCATCCGGGCTACTACCACTATTTCGCGGAGAAAGAATTTGTCTTCAATAAAATCCGCCAGCCGAACCGTAACCCGCTTCTATCCAAGGGTGTTGTGGGTGCGGATGGCATCAAGACGGGACACACCGAAGCGGCGGGTTATGGCCTGATCGGCTCGGCCGAGCGTAACGGACGCAGGCTTGTGCTGGTCGTTAACGGTCTTTCCAGCGAGAAGGAACGCGAAACGGAATCCGCAAGATTGCTGGAATGGGGGTTTACGGCCTTTGAAAACGTCAGTCTGTACAAGGCCGGCGATAAGGTCGAAGAAGCAAGCGTGCATATGGGCACGGCACCTCGTGTGTTCCTGACGGTTGAAGAAAATATCAGCATGACAATGGCGCGTGTGGATCGCTCGGGCTTGCAGGTCAAGGCCGTTTATGAAACGCCGGTCGAGGCGCCGGTCAAAAAAGGGCAGGAACTTGGCAAGCTTGTTGTCGCACCGCCTGGCGCCATGGCGCGCGAATACAAGATTGTGGCGGGAAATGACGTTCCGCGCTTGGGGCTTTTTGGCCGTATGAAATACAAGTTCATGCATCTGATCGGGCGTGAGGGAGATGAAGGATGAGCAAGAAAAAGGGTGTTTTCATTACGCTTGAAGGCGGCGAAGGTGTTGGCAAAACGACCCAGATCCGCAAACTGGAAGAAGCGTTGCAGGAACGCGGCATCTATCCCGTCATAACGCGCGAGCCGGGGGGCACAACACAGGCCGAACGGGTGCGCGGTCTTCTGGTCCAGCGTGATGGCGGCCATTGGGACCCGTTGAGCGAGGCGTTGCTGCTGTTCGCCGCGCGGCGCGAGCATCTGGTGCGCAAAATCTGGCCTGCGATCGAACGCGGGCAGTGGGTGATCTCCGACCGCTTCGCCGATTCAACGGTGGCGTTTCAGGGATTTGGCATGGGATTGCAGATGGACATTATTAAAGACCTCTACAAGATGACGGTCGGGGATTTTGAGCCCGATCTGACCTTTATTCTGGATTTGCCGGTTGAAGTCGGCCTTTCCCGCTCCGCCAAGAAACTGGGCGCGGCGGTATCCCAGATGGAATCTTCCGAAGACCGTTATGAACGCATGGGCAAAGCCTTTCACGAGCGGCTGCGTGAGGGTTTCCTCGAAATTGCCAAGAAGAACAAGCGCCGTTGCGTCATCATAAATGCGGATGCCGATCCGGCTGTGGTTCATGCCAGCATCATGGCGGAGCTGGACCGCCGTTTTCCGCCAGGCAAGCTTAAGGCGGTGCATTGATGGACGATCTTCTGCTTGATGCAGGGGACGATTCATTCGTCGAGGCATATGCTGAAGAAGCGCATGCCGGCGAGGGGGATTCGACTGCGGAAGGCGCGGGGCTTCTGCCTCCGCGCCAGAATCCTTATTTATTCGGACAGGAAGATGCGGAAAAGGCGCTGCTGGGGCTTTATCTTGCCGGGCGCTTGCCGCATGCCCTGATCCTGTCCGGGCCGCCGGGCATTGGCAAGGCGACGCTGGCGTTTCGTTTGGCGCGTTTTTTGTTATCCAGCGGGGGGCGGGACCAGGCAGCGGGGGTAGGTTTGTTTGGCGATGCCGCGCCGCCGACCAGTCTTCATGTGGCGCCTGAAAATCCGGTCTTCAAGCGCGTGGCGTCCGGCGGTCATGCCGATCTTTTGACGGTCGAGCGCGTATTTGACGAGAAGAAAGGCGCCTACAAGAACGAGATTGCGGTTGATGATGTACGCAAGGTTGCGCCGTTTCTGCGCATGACGGCCTCTGAAGGCGGCTGGCGTGTCGTGATCGTCGACGGGGCTGAGGATTTGAATCTTAACGGCCAGAATGCGCTGCTCAAGATCCTTGAAGAGCCGCCGGAAAAAGCGGTTCTGATCCTGACCACCAGCCGGCCGGGGCTCTTCCTGCCCACGATCCGCTCGCGTTGCCGGACGGTGGCGTGCCGCTCGCTTCCTGAAGGCGTCATCCTAAAACTCCTGGACGAAGCCTGCGGCGGCCTTGCAGCGGCGGAAAAAAAGGCTTTGGCGCGTCTTTCCGGCGGCAGCATAGGTCACGCTATCGAGCTTTACCGTCAGGGCGGGCTGGAACTCTACAAGGGCCTGATCTCGGTTATCGGGGCAGGACAACAGTGGGAGGCCATTCACAAAATGGCCGATCAAATGGGACAACCGGGCGCGGACAGTGCCTATAAGACAACGATGAATCTTCTGTCAGGATGGTTGATGCGCATGGCGCGCGCCACATCGCGCGGTGTCATGCCTGAAATCGTCATGGATGAGGAAAAGGCGATTGTTCAGGAGCTATCCCGGCGCAAGTCACCGCAAGGCTGGCTGGAGGCCTGGGAAAAGGTGACGCAGCTTGTGCGGCAGACGGACGATTTCAGTCTCGACCGCAAGGAAACGGTGCTTGAAGTTTTTACAATATGTGGGAGTGCCGGATGACCGCTAAAAAATTCTACATTACAACGCCGATTTACTATGTGAACGACAAGCCGCATATCGGCCACGCTTATACGACGGTTGCCTGTGACGTCATGTCCAGATTTAAGCGTCTGGATGGTTACGATGTCTGGTTCTTGACCGGCACGGACGAACATGGGCAGAAGATCGTTCAGACGGCTGAAAAGCAAGGTATGGCTCCGCAGGCCCTTACAGATGCGGTGTCGGTCAATTTCCGGGATATGAATGCTTTGCTCAACATCTCCAATGATCAGTTCATCAGGACAACCGATGAAGCCCATAAGAGCGCGGTTCAGGCCATTTGGAAGAAAATGGAGGAAGCTGGCGACATTTATCTTGATAAATATGCCGGCTGGTATTCTGTTCGGGACGAGGCTTACTACGGCGATGATGAGCTGATTACCGATGCAAGCGGTAAAAAAATGGCGCCGACCGGAGCGCCTGTCGAATGGGTTGAAGAAGAAAGCTATTTCTTCCGACTTTCAAAATGGCAGGATCGTCTGCTTGATTTTTATGAGCGCAATCCCGACTTTATCCAGCCTGTCTCGCGCCGGAATGAAGTCATAAGCTTTGTCAAAGGGGGGCTGAGGGATCTTTCCGTCAGCCGAACGACATTTGACTGGGGCGTCAAGGTCCCGGGCAATGAAAAACACGTTATGTACGTGTGGGTCGACGCCCTTACGAATTATATCAGCGCCTTGGGTTACCCGGATGTTTCATCGAAAGCATTCAAGACTTTCTGGCCTGCCGATGTCCATATGGTGGGCAAGGATATTCTGCGCTTCCACGCCGTCTATTGGCCCGCATTTCTGATGTCGGCTGGCGTCGTGACGCCCAAATGCGTTTTCGCGCACGGCTGGTGGACGGTTGAGGGACAAAAGATGTCCAAATCTATCGGCAATACTATCGCACCGAAGGATCTTGTTGATAATTATGGGCTTGATCAGGCGCGCTATTTTCTGATGCGTGAGATCGCTTTTGGCAGCGACGGGGATTTTTCTCAAGCGCAGGCTTTGACGCGCATCAACGCCGATCTTGCCAACGCCTTTGGCAACCTGTGCCAGAGGACCCTGGCGCAGATCGCCAAGAACTGTGAAGGCAAGATCCCGACCCCCGGTGCGTTTACGGACGACGACAAGGCACTGCTGGGCAAGGCCGGCACGAAGCTGCTGGCCGAGGTGCGCGAGGAGTTTGACAAATTCGCCTTCCACCGCGCATTGGAGAAAATCTGGGCCGTGGTCAGTGACGCCAACATCTATATCGACTCTCAGGCCCCCTGGGCGCTGAAAAAAACCGACACGGCGCGCATGGGTACGGTTCTGTATGTGCTGGCCGAGGTGATCCGCAATCTGGGACTGATTGTCCAGCCCTTCATGCCAGGATCGGCGGGCAAAATCCTTGATCAGGTGTCCGCTGCGACGGGCGAGCGCGATTTTTCCTTCATGGGAGATAAACACGCGCTTAAGCCCGGCACGACCCTCCCGGCGCCCGCGGGTGTTTTCCCGCGCATCCTGTCCGAAGAGGAACAGAAAAAGCGGGGGATGGCCTGAGGTGTCGCACGATCTGCCTGAAAATATTGCTCGTCTGCAATGGAATAACCGGCTGAAGTCGATGCTTGTCATGCTGATGTTTGTTTTTGGCATCACCGTTTTTGCGGTTACTCTGGTCTTGATGGTTGTTGTGCCTCTCTCCCTTGTTCCTGACAGCGGCATTTCCCTCCAGGAGTTGGTCGACAATCCGAAGGTTCACCGGAATGCCCTGAAGTATTTTCTGAAGGTTCTTTTCTTCTGCATGGGGGGTGCGCTTTATTTTATCTATCGCGGCCTTGCCCGTGTGGGGGATCTTTTTTCCGCAGTGCCCTTAAAACTGTCGCATACGGACCCGTTTTACCGGATGCTTGAAAATCTATGCATTTCACGGGGGCTTAAAACGCCAGATCTTTACATGTTCAAGCCGGTGGCAATCCCGTCGAATATTCTGACAGCGGCCGTGGTACAGGGCGTGTCGCAGAAGGCGGCCTTGATTGTTACAAACGCCGCTCTGTCTTTGCCGCCGGCGGAGATGGAGGCTTTTGCCGCGCAGGTCGTGCAGCGCCTTTATACAAAGGATACGCATTTTTTGACTCTTTTTTCTTTTCTGGGCTATTTCCCATGGCATATCTTGTCCAATACCAATGTTTTCGGGCGTGTTCTTTTCAAACTTCCGTTGAAAGCCGCGGATATTGTGATGGAGCCCGCGCGGGCTATGGTCATGAATTTACGGTTTGCGCGCCTTGATGTCGGATCTTTGGAATTGACCAAGGATAGAGAAGCGATGATGCGCGTCCTTGAAAAGATTGCGCCCATTGAGACGGTCGGCAAATATTTTCACGATCCGTACCTGCCATTGTTTTTGATGGGCGCACAAGGGTTGCATCGGCAGCAGGCCTTGCAGGGGAAGATTTAAGTCATGCTCATCGACAGCCACTGCCATCTTGATTTTCCCGACTTCGCCAAGGAAGGGGTGGAGGCCGTTGTTGCCCGTGCAAAGGCGGCGGGAGTGGGACGGATGCTGACCATCTGTGTGCGCATTGCCGAATTTGAGCAGGTTCACGCGATTGCCCGGAAGTTCGACAATATCCATTGCACAGTCGGTACGCATCCCCATCAGGCTGAAGAAGCGCCCGAACAGGCCGTCAGCCTTGAAAAACTGATTGAATATACAAAACTCCCCAAAGTTGTGGGAATCGGCGAGACGGGGCTGGATTATTTTTACGATCATTCACCACGCGATGTGCAGCAGAAAAGCTTTGCCAAACATATACACGCCGCGCTTGAAACCGGTTTGCCGTTGATCATCCATGCCCGTGATGCGGATGATGATATTATCCGTTTGCTTAAAACGGAAGGGAAGGGAAAGGTCAGGGGCGTCATGCATTGTTTTAGCAGCGGGCAGAAGCTGGCCGATGCTGCGCTCGACCTTGGTTTTTATATCTCGCTTTCCGGGATCGTGACTTTCAAGAAGGCGGACGAGCTTCGCGCTGTGGTCAAATCCGTGCCGCTCAATCGCATTCTGGTCGAAACCGACAGTCCTTATCTGGCGCCCATTCCGTACCGCGGCAAGACGAATGAGCCTTCTTTCGTTGTTCACACGGCGGCAGCGGTCGCGGAACTTAAAGGCGTCAGTGCCGATGAATTGGCCAAGGTGACGACGGAGAATTATTTCAGCTTGTTTACAAAGGCGATATGAAGCATGACCAAGCTTAAAATCACCATCATGGGTTCAGCCTCGTCGTTCGGCACGCCGGCGGCAGGGGGATTCTGGGGGGATTGCGATCCTGCCGAGCCGAAAAACACCCGTTTGCGGGCGTCGATCCTGGTGCAAAGCGCAACGACCAATTTGATCGTCGACACGTCCTATGATCTTCGCCAGCAACTGACAACGCACAAAGTTCAGAAGCTTGACGGCGTTCTGATCAGTCATGCGCATTCCGATCATATCAATGGCCTGGACGAGCTGCGCGTCATTTCCTACCACAATAACCGCTTGGTCGATCTTTACAGTAACGAAGAAACCATCTTCAAAATGCGTCAACTGTGGGTTCACCCTTTTGAAGATACGTTTGACGGCCTTTACAAGGCTTTTACGAATCCGCAGGTGATTGAAGCGGGAAAACCCTTCACTGTGGGCGATCTTGAAATCCTGCCCTTCAACCAGGATCACGGCACCTGCACATCGCTTGGGTTCCGCTTTGGCAAATTCGCATACTCGATCGATGTTCTGCGCCTGGATGAAATGGCGCTTAAGATGCTGGAGGGCATCGACGTCTGGGTGGTGGATGCGGGCGCCTATAAAAAAGAAGCCCAGACGCATGCCACGGTCGAGCAGGTCATGACCTGGATCGAGCGTATCAAGCCCAAAATGACCTATCTGACGGATCTTTCAACGCGCATGGATTACAAGACGCTCTGCGGCGAGCTGCCGCCGCATGTGCGGCCGGCCTACGACGGGCTTGTGATCGACGTTTAAAGTTTCGGGCCTGCCGGCGGCGCGGATGGGCGCAACGGGGTTATGCTGTTCACCGTTACTTTTCCAGCGGCTTCAACGGGCATGGTCAGTTGCACAGTGTTACTTCCATCGGCTGAAAGGACATCAAGTGTGGTCACGCGGCCGCTCAGGATACCAGACACTGGCGGGGCGACAACAACGCCTTGACCGACGGGGGCTGCCGGTTGCGGCAGGTTTTGCTTTTGTTGAGACAGCGGCACGCCGTCTTTGTCAGACATTTGCTTTTGGTACTTTTCAATCTCCGCTTTGGTCATTTCGCGGGCTTCGAGAATATTCGGGGTTGCGCCTAAAGCCCTAAAGCCGTAGCTTTTGAGTACGTAGGTTCTGCCCGAATTCATTTCCCGATAGAGCTTTTCCGTGTCGCCATCGGATTTCAAATGGGGCAGGCTGCTTTCGTTCCTGAAGTAACCTTTATCCGTGTCGATGCTGTATGTGTATTCGAATCTGCTTTCTTTTTGGTTCCATTCGCTGTTGGCCGTGACCGCCGTTGTCGTGACGACCTGGGTCTGCGTGGTTCCGTAGTTGTAATAGCCGGGTGCGCCAACCAAGGCTCCCGCGGCAACGGTTCCAATGAAAGCTTTTTTGAGAGTGCCTTTGAGCTTCGAGAAAAATCCGGGTTTCTTGCCGTAACTTGCCATTGGAATCCTCCGCCAGTTTCCGAATAGATTTTGACGAACTTAACACCGCTCTGATAGCTTGTCCATACGTCTATATGGAAGAGGGAAGCGCAGAGAAATAATCTGCAAGCTTTTGCTTTACCAGCGCAGGTTCTGTGCATTGGTTGATCGCAGAGCGCAATTCATAAGCATGGGGCATATCTTTGCAATACCATCCAATGTGTTTACGGGCGATGGCGACGCCCTGATGTATACCATAATGTTCTATAATAGAGTCATAATGCTGAAGCATAGTGTTAGAAATTTCCATGAGGCCTGGGTTGTTGTTCGTAATATTATTTCGCAAATATGTAATAACTTGATTGGGAAACCATGGTCGTCCGCAGGCGCCACGACCGATCATGACTCCGTCAGCGCCGGAGGCTGCAAGGGCACGTTTTGCGTCTTCAGGGGTCAGGATGTCCCCGTTGACGATGACGGGAATTGTGACAGCTTGCTTGACGGCGCGGACGGCGTTCCAGTCGGCCTGGCCGTTGTACATCTGGCTGCGGGTGCGGCCGTGAACGGTAATCATTTTAATGCCGATGCTTTCGGCCATTTTTGCCAGACGCGGCGCGTTTAGACTGTTTTCATCCCAGCCAAGGCGCATTTTGACCGTAACGGGCACTTTCACCGCTTGGACCGTCGCTTCCATGATTTTGGCGGCCAGCGCTTCATCCTTCATCAGGGCCGACCCGCCCATTTTATTGACAATTTTTTTGACGGGGCAACCGAAGTTCAGGTCAATGATGGCGGCGCCGCGGTCGGCATTCATGCGCGCGGCCTCAGCCACAATATCGGGGTCGCAGCCGGCAAGCTGCACGGCCATGTTGGGTTCATCGGAATAATTCCGGGATGCTTTCTGCGAGCCGCGGTATTCATCGATCATCGAACGGCTGGCGATCATTTCGGAGAAAACAAGTCCGGCGCCAAATTGCCGGACCAAGCGGCGAAAGGGCATATCCGTCACGCCGGTCATGGGCGCCATCAGGACCGGATCTTTGATTTCTATGGGGCCAATCGCAAATGACATTCGTAATACCTTGTTTTGTGTAAAAGAGCAGAAAATGCAATAGGCGTCAAACTATATAACATATTGTTATTACTAGACAATTTTAGAAGTTGGTCATTTTTGTTGATTATTATGAAAATATATTATACAATGAGCGATGCTTAAATAGTAAAAATTGAGGTTGATAGATGGCCGACGTTACGTCGAACACCCCCGCGGGAAATCCGGCGCCTGAAGAGAATCTCTGGCAAGAACAGGCCAGGAAAATGGCGCATGAGGCCGGAAATGCCGTGCGTGAAAGCCTGCCGATGAAGATCGGCATTGGCGCCGTGACCCTGGCCGCAATTTTTGGCGCGGTCAGTTACAACATTAATCTTAACCGCGAGGCGAACCGGCCGGTCGCTTTTTCCGAGATTGAAAAGACAACGCGCGCTTTTGCCAGCGAGGGCAAAGCGGTTCCACCGCTGACAAGAGTGTATTCCAAGGTCAGCGATACCGTGATGAAGGTCAATGAAGCCAGTAATATTGCTTTTGAAATCAGCCGCAGCAACAGCGCCTTTGCCAAGGAACTTGAGAACAAGGTCGAAAAATCGCTCAAGGTTCACAAACTGATCGGCGAATACGCCAATGAAATTCCGCAGGATGCAGACGAAGCCTTGCAGTCATTATCAAAACTTTTGCAGGCTATTCAGGAACTGCCGCCGGTTAATTCTGCATTTTCACAGGCGTGGACTGAAAACCATCACGATGTTTATCATACGGAGTCTCGTACGCGTACCGTGTGCAGCGGCAGTGGAAGCGACCGCAGTTGCCACACGGAAACTTACTATGTGCAGGTCTATGATTATACCATACATACTTATAACTATTATCCCCAGCACGGCATAAAGGCGGATCAGTTGCTGTCGGCCTATCTTGAAAAACATCCTGACATGAGGATCGAGGAAAGATTAGTGCCTGCCACTCAGACAGGGCCTGAAAATGAATATGCCATGGAAAAGAGTATGAAAAAAGTCCTTGAAGGCAAGATGATTATGCCCGAACAAGCGCTCGCGTTTGCCAATAAATGGATGACCGGATCAAACCTGACCAAGTATGAGGATGATATTCAGGGCGATCATGCGGATCTGCAAAGGCTTGGGCCTCAGTGGAAAGAGGCAAAATATAATGCGCGCGACCATCGCTACATTACTTATTCGCATTTTGACAGCGGTCCCAAAGAATACAGAATATCCGAGGCCGCACTGAAGAACGGTCAGGACCTTTATAGGGAAGCCCGCAAGATCGTCGACGGAATCAAGTTCGCCAGAGAGGCAGCGCCGCAGCTAGATGCTAAGATTCATGAGTTTATCGGCGTGGCTCTGGATGGCAAGCCGGGCGATGCTGACAAACTCCGCGGCGAGGTCATGGATCTTGCGCAGGGACTCTACGACAAAAATTTTGAAAACGGCTTTGACGTGTCCGGTTTCAAGTGGGGCGAGGTCATTTTGCTGAGCCTTCTTGGCGCAACCCTGGGCGGTTTGGCCGGGGCGGGCACGCATCATGTCATGGAAAAGCGTTTCATGACAGGTCGTCAGCGGGACTATTTCAGGGGCTTCTAGGCGGTTTTCTCATGGCAGGTGATTGAGGCGTTGCCGGAGCTGCCATCCTGCGCAGATCGTCCAGCAATTGATCGAATGATTTTCCGGCAATGTCCTGCGCAATTTCCGCTTTTGCGTCACCCACGGCCATGATGGCGCCCATGGTTAACGACCTAAATTCAGGGCGGCCGGTAGTTGTCTTGCCCAGTGCCTTCATGTGTGCGGCGAGTTCAAAGGCGGTCATTGCGCCGTTATCCGTTTCACCCATGGCGTGCAGGGTGGAGAAGACTTTTTCGACAATGGTGCTGGACAGGGCCAGGCGCCGCAGGTCTCTCTTGCTGTTATTGGCTTCGGACGAAAGGGGGCGCAGGCGCAGGGCCTCGGCTGCTGTCAGGAGAAGTTTTTGCAGCGGCGGGTTTTTTGATCCGGCATCTTCCATGGCGCGGCTGACTTCAGTTCTGAAGGTGTTCACGGCCTGATCGTAATCGGCCATCAGCTTGCGATCAGCGTCACTCGTGGCGTTAAAGAAGTTGCCCATGCTGTATATCTCCTGTTGATGGACGGGATAAATACATCAATATTGCCGACTCTTCAAGTCAGGGTTTATAGTAACCGGACTATCTATCGTGTTCCTGCGAAGGCAGGAACACATCGAGATTATGGGCCCCCGCCGGAGTTTATCCTCCGCGAAGGCGGGGGGGGGCGGGGGCACGTTCTTATGTCCGGCGCCTTAATTATAATAAACGGTTGTGCGCCTTACCCCGGTCCGCCGCCCGCTGCCTGCTTAAAGCTTTTACCGGGCTTTTTTGCGGGGGGTTCCTCCTTCTTGGGGGCTTTCAGCGCGTTGCCGACGACTTCCTGCAGCGCGCCGTCAAGCTTGGGCGTTTTCATGATGCGCTCAAGCTCGGCCTTCATCTGGCCGCCGCGCTTCTTGTCGTAGCGCCGCCAGAGGGTGAGCGATTTCGCCAGCATCGTGGCCGTCTTCGGGTTGATGCCGTTCATCTCGATCACGGTGTCGGCCACGAATTTGTAGCCCGATCCGTCTTCCTTGTGGAAATGCTCGGTGTTGGCGATAAAGCCGCCGATCAGAGCGCGGACGCGGTTGGGCGTCGTCTTGTCATAGGCGGAATGTTTCATCAGGTCATTCGTGCGCTTAAGAGCATCGCCGTGCGGTGCCGAAGCCTGCAGGCTGAACCACTTGTCGATGACGGTGGGGGTCGTATTCTTGAACTTCTTGTAGAAGCTTTCCAGCGCCTTTTTGCCTTCGGGCGATGAGGTCTTCGTCAACAGGGCAAAAGCACACAGGCGTTCGGTCATGTTGTCGGCGCTTTGGTACTGGGCATCGACCAGTTTCAATGAATCTTTCGCGCCCAGTTCATGCAAGTAAGAAAGCGCCACGTTGTGCAGCGCGCGGCGGCGCACCTGATCGGGCGTGACTTCGTACGTCTCGCCCTTGGGCGCGGTTGTTTCCTTGTAGAGCTGCGTGAACTCGTCCTTATAGGACTTGACCAGCGTCTTGCGGGTAAAGTCCTCGGCGGCTTTCAGGGCCAGAGGGTCAAGGACTTTCATCGACTGCTCGACAATGCTGCGGTCGGGAAGGTCGAGCATCATGGCGGCAAAGGCACGGTCGCCGGACTGCGCGGCGGCAAGGTTGTTGCCATAAGCTTCAACAAAGGCCTGCGGCAGTTTCAGGGGTTTTCCGGCCTGATGATCCTTGGTAAGGTCCAGCAGAACCTTGGTCGCATAGCGTTCATAGGCCTCGTAACGGTTGTACCCGTCCGAGTCGTGCGCCATACGGAAGATCAGTTCATCCGTGGATGGCTGCGTCACGACCTTAACCGGGGCTGAAAAACCGCGGTTGATCGACGGTACGACAGGGCCCTCGACATCGGTAAATTCAAAAGTCTGGGTTTTGTGTTTCAGCTCCAGAACTTTTGTGCCGACGAAGGAGGAGCGGACGGCATCCCGGGTGTTGTTTTCAAACAGGTTGATGTCCTTGCCGCTCTGGCTGATAAGGCCGATGGCAATGGGCATGTGCAGGTCTTTCTTTTCGTCCTGCGCCTGGTCGGCCGTGGCCGGCGTGTTCTGCGTCAGCGTTAGCTTATAGGTCTTGGCCTTCGCGTCGTATTCGCCGTGATAGCTGATTTCCGGCGTGCCGGACTGGCTGTACCAGCGGCGGAACTGCGACAGGTCCTTGCCCGACACTTCCTGCACGACATTGATGAAATCATCGCAGGTGACGGCCTTGCCGTCGAAACGGCTGAAATATTCATCGGTGCATTTGCGCCAGACTTTGGGGCCCACCATCGTACGCATCATGCCCAGCACATGCGATCCTTTTTCGTAGATCGTGCCGGAATAGATGTTTTCAAACTGCTCGACCCTGTCCGGGCGGATCGGGTGGGCGTTGGGGCTTGCATCTTCAAGGAACTGCCGCGATTTCAGGGCGGTGGCGTCCTCGATCTGCTTGATGCTGCGGCTGTGCATGTCTTCGGTGAACTGGCGGTCGCGCAGGACGGTAAAACCCTCCTTGAGCGTCAGTTCGAACCAGTCGCGCACGGTCACGCGGTCGCCGCTCCAGTTGTGGAAGTATTCGTGGCCGATGACGGCCTCGATCGCGGTCAGTTCGCGGTCCGTAGATACTTTCGGGTCGCCGACCAGGTAGTTGACGTTGAAAATGTTGAGGCCCTTGTTTTCCATCGCGCCGAAGTTGAACTTGTCGGTTGCCACGACATGGAAGACGTCAAGGTCGTACTCGCGGCCATAGGCTTCTTCATCCCATTTCATCGAGCGCTTGATCGAGCCCATAGCCCAGTCGATCTTGTCCTCATAGCCTTTCTGGACAAAGATGCGCAGCGTCACGTCTTTGCCGGACATGGTGGTGAATGTGTCCTCCAGCGTTTCAAGCTGTCCTCCGGCCAGGGCAAAAAGGTAGGCGGGCTTGGGATGCGGGTCTTCCCAGCTGATTTCATGGCGTCCGCCTTCCAGTTTCTTTGACTTGGCGGGGTCACCATTGCCGTTGCTGAGCAGGACCGGGTATTTGTCCTTGTCGCCGCGCAGCGTGACCTTGAAGGACGACAGAACATCGGGACGGTCGAGGTAATAGGTGATGCGGCGAAAGCCCTGCGCCTCGCACTGTGTCAGCAGCATGTCGCCGGACTTGTAAAGGCCGGAAAGCTTCGTGTTCGCCGACGGGTTGATCTCGTTCTGGATTTCAAGCGTGAAGGGGCCAACAGGCGGGCGCTTGATGACCAGATGCTGGTCCGTGACCGTGAAGTCCTGACGATCGAGATCCTTGCCGTTCATCTTGACCGACATCAGCTTCATGTTCTCGCCGTCAAGGATCAGGGGGCCGCCCGCGTCTTTCAGATCGGGGTTGCGCTTCAGGTTCAGTTTGGATTTCACCACGGTTGCCGTGTCGTCGAGGTCGAACTCCAGCTCGGTCCGCGTAATCGTGTATTCCGACGGGCGGTAATCCCCGCGGGACAAGGCTTTGGATTTCGGATCGAACAGATAATCGCGGCTCATGAAAAATCTCCCTTTGTATGCATTCTTCGGACTTACAGTATAAAACATAAATAGTTAAAACAGATTAACAAAAATATTAACATAATATATAAGAATAGGCCAAAACGGGGGCCGTATTCAGAAGTTGGGGGGGCAATCGGTATTTTTAAGAGGGCCGGGGGAGCCGGTAGCGTGATTCATCCGTTTAAATCCTCAAAAGGATAACTTATTATTCTGATGTCATTTACGGGGTTGAATAATGGCGCTTTTTAAACTTGATGCTCAGCTGGAAAAAGATACGGCCTTCATCGAAAACTGGCAGTTAAGCCGTGTCTGCCTGATGAACGACCGCCGTTTTCCGTGGCTTGTTCTTGTTCCCCGGCGGGAGGGAATCCACGAAATTTTTGATCTGGATGCAGCGGATCGCAAAGTGTTGATGGATGAGATTTGCGTGGCAGCGAGGGCGGTATCGCATATTTTCAAACCTGACAAAGTCAATATCGGAGCACTGGGGAATGTCGTACCGCAATTTCACGTGCATGTCGTCGGGCGCAAGAAAAGGGATGAGGCGTGGCCGAAACCTGTCTGGGGGCACGGGACAGCCGAGCCGTACCATGCCGGAACCCTCGACGAGACGGTGGAAATGCTGCGCCTGAAGCTGGACGATTTTAAAAATAAGAGCAGAAGGAAAGAGTAAAAATGTCTGAGACCGATTTTTGCAAGGGGCTGTACGAGCTGACGGACAGTTATGACGGCTTCATCCTTGATCAGTGGGGGGTGCTGCACAACGGCGTCCAGCCTTATGAGGGCGTGATTGATGCGCTTGAACATTTGCGCCGCCACCGCAAGCAGGTCATTATTCTTTCGAACTCGGCCAAACGTTCGGCCTATAACGTGGAGCGTCTCAAGCAGCTGGGCTTCCGCCAGAATCTCTTTCAACACGTCGTGACGGCGGGCGAGGTCACATGGCAGGGGCTTAAAGACCGCAAGGATGGGATATTCCAGTCCATCGGCAAACGCTGCTATCTGATCACGCGCGGCAATGACAAATCTTTATTGCAGGGTCTTGAGCATATCGAGCTTGTGGCGGAAGTCGAAGAGTCCGATTTTATCCTGATCACAGGAACCGATGCCCCGCAGAAGACGCTTGAGGATTATGAACCGCTGCTGCGCAAGGCCACGGCGCGCCGCATTCCGGCTGTTTGCGCCAACCCGGATATGATCACGGTTTTTGGCAACGAACAGGCGATGGGGCCGGGGGCGATTGCCAAGCGCTATCAGGAACTGGGCGGCGTGGCGCATTTCATCGGCAAGCCGCACAAACATATATTCCGCTATTGCCTTGGCCTGTTTAAGGACGTTATTCCGTCCAAGGTTCTGGTTGTCGGCGACTCTCTCTATCATGATGTCGCGGGCGGGATCGCGGTCGATCTTGACACGGCTTTTGTCATGTCCGGCATCCACGAGAAAATGTTCAAGTCCGGCATGTCGTTCGACCAGAAGAAAAAAGCGGTGGAACATCTGATCCTGAACTATGGCGCCCGCCCTAAATGGGTGCTTGAAAGCCTCATCTGGCAAAGCGCCGAGGCGGCGCTGCGCGACCGTGAACGGGCAAGGATGAAGGAATAGTGACGGGGTAGAGATTACTGACCCGGCCCGGCTTCTTTGTTCTTGATGTCGTTAAGCGGCTTTAGGCGGCGGATAGGGGAAATTTCCTCGCGCAGGAGTTTTATTTCTTCAGCCATTGATTTTATGTCGCTGGCGACGGACTCGAAAGCGGTAGCTATGCTGCTGACCGCCCTGATCAGCTCGCGCTGGTTCGAAAGCAACTCTTCTTGTTTCTTATAAACACTGCGTATCATCCAGTCTGACATTTGCGATGCCTTTTTTCTATTTTGCTGGGCCGCCGGTTTCCCGGCGTTTGAGTTCTTCCAGCGATTTCATACCGGGGCGGACAGGGGAAAGTTGATGACGCAGTAGCTGTATTTCTTCAGTCATGATCTTTATTCCTTCAGCCACGGATTTGAACGCGTCGACCAGCGCTCTTTGATTTGCTTTCATTTCTCTCAGTTCTTCAAGGATTGCGATTTGTGTATAGTCTCCCATTACAGATACCCTTGTTCTCCAGGTCTTAGTTGTTTTTCAGGAACCCCAGGCGTTTTTTTGGCCGGGGCGGGTTCAATCGCATCTGCCGCCGGGATTTCCTGCATCATCATGCCCGGTTGTCCCGCGCCCATGACGCGCTGTGTCGTCATTTCGGCTGCGATGTGTCCAAGCTGCTGGACGACGCCTTGCATCATCCCAACGACATTGTTGTTGAAAATCGCGCTCATTTGTTGTTTTTCAACATGTCCGACGCGTATCTCGTCAAGCATGCTCATAAGGATGACGTTTTGTGCCGCTATTTGCTGTTCCGCGCCGCCGTCTTTCTTGGCAAGACCAGCGAAGATAACTTTTTTTGCCAGTTCCATGGCGTCTTCGGTCACGAGCGGTTTAATTTCAAGAGGAGGGGCGGCTGGGCCAGTGTGAGCGTTTGGGGCTTTGCTGTTCATAAACATTTCCTCGCTTGTCTTGGTTTTGTTTTTCTACACATATATTTATATACCATAATATAATAAATGTCAATTATTCTGTAAATATACGTAAGTCATTGTTTATAATAAGAAAAACAATGGAATTTAAGTGGTTTGCTATTAAAGATGCAAGTTTGCTATCCTCTTGGCATGATCTTGGGTGGTTTTTAAAGACATGGGCGAGCGAAAAATGAGAATCATTTCCTGCACGAGCAACCAGCCTCTGGCCGAGGCCATTTCGACATATCTGGGCGTCCCGCCTTTAAGAGCGAACGTCCGGCGTTTTGCGGACGAGGAGATCTTTCTTGAGATCCTCGACAATGTCCGCGGCGAGGATGTTTTCGCGGTTCAGTCGACATCGTATCCCGCCAACGATCATCTGATGGAGCTTTTGATCATGATCGATGCGCTGCGGCGCGGCTCGGCAAGGCGGATTACGGCGGTTGTGCCCTATTTCGGCTACGCGCGGCAGGACCGCAAGACGGGGCCGCGTTCGCCCATTTCGGCCAAGCTGGTCGCCAACATGATTACCGCGGCAGGCGCGGATCGCGTTTTGACTCTGGACCTGCATTCGGGCCAGATACAGGGCTTCTTCGATATACCGGTGGATAATCTTTTTGCGGCGCCCGTTTTCATTCAGGCGATCAGGGAACGCCGCGGCAGCCGTCCGCAGCTGATCGTATCTCCCGACGTTGGCGGCGTGGTCCGCGCGCGGGCAATTGCCAAGCAACTGGATGTCGGTCTTGCGATCATCGACAAGCGCCGCGAGAAAGCGGGCGTATCCGAAGTCATGCATGTCATCGGTGATGTCGACGGGCATGATTGCATCCTGATCGACGACATCGTGGATTCAGCCGGGACGCTCTGCAATGCGGCCGCGGCTCTTATGCAGCACGGGGCTTCTTCGGTCCGCGCTTTTGCGACCCACGGCGTCCTGTCGGGGCCGGCGGTTGAACGGGTTGAAAAATCACCCATGGAAGAGCTGGTCATCACGAACAGCATCCGTGCAGCCGAGCGGGTCGAGAAGTGCAAGAAGATAAAGCAGCTGTCGATTGCGCCGCTCATGGGCGAAGCCATCCTGCGGATCAGCGAGGAGCGTTCGGTTTCATCGCTCTTTGAAGTCGCTCCGGCAAAGGCGTAAGGGTTCAGAAAGAATAGGACCTAAGCGCTGCGGAATACAAGAGCAATGCCGAAGACCATCATGGCAAGGCCGGTCAGTTTGAGCGCAGGCATGGGTTCTTTTAAAACAAACCATCCGATCAGAGCGGTAAAGACGATGATCAGGCCTGCGGTCAAAGGGGTAACGATGGACATTTGGCCAAGACGCAAGGCGATGAGATACATCAGGCTGCTGGAACCAATCAAAAACACGGCCAGCAGGCCGTCTTTTTGAAGTACAGCACTGATAACAGCGGCAAGCGCATCCATTTTTGTTTCTTGCGGCCAGCTTATTTTATCCACGGTCCTTTTCATGAAAAACTGACCGAGAGCAGCCATAAAACTAAGAAGAAAAACGATGCCTGTCGTGATGGTCATGAAAAGCTTCAACCTTGATTTGGTTTGAGAGAGAGGGGAACTGCAGCTTAGAGAGCCACGTGGATCTTAAAAAATCAACTGTTTCACAAGACTTGCCGGTTAAGTGATTGGTAAGGTCATGGTGTATTCCATAGGTATTTCATATGGTTAAGTGCGTAATAATTCCAGCTATGCAGGCGATCGCTATAATTAATTACATAATATCAATATCCAGCTCAAGGAATATTCAGAAAAATCTTGATTTTTGAGGGGTTTTAAGGTCATATGCGGGGCTTGAAGCCAGCACCCCTGGAGGCTGGTATTGTTTAACAACTTAAGAACTTAGAAGGTGACTAAAATGGCAACAGCACACATCGCCCTCAAGGCAAGCTCGCGCGCAAAGGCCGGTAAGGGGGCCGCCCGGGCTGCACGTCGTGGAGGGAATATACCTGCCGTGATTTACGGCGACAACAAGGAACCCGTCCTTATTTCGGTTCCCGAGAAGGAACTGACGATCGCGCTCCACAAGGAGCACATCTTTACCAAGCTCTGCGATCTTGAAGTGGATGGCAAGAAGCATCTGGTCCTGACGCGCGATATTCAGCTCGATCCCGTTTCCGATCGTCCGCGCCATGCCGATTTCATGCGCGTGTCGGAAAAGACGAAAATTCGCGTTTTCATTCCTGTCACCTTTATCAACCACAAGGATGCTCCGGGCCTTGGCAAGGGCGGCGTTCTCAACGTCGTCAAGCACGAGATCGAAATGCTCTGCAACGCCAGCAACATCCCGGAAAGCCTCATCATCGACCTCAAAGGTCTGGATGTCGGCCACAGTGTCCACATCAGCCAGATCAAACTGCCGGCTGGCGTGACGGTTCCGCATATGGAAGACGACTTTACGGTGGCGACCATCGTTTCCCCGTCGGCCCTCAAATCGGCCGAAGAGGAAGCCGCCGAAGCGGCAGCAGCAGCGGCTGCGGCAGCTACGGCTGCGGCGCCTGGCGCCGAAGGCGCGGCTGCAGCTCCGGCTGCGGGTGGCGACGCCAAGGCGGCAGCTCCGGCTGCAAAAGCGGGCGATGCGAAGGCCGCGGCTCCTGCCAAGGGCGGCGACGCCAAGGGCAAGAAGTAAGAATCCGGGAGGCGTTGTTAACAGCGCCTCCCGTTCTTTTTTCTTTTCTGGAGGGGCGCCATGTGGCTTCTGGTCGGTCTGGGCAATCCCGGTCCCGAATATGCGCGTACCCGGCACAATATCGGGTTCATGGCGGCGGACGCAATCGCGCGCCATTATTCCTTTTCCGAGTTCAGGAAGAAATTTCAGGGCGAATATGCCGAGGGGTCCATTGACGGCGGGCGCGTTTTTCTCTTGAAGCCGCAAACGTTCATGAACCTGTCGGGAAAATCGGTGGGGGCATTGTCGCAGTTTTACAAGATCGATCCTTCGAACGTCGCCGTCCTTTACGACGACGTCGATCTGGTGCCCGGCAAGGTTCGTGTCAAGCAGGGCGGGGGATCGGGTGGCCACAACGGGATCAAGTCGATCGACGCTGCGATCGGGGTCAATTACTGGCGCTTGCGTCTGGGCGTGGGCAAGCACGAACATGCTGATACCTCCGACCATGTGCTCGGCAACTTTACCAAAGCCGAGGAAAAGGGCTGGGTTGCGGAAGTCCTGGACGCGGCGGCAAAGCATATCCCGCTTTTTCTCAAGGGTGATGCGCCGTTGTTCATGACGCGCGTGGCTTCGGAAGTGAAGGTTGAGGAAAAAGGAAACAGCGAATGAACGCTAATAGACGCGCATATCTTTCTGTCGCCATCGCGGGCTTGGCCCGCGATCCGGTCTTTTTAGTTGCCAGACCCCGGCCTTCGCCGGGGTGGCGTGTTGAGGGCATTCGTGGTTCAACTTCCTTAAAAGGTAAAAAACATGGGCTTTAATTGCGGTATCGTAGGTCTTCCCAACGTCGGGAAATCCACTTTGTTCAACGCTCTCACGGCAACGGCGGCGGCGCAGGCGGCAAATTACCCGTTCTGCACGATCGAACCCAACGTGGGACGCGTGGCCGTTCCCGACGACCGCCTGCAAAAATTGGCCGATATTGCCAAGTCGGCCAACATGCTGCCGACGCAGCTTGAGTTTGTCGATATTGCGGGCCTTGTCCGCGGCGCATCGAAGGGCGAAGGGCTTGGCAACCAGTTTCTGGGCAACATCCGCCAGACGGATGCGATCATCCACGTTCTGCGCTGTTTCGAGGACGAGAACATCACTCACGTCGAAGGGTCGGTCAATCCGCTGCGCGATGCCGAGATCATCGATACCGAGCTTATGATTGCCGATATGGAGAGCCTTGAAAAAAGGATCGAACCGTTGCGCAAGAAAGCCAAAGGCAATGACAAGGATGCCATCGTGCAGGTGGGTTTGATGGATCGCGTGCTCGAAGCCCTGAAAAAGGGCGAGGCGGCCCGGACCGTAAAGCCGAAAAACGATGATGAAACGAAGTTTTACCATCAAATGCAGCTTCTGACGTCAAAGCCCGTCCTGTACGTCTGCAACGTCCTTGAAAAGGACGCCGAGAAGGGCAACGTCCATACGCAAAAAGTGGCGGAGATGGCAAAAGCCCAAGGCGCGGAATACGTCATCATCTGCGCCGCGATCGAGGCTGAAATAGCCCAGCTTCCGACGGAGGTAGAGAAGAAAGAGTTTCTTGAGTCCCTCGGCCTTTCCGAACCGGGCCTTAACAAGGTCATCCGTGCAGGATACAAGCTACTTGACCTGATCACGTTCTTTACTGTGGGCCCGAAAGAGGCCAGAGCCTGGACGGTCAGAAAAGGCTCGAAAGCGCCGCAGGCGGCAGGGGCCATCCATACGGATTTCGAGCGCGGCTTTATCCGGGCTGAGACGATCGACATGGGCGACTTCGTGAATCTGGGCGGCGAACAGGCCGCCAAGGAAGCCGGCAAGATGCGTCAGGAAGGTAAGGAATATATCGTCAAGGACGGCGATATCATGCTGTTCAGGTTTAACGTGTGAAAAATACTTATGGCGCATTGTTTCTGACGTTTTTGCGTTTCGGCTTTCTGGCATGGGGCGGGCCTGTGGCGCAGATCGCCATGATCCATGAGGAGCTTGTCGAGCGCCGGAAATGGATAGATAACGAAAAATTCAAAAGGGCTTTGGCTGTGTATCAGGCGCTGCCTGGGCCGGAGGCTCACGAGCTTTGCGTTTATCTCGGCATGGTCCGCATGGGACGATGGGGAGGTTTGCTCGCAGGGCTTGGCTTTATGCTGCCGGGTTTTTTCCTGATTCTGCTGCTTTCGTGGGCCTATGCTTTTCTTGGGGCTGGCGTTCTTCTGCCGCTGCTTGTCGGCATTGCCCCGGCTGTGACGGCGCTTATTGTCCGTGCACTGCATCGCATCGGCGCCCACGCTCTTAACGGTCCATCATTGTGGATGGCCGCCCTATGCGCGGCTGTGCTAACGCTTATGGGGGTTCATTTTCTTCCCGTCGTTGCAATCTGCGCCATAGGACAGGCCATTTGGGCCAGGGGAGAAAAACGCCGTGCAGTGCTGGCCCTGATTGTTCTGGGTGGAGTGGTCTTGGCGGCTTCATATATGTGGAAGGGCAGCGGGGGTGCGGTCATGGTTGCACCGCCGGGCGGCGGCCTGTTTGTTGAAGGCCTCAAGGCGGGATTGCTTTCTTTCGGCGGGGCCTACACGGCCATTCCATTCCTGAAAAGCAGCATGGTCGGCATCTACCCCGGCGTGACCTTGACGTCGTTTCTGGACGGGATCGCTTTATCAAGCGCCATTCCAGCGCCGCTGGTTATTTTCGGTACATATCTTGGATATGTCGCGGACGGGTTGACGGGGGCTTTGCTTGTCACGCTTGGCATTTTTCTTCCCGCTTTTTCATTTACTCTTGTCGGGCATAAATGGCTTGAGAAGGCGATTGAAAATCCGTCCCTGCACGGGTTTCTCGATGGGATCGCCGCTGCCGTCGTAGGGCTTCTGGCGCTGACGGCGGTTGATATTGCCGCGCAGACTTTGACGTCGATCTATTCCGGGCTGATTTTTGTTCTGGCTATTGCAGGGCTCTATTTCATACGGGGCAAATGGGCCATCCCCGCCGTCATGCTGGCAGGGCTGGTTTTGGGATGGATACTGCCGTTTTAACGGTCATGCCGTGACATCCGGTCTCAAGTATGACAAGATAACCTTCTGGATCGTTTTTTAAACAGGGAGAATATGTATGACCGTTCAACAAGTCACATTCATGATTATGGCGCAGGATATGAAGCGCGCGATTACTTTTTATAAAAATACCGTCGGCCTTAAACTTGGTTACGAGTCGCCGGAGTGGAGCGAGCTTAAATTCGGCGATGCCGTTGTGGCGTTGCATGGCGGCTGGAAGGGCGGCGTGAACAAGACGGGCCTTAGCTTTCAGGTGAGCAATATCAATGAAGCTTGTGAAAAAGCTGAAAAATTTGGCGGCACTATTGTCGATCCTGCAGCCGAACGTGAGGGCGAACCGATCTTTCTTGCCATGATCCGGGACACTGAAGGCAACGAGTTCATGTTTTGCCAGAGAAAAACGGCCTAATTAGCTGATTATACGCTTATATCAAGAATGCCGCCGCGCCCGCCGGAGGACACAGGGGCAGAAGCGGCGATTTCGGCAACCATATTGGCAATGACACGTTGTTGCTCGGCAGCTTCCTTGATCATGGCCATAGCCATTTTGGATTGGCCTTGGGCGGCTTGTACGGCTGCGGCTGTGACGGCGTTCATGGGCGCTTGTTTTCCTTCCTGTGCTCCACTTTCTATTCTATCCTGATTACGGTTAAGGAAAGATTTATGCCGGAAAATGACATATTAACCCTTGTAAAATCAGGACATTTTAACCCTAAAACGGTCAATAAAGCTGATTCAGACGGCTGGACCGCCCTTCATTATGTGGCGTTAGCCGAGGCGCAGGGCCGGGATGTTTCAGGACTGGCCGAAATACTTCTGCAGCAAGGCGCCGATCCGCATATCGGCGATGCGAAGGGTGACACGCCTTTTAATATCGCAGCGCCAGCCTCGCCCCGAACCGGGCGGCTCATGACCAATCACTGGTTTAATCTTGCCCTGGCGGGCAAGGGGCTCAAGGGCCTCAACGATCCGTCGGGAAGCCATGGATCAACCTTGGCGCAATATATCGCTAAATGGTCCAATGATGATGAAATTGAAAGTCAGATCAGCCGCGGCGTGGCCAAAGGCATGGTGATCGACCGTGCCAATGCCAGCGGCTGGACACCGCTCACCGCCGCCGCCGCCATGGGGCGGGCAAAGGCGGTTGAAGTGTTTGCACGGCATTACAGCCAAAGTGCGCGCGCGATCAAAACGGTTGATCCCTATACAGCGGATTATAAGGGTCAAAAAGTGACATATCCTGTCGGCATCACGGCTTTGGAGGTTGCGCAGGCTCGGCTGGAGCAGGACAAGGCTTTATCGCCCGAGCTGCGCGCCGGGCTTGAGGAAGCCATTGAAGTTTTGAAGCGTTACACCATCCCTCATAAGCGCTGACCCGTAAAAACTGAAATAAACCTATAGTAACTTGCATTAAGACACCGACACAAGAACGGGCCCCCGCGAAGGCGGGAACACGATAGATAGTCCGGTTTTTAATGCAAACCATTATAAATCCCTCTCCCCCATAAATGGGGGAGAGGATGAAGGTGAGGGGGCCGCGTGTCTACGCGGCACATGAATTTATTGACGCTTGGACAGATTTTTCCCCCTCACCCCAGCCCTCTCCCGCGAAGGGGAGAGGGAGAATAATGCCGCCGACATCCTATGGATCCCGGATGTTGGTATTTATCGCCAAGCTGCTTCGCAGCGCGATAAATCTCCGGGATGACGGATTCTTATTTTGAATGACTATAAAACCTATAGAGAATGGTATTACATCTCTTCCGTGTAATGCGTGCACAGAACGGCAAAGGCGGCCTTGATGTCGGGCAGGGCGCGTTCGACGGCCGCTTCGCCTTCTTCGATCAGTTCCTCGGCACGGTCAAATTCCATGAGGCCGATGTGCCCGATGCGCGGGATGATCTGCACGTCGGGCGGGTCGCCGGCCAGGCGGGAGCGCGCCAGGCGGTCCTGAATGATGTTGAGCGAGGATACCATCACGCCGAAAAGGCTTGGTGCGTTCGGATCGCGGCGGAAAATGCGCTGAATCAACCCTGATTTCTTGGCTTCCTGCACATGATCGGGGGCATCTTCGACCTTGAGAAGATCGAAACCCGCAACGGTCGGGATCGAGTCGCCGGGGCGTTTTGTCTTGCCAATAATGTCGCCGCTGGCGTTAACGGCAATGGTCATGCGCGCACCCAGGGCCTGACAGACCGACACCGGAACAGGGTTCACAAGCGCGCCGTCGATCAGCCAGCGGTTACCCATGAAAACGGGAGGGAAGATACCGGGTAGTGAAAACGACGCACGCATGACATCGACCAGACGCCCCTTGCGCAGCCAGACTTCGTGACCGGTGACAAGATCCGCGGCGATGGAAACGAACGGGTTGGGCAGATCTTCGACCCGCACATCGCCGAAGTGGCTTTCCATCAGTTTGACCAGGCGTTCGCCGCCGATCATGCTGCTTGAGCGGACCTTAAAATCAAGATAGGAGAGAACTTTGAGCCTTGTAAGCGAATAGGCCCATTGCTCGACGGCGTCAATTCTTCCTGCAAAATAGGCGCCGCCAACCAGCGCGCCCATGGATGTGCCGGAAATGATCGTGGGCTCAATGCCGTGGCGCTTGAGCGCGCGAATGACGCCGATATGCGCAAATCCACGCGCAAGGCCGCTGCCAAGCGCAAGCCCGATTTTGGGTTTCATCATTTGCTGGGAGGACATGCCCGCGCCGCCGCCTGCGGCTGTTTTTGAAGGGTCGTTTGTCGGTGGTGTGTTTTTCATTGCTCTTTCTTTATTTTTATGTCAATTACTGGCTCGTAAAGCCTGATTCACCCTCGAACTCCAAGGCTAATTCTAGTATTTTCAGGTTTAGAAACAGTTAAGTGAGGTTTTTTCGTGAACGAAATAGCGGGGCATTCGCAGACGGCGGGCGGTTTTACGGCAAGCCTGCCGCTTCTCAAGCGCTTCATCCGGCAATATTTCAGAAAATATACGGCCCCAATGCTGGCAGCTGCTTTCTTCATGATTCTGTCAGCCGCCATGACGGGAGGGCTTGCCAAGCTGATGGAGCCTGTCATCGACCGGGTATTCGCGGCCAAGGATGCCACGATGCTTTGGCCCGTGGCTTTGGGCGTTTTGGCTGTTTTTGGCGTACGGGGGTTTGCAACCTACGGGCATATCATTCTTCTCAATCGCGTGAGCCATGGCATTGTGGCGGATATTCAGAAGAAAATGTTCTCGCATCTTGTGCGCGCGGATCTGGCGTTCTTTCACAATAACCCGAGCGGCCAGCTGATTTCCCGCGTGATCGCCGACACGGGGCAGATACGGGCTGCGGTTGCAGACTGCTTGACCGGGGCCATCAAGAACTCGTTCACCGTGATGGTTTTAATTGGCGTTATGTTCTATCAGGACTGGGCTCTTACCCTCTGGTCCTTGCTGGTGTTTCCGGCCATGATTTTATTCGTGGCGCGCATCGGCAGGCGGTTGCGCAAGGTGTTCACCTCGATGCAGGTTGAAACGGGACATCTGTCGAGTTTGATGAGCCAGATCTTTCAAGGGATACGACATGTCAAGGCCTATGGCATGGAAGCAAAGGAAGAGGAGCGGGCGGGTGCCAACATTGATGCCATTTTCTCCCTGACGTTCAAAGCTTTTCGCGTGTCGGCGCTTATGTCGCCGGTGATTGAGCTTACAGGCGGGCTGGCCATTGTGGGGCTGATCGTTTACGGCGGTCATCAGGTCATTGCCGGTCATGCGACAACGGGCCAGCTGTTCTCATTCATTACCGCATTCCTGCTGGCCTATGATCCCATTAAAAGGATGGCGCGCATGAATACGACGCTGCAAGCGGGTCTCGCGGCGCTGGACCGTGTCTTCAGAATCGAAGATACAAAGCTTGATATTGTTGATCGTCCTGGTGCGCGCGCCGCTGCGCTTAAGAAGCCGTCCATTGCGCTTGATCATGTCGAGTTTTCCTATCCTGACGGAACTCAGGCGCTGCGCGGCGTGACGCTTGAAATTCCGTCTGGCAGGAAAACCGCCCTTGTGGGGCGCTCGGGTTCGGGTAAATCCACCATCCTTAATCTGATCTTGCGTTTCTACGACGTAACGGCGGGAACATTGAAGATCGATGATGCGGACATCCGTGACATTACGCTGGACAGTCTGCGGGCAGGAATGGCGCTGGTCAGTCAGGAAGTTGTCATTTTCGATGACAGCGCCCGCGCCAATATCGCCTATGGCAAGCCAGGCGCGACGGAGGAGGAAATCGTAGCGGCGGCAAAGGACGCGGCCGCGCATGACTTTATAATGTCCTTGCCCGACAGGTACGATACGAGGCTTGGCGAACATGGCCTGAAGCTATCCGGCGGCCAGCGGCAGCGCATTGCCATTGCGCGCGCCTTCCTGCGTAACGCTCCCATTTTGCTGATGGACGAGGCAACTTCGGCGCTTGACGCAGATTCCGAGCGCCAGATCCAGGCCGCGCTGGAAAGGCTGCAAAGCGGCAAGACAACGCTCATCATCGCGCACAGGCTGTCGACAATCAAAAGCGCCGATCTTATTTACGTCATGAAAGACGGCCGCGTGGCAGAGCAGGGAACGCATGACACGCTGCTTAAAGCCGGCGGGACTTACGCTCATTTCTACGGCGAGACGCTGCAATCGGCGGCGGAAGAGGCGGCGGCCTGATGGGGTTTTCCCTACTTCGGATGCTGGCGATATATGCCGTAATTGTCGCGCTGATGTTCATCTTCCAGCGGCAGTTACAGTACTATCCAGATAAGAATATGCAGGGTGGGCCGTTGCGACACGGTGTGCCGGAAATGCAGGAAATTTCCGTGCGCACGGAAGACGGCCTTGTGCTTTTTGGCTGGTATGCGCCGCCCAAGGATAAAAAGCCGGTCATTGTGTTTTTCCACGGCAATGCGGGGCACATCGGCCATCGCGCTTTCAAGGCGCGCGCCCTTATGGATGCGGGATTTGGCGTCCTGCTGGCGGAATACCGCGGCTATGGCGGCAATCCGGGAAGCCCGAGCGAAGAGGGGTTTTATAAAGACGGTCGCGCCTTTATCAAGTGGCTCAAGGACGGCGGTCTGCCGGAAAACAGGGTCGTCATTTACGGTGAAAGCATCGGTTCGGGCGCGGCGGTCGAGATGGCGGCTGCTTTCAAGGACGTGGCAGGGCTTGTGCTTGAAACGCCGTTTTCAAGCGCGGTGGACGTCGGAAAAAAAGCCTATTGGTGGCTGCCGGTCGATCTTCTGATGAAGGACAGGTTTGATAACGCCGCCAAAATAAATCAGGTCAAGGCGCCGCTTTTGATTTTGCATGGTCTTAACGACAGGACGGTGCCGGTTGAGCTTGCAAGGAAGTTATTCGCGCAGGCAAACGATCCCAAGGCAATGGTCGAATTTGAAAACGGCGACCATAATGGCCTTTACGATCTGGGCGCGTTTAAGCCTATCCGGGAGTTTTTGGACCGCCTTTAGATGCAGCAGCCGGCGCAGAAGCTGAAGGCTCCTTGCGTTTGTCCATCTCGACATAGTCCCGTTTCGGGCTGCCAAGATAAAGCTGGCGCGGGCGGCCGATCTTGAAGGCTGGGTCCTCGATCATTTCCTTCCATTGCGAGATCCAGCCGGCGGTGCGCGCGGTTGCGAACAGAACGGTGAACATCTCGGTCGGGAAACCCATGGCCTTCAGGATGATGCCGGAATAGAAATCGACGTTGGGGAACAGCTTGCGCTGGACGAAGTAATCGTCCTGAAGCGCGACTTTTTCCAGTTCCTTGGCCAGATCCAGAAGCGGGTCCTTGACCCCCAGTTCGTCCAGAACTTCGTTGCAGGACTTGCGCAAGACTTCGGCGCGCGGGTCGTAGTTCTTGTAGACGCGGTGGCCGAAGCCCATGAGCTTCACGCCGCTTGACTTGTCTTTCACCTTCTTGATGAACTCGGGAATTTTATCCTTGTGGCCGATTTCCTCAAGCATTTCGAGGACTTCCTCGTTCGCACCGCCGTGCGACTTGCCCCAGAGCGAGGCGATGCCCGCCGAGATACAGGCAAACGGGTTGGCAAGCGACGATCCGGCCAGGCGCACGGTCGAAGTCGAGGCGTTTTGTTCGTGATCGGCGTGGAGAATGAAGATTTTCTCCATCGCGTCATTGAGCGTTTTCTTGCTGACGTATTTCTCGCATGGATTGGCGAAAGTCATGTACAGGAAATTCTCGGCAAAGCCCAGATCGTTCTGCGGATACATGATCGGCTGGCCGATGCGGTATTTAAAGGCATGGGCTGCCAACGTCGGCATCTTGGCAATCAGACGATGCGCCGCCAGTTCACGCTGCTTGGGATCGTTGATGTCGAGCGAGTCGTGATAGAAGGACGACAGCGCGCCCGTCATGCCGACCATGACCGACATCGGGTGGGCATCGCGCTTGAATCCTTTCAGGACCGACAACATTTGATCATGCAGCATCGTGTGTTTTTTGATGCTTTGCTCAAAATCGGCATATTGATCTTTTGTCGGCAGCTCGCCGTTCAGGAGAAGGTAGCTGACCTCAAGGAAATTGCTTTTTTCGGCCAGCTGCTGGATTGGATAGCCGCGGTGGAGCAGGACGCCTTTTTCGCCGTCAATGTAAGTGATTTTAGAAGGGCAGCTCGACGTCGAGGTAAAACCCGGATCATGCGTGAACATGCCGCTTTGTGCATAAAGCTTGCTGATGTCGATGACGCGCGGGCCTTCCGTGCCGTCCAGGACAGGAAGTTCGTAACTCTTTCCTGTTGCGTTGTCGGTGAGCGTGACGGTGTTCTTCGGATCGGCTTTCGGTGCTGGCTGCTGCGTCATGATATAAAGACTCCCTTCGTTCCCTGTATTAAGGATAAAGGATGAAGGTTAATGCTTCAATAACACCCAAATAATTTACATAATTAGTACAAATAAGAGAAAAGCCGGACAACATCTGATCCTGCGCCGGAAGAAGCAAGATTTGCCATTATTTAATGGATTCTAAAACCAATTGAAGCGCGCGCGTGTTGCGGCCCCAGCTGTAGATGTTGTTAATACGCTTCGGGGTTATGAGGTAAATAAAGATATACCAGTCCTGATCGCCCAGAACGGCCAGCCAGATTTCCTGCTCGGCGCTGCCGTCCTTGCCGATGGCAATGCTATAGCTTTCCTGACGGGAAAAAAGGAAGCGTGAATATACGGGGGCCCTGCCTGTACTGAGCATCTCCCGGACATCAATATTGTAAAGGCCCGTGATATGATCCCGGAGAAGGCCGATTTCTTTCTTTATGTTGGTTTCAGGCTGCCGACTGACGGCCATAAACTGGATCAGGCCTTCTATTTTATCGGCACTGCTGCGGTTTTGCAGTTGCATGGATGCGCGCGAAGGATCTTTGAAGTCGGGATAGGCCACTTTCCATGAATCGGGATAGCTGAACTTCATGGCATCGGTAATGGTGAACCATTTGACGTTTTCTATGGTCCCGTCTTTTGGGCTGCGCAGTTTAAAGCTGTTGGTGCTCTTTTTCTGGAGAAAGCTAAGCTGCTCTTTAAGAGCCAGAGGGATTTGCATTTCAATTAGAATGACAACGGTTCCGTAGACCTGAGCCTTGGCCAGAACATGGAAAGGAATAACGCCGGTTAGCGCAACATAAGATACGGACGCCGTTTTGGCATTGGGGGCCGAGATCTTTCCTTCCGGACCGTAACCTTTCGACAAAATGTGGTTCTCAAGCCAGTCTTTTGCGGCAATTTCATGTTCGAGCTCGATAGCGTATATACTGACTTGAGAGCGCGCCCCTCCGGTCAACGGGCTGCGGTAATTGCCGACTTTGCCGAGAATCTTGCGGTTAAGATCGGAAGAGTCGCCCGAGACGTCCGACAGAAGGTTCTCCCAGTCGGAGGGCAGGTATATTTCATACTCAAGCGTCGTGTCATCAAACGGAATGTCCGCGTACATTTTTGTATGCTGTTTAAAACTGGCGTCGTCGATCACTTTTTCCGTGATGGTTTTTGGTTCTTCTGGCGGCGGCGCTTGCGTTTTTTCAAACAGCCCGAGAAAGGCGTCAGACCTGGAGGGCATCTGGGCCAGCAGAAACAAAAAGACGGCCAAAAATATCAGGGCGCGGTGAAGGGTGTTTTTTTTCATTTCCCGTTTCTCTCGTTCTCCGGCCGAATAACCGGGATCGGTTTGCGTTCATCATTGATGGCGACGTAGGTAAAAAGTCCCTCCGTCACCTTGACGGTTTCGTTCAGGCGCGCGCGCCTTGCCCAGGTCTCGATGCGGATCGTCATCGATGTGTGGCCGATTTTCTCCAGCCGGGTATAACAGCTGACCTCGTCGCCGACATAGACAGGGCGCTCGAAGCTCATGGCCTGTATGCCGACCGTTGCGACGCGGCTTTTGGCCGTTTGTGTCGCGATCACGCTGCCGGCCAGATCCATCTGGGCCAGAAGCCAGCCGCCGAACATATCGCCGTTGGCATTGGTGTCCGCCGGCATGGCGATGGTCCGAAGGGCCGGGCCTTGGTCAAAATCAGGGGGCGTCTGGGTAGGGGCACTGCTCATAGAGATTAATATATAAGGTTGCGTCGAAAACGCCAAAGCACTAATCTCTAGAAATTATGAGCGCCAAGAAGGACATGAAAAAGGACTATTCAGCCAGCGATATCGAGGTGTTGGAGGGGTTGGAGCCCGTTCGCCGCCGTCCAGGCATGTACATCGGTGGAACCGATGAGCGTGCGATGCAGCATCTCATTAGCGAGATTCTGGATAACGCAATGGACGAGGCTGTGGCGGGCCACGCCAGCCGGATCGAGGTTTCGCTCGCTCCCGACAATATGGTGACCGTGCGCGATAACGGGCGCGGAATTCCCGTCGACAAGCACCCGAAGTATCCTGGTAAGTCTGCGCTGGAAG